>QWCF01000616.1_pt1 | contig 13398 bp, 8 predicted proteins | sample 1972521 | NCBI WGS metagenome assembly QWCF01 (sample SAMN09866715, study PRJNA288562) | Human oral metagenome isolate term4_saliva, whole genome shotgun sequencing...
TCGTTTTCTATCTGATAAACATCGCCTTAGGTATTACAATTCTGGTTTTCCTTCTACAAGATAGTCAGCCAGAAGCAAACAAGTATGGTGAGTCTCCGAAGTATGTTCTTCAAAATACCGAGGTGTAAAAAACATTATTGCTGGGTAATGTAGTTAATTGAAAAGAGACGACTTACCGTCCGACTAATAACTTTCCAACCGACGTTACACTAAGAAACAGAACGTAAACTACTACTTTGCTCAACATCTTCATTGAAACGTAATGGGTAATCTTCCATGTTTCAAAAGAACCAGTAAAGCAATAAAAAATCATTACATAACATCACACGAAACATCTACATCGAAAGGGGATAACATCTCCAACAACCAAGCTCATAACATACAACAAATCAGCTTATTATGGATTGCGTCATAGAAGACGTCCCTCTTGCAGCAAGAAGGGCGTCTTCTTCATATAAGAAGAGCATGTTCTTGAGCGTAGTTAGGCCTCTTCTTCCCTCATATACAGCCTTTTCTCTGAATGAGGAGGGAGTAATCACAGAAATATCCTTACAATTTCTACTTACTCGTTTAGCGTCCCCCTCTTCAGCTAACAGCTTTATCATAAGGGTAAACTAACATTCTATTCCTCGCTACATTTGGAGAGATACGGAAGTTAGACCATTCTTTCTAACTTTTACAAGTGCTCTCACACCACACATAAGTAGGGACTTATTATTACATATTGTCACTCAATAACCTAACAGAAACTAATTTATACCAACTCTTAGGTATTGTAGTATTCATATTTTATACCAAGTGCTGCAGACGGTAGAAGTAATTGGACGTAACGAACGTTCCTATAAGAACACAAACTCCTTCATCGGTACAAAAACAGAGACTCCTCTTAAAGATATTCCACAGTCGATTGGATACGTAACGAAAGAGTTGGTACGCGACCAAGGAGCAACCACTGTCAATGAGGTTGTAAAGAATATCAGTGGTGTAAACCAATATACCTTCTATAATGACTTCTCTATCCGTGGTTTCCGTACTACTGGTAACCGTAATTCTGGTAACCTTGTCAATGGTATGCGAGCACAGACAAGTCTTTGGAAACAGCAGTCATTAGCAAATATCGAGCGTGTTGAAGTTATCAAAGGTCCTGCTTCTGCTCTCTTTGGCAATGCTGCACCGGGTGGTGTGATCAATCGTGTGACAAAAAAGCCGTTGCCTTATCAACGCAACACTGTATCAACAACCGTTGGAAGTTTCAATACCCTCAACACCTACGGAGACTTTACAGGTCCATTAGATAAGAAGAACACCCTGCTATATCGCCTTAATATCGGCTATGAACATACAGATTCTTATCGTGACTTACAGGCAAATACGAACTATATCGTTGCACCATCTTTCTCATTTCTCCCAACACAAAGGACACGCTTTAACGTCGATATTGTTTATCAACATACCAATGGAAAGGTCGATCGTGGTCAGCCTATCTTTGGAGATGGTGACCTCAATTCAGTTCCTATTAGTCGTTCGCTCTCTGCAACAAATGACTATCTTAAGGAGAACCTCGTGAATATTACGCTTGGTGTAACCCATAAGTTCACGGATAACCTCTCTTTCAATGCTACCTATCTGAACTCTTCCTATGATGAAGACCTTCGTGAGCACAATCAAGCCAATGCTTACGTGAAGTTAGCAGATGGTACACAGAGTCCGTCACGCATCCTTATGCAGTGCCTTGTACGCCAGCGTCACTTCCGCAACAATAGTTTCAACACCTATTTTAACTATAACGTAAGCACAGGTCCCGTTAATCATCGTATCCTTTTAGGTTATGACTATTTCCAAATGGCACAACAAGCTGGCTCGTCAGCAATGACTGCAGGAGGCTATCTATTGAAGGACGGTACGACAACAACAGCTTTCAAGCCTACCAACATTGCTAAATACGTACTCGACAAGGATGGTAATCCACGAACGAATGTGCCTTACTATGACTTGACAAGCAATAATAACAACATTGAACGTGATTATTCAAAGTATATCTTTGTATCAACAGCACTCTCTCCTTACCTACAGTATTCTCATGGCATTTATCTTCAAGAGCAGATGGAAGTAGGACCAGTAAAGCTTCTCTTGGGTATTCGCCAGGAAATATTCACTGATGTACTAAATTATAAGACCAATAAGGAGACCCGTACCACGCAGCATGCGTTCATTCCACGCCTTGGTGCTGTCGTTTCAATCAATAAGAATCTGAATGTGTATGGTACATGGGTAAAAGGCTTTGAGCCACAGAGTGCATCCGTACAGGGTAACCCTAACACCGGTGGGCCATTCGACCCAGAATACAGCCAGTTGTTGGAAGCGGGCTTGAAAGGCGAATGGTTTGACAAACGACTTAGTACAACGCTTTCATTCTTCCATCTTCAGAAACGCAACACACTCTATAATGCTAACGACGCAAACAACCCAGAGTTGTTAGAACAGGTGGGAGAAGAGACGTCAAAGGGTATAGAATTTGATGTGGCAGGCTTCATCCTCCCTAACTGGAGTGTTGTTGCAAACTATGCCTACACCCATGCTGCTATCACAAAGACTGCAACTGATTCTGAGAAAGACTTTGGAATGCAGCGTCCTAACACTCCTCGCAATGCTTTTAATATCTGGTCGAAGTATATCATACAGACTGGTACGCTACGCAACTTTGGTTTTGGACTTGGTTGGAATGCTGTTACAAAACGTTATGGACAAGTTGGAAGACGTGAGAATACTACGGTCTACCCTGGCTATGGTCTCATTAACGCTGCCCTTTACTATCGTCTCCGTAACCTGCAGGTACAGTTAAATCTCGACAACGCACTGAACAAAGTTTATTGGGTGGGCGGATACGACAAGCTCCGCTCCTTCCCTGGTGCTCCACGGAACATTAAAGCTACAGTCACTTACAAGTTCTAAAGAGTAAACAAAACACAATCATAAAAAGCCTTCATCCGTCTGCAGCATTATTGTCCTTGCAGAAGATGAAGGCTTTTTACTATCAGTAGTGATGTACTAAAACCCTTATACATATACTCTCTTACAAACTATTGCACACGCTTAGCCCTTGCATGTTTCTGCAAATAGTCATATTTACCAGGGAAAGGATAATCATAATCAGATGACTCCACACAACTAAACACTACATATCGATTGTAGACAACAAGGCTATAATGCCGATTTAACTCATACACAAGTGAGTCTGTGAGCGGCTTATCATAGATTCTATAATCAAACTCTTTATTCCCAGTCATTCCATAAACGATTTCTGTATAGTCACTTACGGTACCACCTCTACTGACAGACAAGCCTCGATAGCCCATCTTCTGCAAGGCTAAACGAACAGAATCAAGTTTTTCTATACTTAATCCTATCTTTTGTAATTCTCTTTCCTGTTCTTTCTTCGACTCTATCTCATCACCTTTGAAATTAACTTGTTGCTTTGAAGATACACCCCAATCCGTCAGTTTTCCATGCTTCGAATACGCTACAGAGAATCCAGTACTATCTGGTAGCCAACTTCTTGTAACCTTAATAAGTCTCTCTATATTCTGCTGATTAGCATTGTAGGACGCCTCCATCGTCTCAGGAGTACATTCTTCTTGTGGAACAACAGCAAATACCGTAATACACAACACCTGTAAGATATTAAAGCAATGGAGTCCAAGAAAGATATTGTTCACATAATTACGATACCAAACCGACTGTACAAGAGAACAGATATAAACAAGAACAATAGGTATTGAAATGAACCAACCAAGTATTGCAAAAATCATTAACCAGGAGAGCGAATCCTCTGGATAATCATCTTCGTAGAAGCTCAACATGATTGTAAACAACAGGACTGTTACAAGAACATATATCAAAAAACGTAGAAACAGCCAGAAGAAGAAACGATAATAGCTTTTACAAGAACCCTCTGCATCGCCAACTACATCCTTTTGTTTATTTTTCTTCCTGTTATCCATCCATAGCCAAACACCAAGGACAAGTAGGAAAAGTAGAATATTAATCGTAAATACCATCATAATAGACTATTGATATATTTATCAGTACCATGAGTTTTTTATACGTATCTGACAACCTTACTTATTTAATTCTTTACCTATAAGGTTGCCAACTACAAAAATGTTCACTAATAAAGGCATTAAAAACTACTAAAAACAGAAGTCTTTTATCACACACTATTATAAGAATAATGTTATTATCAAGTTGCTGTCATTTTAACATTTGGCAGCAACTATCTGTATGACAAAGTATTGCATCTTCAAAAAGCATGACAGTAATGACAGCAAAATTAGTTTTACTGAATTGTTCACTTTAGACTAGAGCAAACATAAAGACGGCTTCTTAGTTTAGTTTATAGAACAGCCACATTAATTTCCTCTTCACAGCTGGATTGGACTTTGCGTTCTGATCTGTAACAATTCGCTCATTAATACTCATACCTAAAGTATCATCTTTTCCCACATTGACGGGTAATACAGATAAAGGAATTGATCTTATACAAGCTATAATACTATCATTATCAACTTTTGAGAAATGTTTATATCGTGTATCTGGTTCTTCTATGCCCACGCTATCACTAAAAAAGAGTTGACGCAACAAGCGTGACTTTGTATCATAGATAGAACGAGTATCAAATCCATTCTTTAGGTAATACCCATCAGCAATGACTATATACTTATCGTTCTCACAGAAGAGTTGCTGTGCTAACTGGCTTATCTCCTTCTTGTGGGTCATGGCCTTGGCTTCATCAATATAATAGAACTTGTTGTCAGACAGTAGTCCTAAACCTTCTTCTAAGTCTTTGTCTGCTGTAAGCACAGCCACTCCAAGGTCATCATAGAACTTCCATTGTTTATTCTGGTCGCCTGGAAGGTTATAACCAATGCCCTCTCCCATATAATGATTAATAATCATTCCTTTCTTATAGAACACAAACTGCGGATTATAACTTAAGAAAAAGATGGGATCATGGACCTTTATAAGTATCTCATGACGACTATCACGATACTCACAACCCAGAGCTATATTAGAGAGGATAAAGTTCATGGAGGGTATCAGGAATATAAAGAAAACAATAACGGATATTGACCATAGAAGAAACCTACCCACTTTTGAGTCATTAGTGCAAAAGGAGATAAGTTTAGCAAGGTAATAAACCCATACCCAACAAGTGAGAACGGCCCCAACAATCTCCACCTGTTGTATAAAATAGCAGAAGGTGTCTTTTCCTAAACAGATGACATCTATCAAGAAAAGTAGTACACAAATCACCTGCACTATCAGACATACCTTTATTATATTCTTCTTCATAATCTTAATACGTTTCTTCTGGCCATTGTTTAACGATATCCCCATCCTTGAAAACAGCCCATGCACGTAGCTTCCCATGACTATTATACCAATAAGCCGTATCAATAGCATCGTCATTCCTGTACTTCACTTTAAAACGAAGAACACCATGCGGACGGCGCTTTACTGAATCTTGATAATAGCAATCATAACGCCTTGTACTATCATCAAGTATTGTTACTTTATCTTGTATCTGTCCATTTGGATAATAAACATTGGCAGGAGCCCATGAGTTACCACCGTCATAGATAACAGTCTGATAGGCAATAGGATGCCCATGAGTAGCATAACGAATAACGACCTTATCTTGCTTTAATCCATTCTTTACCCTACAAGTATATAAGTCGGGGAATATCTCTTCCTCGTCGTCTTCATTTTCTCTTGGGAAAAAGGCTTCTGGGAATTCGTTGCTATAGTTTTTCACGTAGACAACAGGCGTATTACTGAGTGTACCAGTAAATAGTTTCCCAGAGCCGACTCTGTATATCTTTACCCCATCTGTATATAGTTGATACTTCTCAGAAGAGTTTAATCTTACTGCATTCTCGTCATAATTGCGAATATCATCAAGTGTTCCATCAGGCTTATAGAACTTCCATTCACCTTCTCGATGCGCTAAGTTATCAAAAGTTGTGTACCCCTCCGACTTTAAAGTACCATCCTCATAATAGTACTTAGCATAGATTAAGCGGTTATCTGACTTGATAGAAGGGAATTGCTCTTCCTTCCAAATGGTGCCATCTCGCCTATAGGACTTCACCCAACCAACCCATGTATCATAACTATGTTCCTTTTTTCCAACTTGTTTCACCTTACCATCTTCATAATACTCTGTGTATTCACTTGGAAGAGTATCAATGTAATCAGGTATAAGAGATATCCCATATCCCAATAATAAAAGTAATAAAGCAATGAAGGGAGGAAGTAGAGTTCGTAGGAAAATACGTGAGAAGATTATACTGATTATAAAGTATACTACGGAAACCATGAAGCCTTCTATGTATATACCCAAAGCTACAAACCCCCGACCAGCCGCATCAGTACTGTCTCCAGAAGCTGCCTCCATTGCAAACAAGAACATAAAAATTAGTGGGTAAATCAAAGCCATTACAACAGAAGCTATGGCTATCCGAAGCTTTTTATTCTTTATCATGTAAGTTTCTACTCATTATAAATCATTTCTCCACATGGAAGTCAAAGATTATAGGTTATTAATATAGGTCTTAAAAAAATGGTTGTCTTTCTGAAAGACTATAGATTGACTACAAAGATAAGAGTTTCTAATGATACTTGCAAAGGAAAAAAAGATGAAATAACAATTATTCATACAAACCACTTATAGCTGACTACTCAATATCACAACGCAAAGTAACTGAAGAGCATTGAAACAATAAAGGCCAAGAAAGACGTTATTCATATGATCACGGTGCCGAATGGCTTGCACTGCTGAGCAGATATAAATAACAAGAATAGGTATTGAAATAAACCAGCTGCCGACAATAAACATGATAATCCAAAAGAAACACTCGCCTGCATCATCCTCACCAAAAGTGGCAATTACCATTAAGAATAAAAAAACTGTAACCAAAGCAAAAGACAACACACGGAGGAATATCCAGAATAAAGACCGCCAATCCTTATTATAAAAAGCAACAACACTGACCTCTGCCCCACTTTTCTTGCTCTTATTCCAATGGCCAACAAACAGTGAAACACCAAAACCAAGAACACAAAGTAGTATAATGATGATAAAAGCGAACATACTTAATTTATTATTACAGTCATCAACTGCCTCCTAAACAGTAAGAATTATATCTTGCAAAGATAAACTTTTGTACTCTAATATACAAGGGATACAACTAAAAACAACAGCCTTCTTTGGCAGACAAAACATGGTTACATTTCTATAAAATAAAGCTTCCTCAAATTATTTTCATGAAAAAAAATATTTTTCTTCATGCCAATAAATATTTCTTTTCATGCCAATAAATATTTCTTTTCACGTAAATAATTCTACCAGCATTATGTACTAAGGCCATCGAAACACATCTCTACCTAATGACATAGTATAAAACTTACGTCCCTTAAAGCAACTTCTATTACACAGACAACAAGTAAGCGTACAAAGAAAGAGAGCATATCAATCGCTTGACATGCTCTCTCTCCTTATTTAATTCTGTCTTATTCAGTTAAAGCCTACTTTATAGCTTCACCATTTGCCTCAACTGGCCAGTAGATATTCTGGTACAAGTTTGAGTTCTCTGCATTACGATCAGGTGAACAGAGCTGCATCTCCTGATAAGAGAATGGAGACAAGTAGTGTGCCTGATAGAAGGTGTAACCGTTGTAGAGGATATTGTTGGTCGTCTGAATCTGGTAAGGACGAACATACTTTGAAAGTGTCTTAGCAGACATTGTAGCATTAGCACCACCATCAGCAATAATCAGACTCACACCATTCTTATCAACGAAAGAAGGACTCTGATATATCTGATCCCAGAAGTTAACACCCTCAATCTGATAGTTCTTCACCTGATCCAAAGCTGCCCAACGAATCAAGTCATCTTCACGAAGACCCTCACCAGCAAACTCGCTGCGACGCTCACGACGGATAGAATAGAGTGTTGCATCTACTGGATGACCAGCTGAGAATGCTGCCCAGTCGTATGATGGACGATTCACATCAGCCTCCTTACTCATATCAGTTGCAGCAATAGTTGTTGAAATTGGAGCTGTGATACCTGCACGTGCACGCAATGCTGTCCAATAACCAGTAGCTGTTGCATCCAATGAACCAGTACGGAGATAAGAAGCTTCAATGTAGTTGAGCATAGCTTCTTCAACACGGATGATAATCTGACCATCAACATCAGAGAAGGTCTGACCCAATTGCATTGCTGGATCATAGTTGTAGAACTTACGCTGACGATAGCCAGTTACATCTCTACTTGCCTGGTCTGTTGCGAAGAGAGTTGCCGCATCGAATAAGAGTTTGGTAATGGTCGGTTTACCTTCTTTAACTCTTTGCTTATTAATTAAATCAATACTCTTCTGATCAATATCAAGGTCATTAGACTCACCGAACACGAAAAGCTGCAGACGCTCATCACGATCAGTTTTAGCTAAGTCTACAGTAGTATCACCATGATAGCCTGAACCAGAAGCATAGATAGGCAAACCATTCTTCATAAGGAATGACTCTACGAGTCCACGAGTCCAACCTGAAGACAAGCCACCACGCAGTTTGTTTGACGTGAGGTGAGCTACGTTGATATCAGTATTGAATTCTCTCCACAATAGAACTTCTGGATACTTTGCCAAGTTTGGACTTGCAAACATATCATAGTATGGATTCCAACCATTGAAGTTACCAACAGTACCAGGATTCATTACGTGGTTATTCTGAGTTGACAATGGTACAGCATCACACACCTTCTTAGCTGCATCAATCGCTTGATCAAGGAAGAAATTAACTTCATCATCCTGATTGATAGTGAAGTTCTTGTTCCACTCCTTGTTCTTACCTGGCCAGTTAGCATCACCTGGTACACGACCTGTTCCTCTGTGATACTTCTCGAAGGTTGCTTCATAGAGTGCCATTCTTGATTTCATAGCCAGAGCAGCATACTTATTGATACGTACCTTATTGGCAAAGTTCACCTGCAACTTATCAATAGCCTTATCCATATCAGAAAGAATCTGACGTGCAACAAGGTTACGAGGCTGACGCTTACTTGCTTCTACGAGGTCTTTATCAATGTTTAACTCATTAAGCATGATAGGGAAATCACCGTAAGTCTTCAGCTTATCAAAGTAGAGCATGGCTCTAATAAAGTAAGCCTCACCCATGTATTGATTGATAAGTTCTGGCGTGCCAGTTACTTCTTCTTTGGCAATCTTTGCTTCGTTCTCATTAATGAATTTATCTACATCTCTGATAGCATACACATCAAGACCTTTAGATGTTGGGACTTTCCACTGGTCCTGTAGGTACATTCCAGAGTTTCCATCTCTTGCTGCTTGGTTATCTGTACCATTATCAAATGTAGCAACACCCCCAAACCAGCCACTGTTATTAGGGAAGATTCTTGTATAGTAGTTAATAGTGAATGTACCAAGTTGATCTGCAGTTTTGAAGTATTCGCTTGGTGAAACCTGATCAAGAGGTTTTCTATCAAGGAAATCATCACATGAAGTAACAGTCATGCCAAGGCACAGCAATGGTAGACCACCTTTTAGTATATCTGAAATAATCTTTTTCATAATTCCGTGTATTTAGAAGTTAAGATTCAAACCGAATGAAACAGTTCTCTGAAGAGGGTAAATTTTTCCAGGTCCCCAGTCTCCTCCTGTTGCTTCAGGGTCGAAAATCTTATTCATCTTAGTGAATGTTGCGAGGTTTTCAGCAGAGAAATAGAAACGTATTCTATTAGCTCCTATCTTGCTTGCGATAGACATTGGCAGCGTGTAACCAATCTGAATATTCTTGATTCTCATGTATGCTGCGTTCTGTAGATATCTGTCGCTTGTCTGGAAGTTCTTAGAACCTGCACCGAAGAGAGGTCTTGGATAGAAAGCATTTGGATTAGGTCCGAAGTTGGTATCGGTAGCTGGTCTCCAATAGTCAAGGTGATCCTTGAATGCTGCACTCTGCCATAAACCAGTATTAGCACCTACACTATAAGGAGAAGCATCCCAGAAGTCACGCTTACCAACACCCTGCATGAAGATGAGGAAGTCAAATCCTTTCCAGTTAGCATCCAATGTGATACCGAAACGATAACGTGGTAATGAGTTACCGATCTTGGTCAAGTCACCCATATCATCGTATGTGCTCTTACCAGAGTTCACCTTCTTGTCACCATTAAGGTCTTTGTACATTACATCACCTGCAGCCCAGTCAGAACCCCATGAAGGCTTGTTATTAGCCAACCATTCGTTCATCTGCTGATCAGTCTGTGCTATACCTTCTACTTTATAACCATAGATATCGCCCATACGCTTACCTGCACACCACTGAGAAAGCAGTCTGTTTGGATTATAGAAGTTCGTAATAGTCTGGTAATCATCAGAGAGAACGAGCTTGATACCATAGTTTACTTGTCCTACTCTGTCTCTCCATCTTACTTCTAAATCCCAACCATTTGATCTCATATCACTATTATTCTCTTTTGGCTGTGTCGCTCCGAGAATAGATGGCTTAACAGGTGCAGGACCAACCATGTTCTTTGTTGTACGAATGAAGTAATCGAATGTTCCTTGAAGTTTGTTATTGAACAATCCGAAATCAAGACCAATGTTCCATGACTGAACTCTCTCCCATGTAAGGAAAGGTGATACAAGACCAGGAACGCCTGATGTATTAACACGTTCACCATTAACAAGCCATGCTGAAGAGTTTGAGTTGATAGGCTGTCTGAGGAACCAAGGATAGAGCTGCTCTATATTAGTATTACCAAGTGAACCGTATGTTAATCTCAACTTAAGAGTATTAACTGTCTTATTAAGAGGCTTGAAGAACTGCTCGTTAGCAATATTCCAACCGAGTGCAATAGATGGGAATGTACCCCATGTCTTATCTCCGATGAAACGTGAAGAGCCGTCTCTACGAATAGAGAACTCAGCCAAATAACGTGAGTCATAAGCATAGTTGATACGACCAAACATACCCATTGTTGACCAGTGTGTGTTAGAGAAACCACGTCCAACAACTTTATTAGTTGCATTATTGAGGGTTGGCACTAATGGTGTTACAAGGTCAGCTTGAGAAGCACTGAGGTTAGTATAAATATTAGACTCCATGTCCAAACCAGCAAGGAACTTAAACTCATGCTTGTCATTGAGGGTCATGTTATACTCAGTGAAGAAACGTCCATTGTAGTAATTATTCTTAGACATAGCCTCACCGACATAAGACTTTCCTGCTAAATAGTCTCCGCTCCACGCTGCAGCTACTGGATGCTGATCTGGATCATAGTAGTAAATAGGCAACACGTCCCAATGGTTGTGGTAGTTAGTTGTATTGTAGTTACCTTCTAATCTTATCTTCCAACCCTTAATTGGTCGGAACTCAAGAGCAAGCTGCTGGAAGAGCTTATCTTCCTGGGTTGCATCAATACCACCATTCTCCATCTGTAAGATCTCATTTCCATGTACATAGTGGCCGTTTGGGTCGTAAACAGGGTTGGTAGGCCAGCGGCGTGCGATGTTATGGAAGAAGAGTCCGGTCATATAAGATGGTCTGCTATAATCTTCGCGAATCCACTTTGTGTTATAGGTAACTGTTGCCCAATCAGTAAGGTTTGCTGTAACCTTAGAAGAGAAGTTATATCTCTTCAGCTTATCCTTACCATGACGAATCAATCCACGCTGACTTAAGATAGCCCCACTGATATAGTAGTTCACCTTATTACCGCCTCCACTTACAGAGATATTATGCTCTGTTGAAGGAACAGCAGACTTATACATCTCCTTAAACCAGTTAGTATTATCCCAAGAACCATTATACATACTCCATGGCTCATTAGCAGCAGTACCCTGCCAAGTCGTAGTTACCTCTTCACCTGGCGCTGGTGTACCATTGATATGGTTCTTAATCTTGTTAAGCATATCCTGACTAAATGGCGCATTACCGCCACTGTTTGCTGCAGCATCATTCCAATAGCGTGCGAAATCGTATGAGTTAGGCATCTCAGGAATCTGAGTTGCTGTAGAGAAACGTACGTTACCATTATAAGAAACGTTCGTACGACCTTCCTTACCACTCTTGGTTGTAACGAGGATAACACCAAACGCAGCACGTGAACCATAGATAGCACTTGAAGAAGCATCCTTCAATACAGAGATACTCTCGATGTCATTTGGAGAAATAGAGTAAAGATCGCCTTCTGAACCATCGATAAGTACGAGTGGAGCAGCATTAGAACCTTCACCAATAGTTCCTATACCACGAATGTTAAGTCCCATACGGCTCTTCAATGAACCACCCCCATTACCTACGCTGAAATTCAATCCTGGAACCTCACCCTGCAATGCCTGTGCTACACTTGTTACTGGTCGAGAGTCAAGAGTCTTTGAAGATACAACAGAGACAGCACCTGTAAGGTTAACTTTCTTCTGTGTACCATAACCAACAACGACAACGTTATCAAGCATCTCACTGCTTTCCTGAAGTGTTACCTTTAGGTCTTTACCACTCCAAGTCACCTGCTGAGTCTTATAACCAACATAAGAAATGGTAAGTGAAGAGCCTGAAGCGATACCATCTATCTCGAAGTTACCATCAAGATCGGTTACACTTCCTTTCTTGTGTCCATTACTTACGGCAAAAACAGAGGCACCAACAACTGGTTCTCCTTTACTGTCGACAACTGTTCCCTTACATACAGCTTGCTGTTGAACAACAGCTGCATTAGCTTTATACGTAATGTTGGCATGCAGTAAACTTGAACTGAACAAAGCCATCATCATTAAGCTTGTAGTCCTTTTCTTCCTTAGGTACATAGGCTTTTAAGTATATTTAGATTAAAACTTATTTTAGGTTTTATAGTCGCAAAGTTAAATCAAATTAAACGTCCGGTCTACAATAACAGCTATAAAAATTGTTAAAAGAACGCTTTGGTTGGTTTGTTGTATCAGAAACAACCGTGTTTTTTCATCTCTTTTGCACTTTTCTGCATTAAGAAACATCTGATAACAGAATTATCGTACACCTAAATGAAAACCGAACTCCGCATGACGTGGAGAACTGACAGAACCGATATACCATCGAGACCACTAATGTGATACTTTATTAAACACAATTATCACCTTTCCTAAAACGCCCAAATCAACTATTATAAGAATACATATCACCTATTATAAAAGACCATATCACCTATTACGAAAATCCAAACCTCCTATTATTAAAGGTTCTTCCGTTAAATGTGTGGACGCTTTTCGTAGTGCTTTAACGTAAGAGCCAAAGTTACTCATTAAACAAAAATATGGCTGAGACAGTCAACTATC
>QWCF01003563.1_pt1 | contig 13388 bp, 12 predicted proteins | sample 1972521 | NCBI WGS metagenome assembly QWCF01 (sample SAMN09866715, study PRJNA288562) | Human oral metagenome isolate term4_saliva, whole genome shotgun sequencing...
AATAAATTGATTTGATTCCTTTATTCCAAGCATAGTTTCTTAAGATATTTAAATCTCTTGTTGTCATTTTTCTTGTACGTCCATTTTTCCATTCATATAGACCTTCTGGTAATTCAGAACGCATGAATAATGTTAAACTCATTCCTTGGTCAATATGTTTTTGTGCTGCAGCGTATACATCAATGACTTTACGCATATCAATATCATAAGCTGATTTATAATATGGTAATGTTTCATTTGATAAGAATGGTGCTGGATAATATGTTTTACCAGTTTTCTTCTCTTGACGCTCCTCAATTAAACGAGTAATTGGATGCAAGCTTGCACTTGTTTCATTTACATAGCTGATTGATCCTGTTGGAGCAATTGCTAAACGATTTTGGTGATATAAGCCATCAGCCATAATATCTGCTTTTAATTGTTTCCAATCTTCTGCCGTTGGGATTGGTAAGTTTGCAAAAATTTCTTTTACTTTTTCAGATTTAATTTCTACATCTGACTCTGTATAAGCATCGAAATAAGTTCCTGATGCATAGGCAGATTTTTCAAAGCCATCAAATGTTACGCCACGTTCTTTCGCAATTTTATGACTTGCTTTTAATGTATAGAAATTCAATAGACGGAAGTATAAATCTGTCACTTCAATCGATTCAGGCGAACCATATTCCATTTGATTTAATGCAAAGAATGTATGTAAGCCCATTGCTCCTAAACCAATTGTATGAGCTTTTTGGTTTCCATTTTTCACTGTTGGAACTGCATCGATACTTGAGTGATCTGTGACAAATGTTAATGCACGAACTGCTACTTCAATCGAGCGTTCAAAATCAGGTGATTGCATTAAATTAACAATATTTGTAGAACCTAAATTACAACTAATATCCGTTCCAAGCACTTCATACTCTTGCGCATTATTAATTACAGAAGGACTTTGTACTTGTAAAATTTCTGAACATAAGTTACTCATAATGATTTTTCCATCAATTGGATTTGCTTTGTTCACTGTATCAATATTTACGATATATGGATAACCAGATTCTTGTTGTAATTTACTAATTTCTTGTTCTAAATCACGTGCACGCAATTTTGATTTACGAATTTCTGGATTATTCACCATATTCTCATACTCTTTTGTAATATCTACATAAGAGAAAGGAACCCCATAAATACGTTCTACATCATATGGACTAAATAAATACATCATATCATCATTCTTAATTAACTCGTAAAACTTATCTGGAACTACTAGCCCTAATGATAATGTTTTAACACGAATTTTTTCATCCGCATTTTCTTTTTTAGTCGACAAGAATGATACGATATCTGGGTGGAAAACATTTAAATAAACGGCTCCTGCACCATTACGTTGTCCTAATTGGTTTGAATAACTGAAACTATCTTCTAATAATTTCATAATTGGAACAACCCCGCTAGAAGCATTTTCAATTTTCTTAATTGGGTCTCCAGCTGCACGAACATTTGATAAGCTTACTCCAACTCCTCCACCAATTCTAGAAAGTTGTAATGCAGAGTTAATTGTACGTCCAATACTATTCATGTCATCCGTTGTTTGAATTAAGAAACAAGAAACTAATTCTCCACGACGCTTTCTACCAGCATTTAAAAATGTTGGAGTCGCTGGTTGGTAACGTTGATGAATCATCTCTTCGGCTAAGTCTCTAGCTAATTGTTCATCTCCATCTGCTAAAAATAAAGCATTAAAAACGATACGATCCTCAAAACGTTCTAAATAACGTTCACCATCATTTGTTTTTAAAGCATATTGCTTATAAAACTTAAAGGCTGACATAAATGAACGAAAACGGAATTTCTTCTTATAAATTTCTTGCATTAAGCTTTTTACAAATTCACGGTCATATTTATTTAAAAACTCTTCTTCTAAATAATCATGTTCAAGTAAATAATCTAATTTTTCATCTAATGTATAGAAAAATACCGTGTTTGGATTGACATGTTCTAAGAAGAAAGCACGTACTGCTTCTTTATCCTTATGTAACGGAATTTTTCCATCAACCGGACGGTTCAATTCATTATTTAATGAAAAATATGTTACTTCTTGAGATTTACTAATTAATTTTGGACTATCCAAGTTCGCTCACCTTTTCCTTTATTATAGTTACGTCTTTTTGAGTTCCATGAAACTCAAAACAATGCAATAGTGGAACTTCATAAGTAGCAGAAATAATTTTTGCTGTTTGACAAAAGGACGTATTAAAATTTAGATTTCCAGAACCAGCTACTCCTTTTAATAAAGCTTGGTTATTACCTGTTTCAATAAAATCCTGAAAATATTCAAATACTTCCATATCATAAGTAGGACTTATAATAATATAAGGCTCATCCATTGTTTGAAATACATTTTGTGGTGTAATTTCTACAGTGGAAAACTCCAATTTTTGAACAAACCTTCTCGTCTGTCCTGTCAATGATAAAAAAACTACTTTCATACTTACTCCTCTATTTCATACCTCCCTATTATATCTACTTTCCAGTCTTATATCAACAAAAAAATTCTATATTTAGTACTTCATAAAAACAACAACACAAAATATAGTGATAAAATTAAGTCTACATCAATATATTGACAAAGAGATTTTTCAGATTTACACTAATAAATATCAAAGAAAGGAGACTAAAAATGACACTTTCTCATACAATTAGCGCTTCAGAAAGACAAGTTCTTCGAGTAATATGGGCAAACCCAAAATGCACGAGTATTTTTATTATTGAAGCTTTATCTACAAATTTCAATTGGCAAGCTGCTACGATTAAAACTCTTATCAATCGACTGTTGAAAAAGGAATTTATCATCCCGACTTCAAAAAGACCTTATCAATATGTCGCAACTTTGACAGAAGAAGAATTACTAGATTTAGAATGCAATGAGTTATTAAGTCATGTTTGCCAAAAAAAACAAGGTGAATTACTAGCATTACTTATTCAAAAAGCTCAATTATCAAAACAAGATACTCATCAATTACAAAAATTATTACAAGAAAAAGAAATCGATGCTCCTGAACATCTAGCTTGTACTTGTATCCCTGGTCAATGTCGTTGTTGCCACCACTAAAAAAAGCCAGACTTATGTCTGACTTTTTTTATATTTCTTAAATTCATTAATACCAAACGCTAACGTCCACTTTTCCACTAATACCTTTTAAGTATTCACTTGAAGTATATTGCCACCCTTTAGGGCCTGAATAATGTGGATTATTCCAATCTAATGCATCTGTATAAGCAGCTACCCAGTCCACATATTTTAAAATATCTGGATGATTTAAACGAGTTTGTAATAAATGTCTGTAACTATAAATTCTTACATTCGTATAACCCGCTTTATGCATTGTTTCCATATATTTATTTACAATTTTTACCCATGTTTTTGTATCTTTAGGTGCAGCTTTTGTTTTATTCACATATTCCCAATTTTCAACATCATAATAAATTGGATAACTTGGTTGAATATGATATTTTTTCATTAATTTAATCGTATGTTTTGCTTCTAATTCAGCATCTGATTCATTTTCAGCATAAGTGTACAAATAAACTCCATAAGGAACTCCTAGACGGTTTAATTCTTTAATATTATAGGCTAATTGTTTATCTTCATCATAAGCATAATACCCTAAACGAACAATGACTCCATCAATGCCATTATCACGAATAACTTGACTCCAATTTTGGATTTTCCCATTATGTTCACTAACATCGATAACTTTCTTCGCACTAGTTCCACCAACTTGTTCTTGACGGCGATTTAAGAAATAACGTTGACCATTTTTTTGTACCCAACCCCATTCTAATCGTTCTTGCTTTTGAATTTCACCAGTATCTGAGAAGGTATATTTCGTATCTCCAACCGTTACAACGCCTGTTGCCATTACACCAGTATCCCCTAAATAATAATTACCTGCCCATTCTTTTTCGGCTCTTGCACCATTCGCTTTGAAATAATACCAATTCCCATCAATCTGAACCCATTGATTGCGTGCATATTTTCCATCCGCATTTAAATAGAACATCGCATTATATTGTGGATCAAATAACCATTCTTTTGCCATCATAGCACCTTCACCATTGACAAAATAATCACTAATCCATTGATGAGTTGCTAAGTAACCACCTGATAGTAAGTAATACCATTTATTTCCATCTTGAATCCATTCTTTATCAGCATATTTCCCATCCGCTTTCAAATAGAAATAAGAATTATATTTATTATCATAAATCCATTCTTTTTTCGCCATGGCACCACTTGGATTTAAATAGTAATTCCCTTTCCATTCACTCTTAGCCATATAGCCCCATTCTTTGAAATAGTACCATTTGCCACCAATTTCTATGTCCATTAATCGTTTGCCATCCTTTACCTTGCGCAGGCTTATCTTCTTGAGCGTCTACCGTTGGTAACGTAAATAATACTAACGCAGATAATGATAATGCGATATTTCTTAATTTCATTTACTGTAAATCTCCTTTTTCTTGAACTCTCACTTTGCCATTGTATAATTAAACGCATAAAAACTCAAACAAAATCCTAAATTGTACACTTTAACGATATAAAAAATTTACAATATAAAAGAGGAACTTCTACTAAATAGAAATTCCCTCTTTTAACGATAGATAAAATTAAGTCAAATGATTAGTCATTGAATAATGAACGAATTGTTTTGAAAATTTCTTTATTTTGTTCGATTTTTACATCATTTCCAACTACTACAAAGGCATTTTGATCTAATACTTTTTTCATTGTTGGAGCAAATGAACGAACTTTTTCAGGTGTTACATTTAAAACTTCATCACGAGTTTTTTGAACAAGTTCATTTGATACATGAGTAAAGTAACGAGTAAAGGCAATATTTCCTTTTTGATTTGCCGATAATGGACGATCAATACTACTAAATGTTCCAATGAGATTTTTCTCAAATTCTTCTTTTGATGGATTGTAATTTTCTAAGTATTGTACTTGACCATCATAAGCCTTTAGAGTTTCTACTAAGTTTGGATCACGGTACGACACAGCAGCTACTTCACCTTCCCACCAATGACACTCATTCCACCGTAAGCTCCACCTTTTACACGAACGGTATTCCATAAATAATCTAACCCTAAAACTGTTTGTAAGAATGCATTTGATCCTTCAAATGGAACACCTAGTAATGTTTGGTTGTACCCTTTTGCTACATATTGAATTTCTTGAGCTGTTTTAAATCCTTCATTCAATACTTCAACAGGAGTTGTAAATGATTGTGGTGTCACTACTTCTTTTGATAAGTGTTGGAAGAATGATTGAGATAAAGCTTTAAATTGTTCAAAATCCTCTTTACTTCCAACAAATGTAGCAGTCACTCCATGAATATTTAAGATTTGACGAAGTACAGCAATCAATTGTTGACTAAAGCTTTCTTTTCTCTCATCATAATGTTTCACTAAATCAGAAATATAATCATAGTAATCAATACCTTCTAATGCCTGAGCATATTTTGCACCTTCTGAATAATAAGATTCTAAGCGACGGACTGCAATGGTATGCGAAGCATAATTCATATGCATTTCTAAATTCGCTTTTGTATTTAATAACAGTTCTTTAATCTTATCATAATCTTCCAAGTTTGAACGTAAGACAATTTCTTCCACCAATTCAATTAATTTTGGTAAATATTGAGATAAGGCTTTTCCTGAAACTGTGAAGAATGGATAATACACATTTTTCGCAACATCTTCTGTCATGACAAAAGCATTTGTTGAAATTCCACCTGTATAGAAATCCATCTCTGTATTTAAATCTTCATCAGCAAAATGTTTTGTACTAATTTCACCTAATAATTCAGTGACAAAAGCAGCTACTGGAATTTCTTCAGTTTTAATCCCTCTCATATCGAAGAAATATTTCGCATATGAAATCCCTGCTGTGAAGTCTTCATAATGTAAGAAAGTCGGTGTCTCTTTTCCTTCTTCAACTGTTAATGGATATTGAGTTGCTTTCTTTTGAATATCATCAATGGATAGTGTTGGAATTTTCGCTAAATCTTCTGGTCTATCAGGAGATTCTTGTCTTTCAATTAATTTTTGAGTTGTTTCTACTAATTGATCTAATTCTTCTTCACTTAGACTTGCTTTGTACTCTGCTAATTTTTTAGCTAATTCTGCTTCTTTTTCTTCTAATAAACCTGGTTCTGGTTTTAAAGTAATAATAGCAGCATGAGTATTATCTAATAAATATTTTTGAATAATATTTTCAAAATATCCTTCTTCAACTTTAGCTTGAATGGCATCTAAATGTTGTTGGTATTCAAATGATACATATGGACTTCCATCATATAACCAACTTGTTAAAGCATTCATTCCATACATAACACCTTTTGGTGTACTACCTTCCAAAGCAGTTAATTCTTTATAACGAAAAGCTGTTTTATTTAAAGCAGCTTGAATCGCTTTTCTAGAAATTCCTTCTTTCACTAAACGTTGTAATTCCTGTTGAATAATTTGAACAAATTGTTCTTTTTTATCAGCATCTGTATCTTTTAAAATAACTTCAAATGTTAGAGAATACGTATAAGCAGAATATCCACCCATAACATCACTACCAATATTCGCTTTTAATAAAGCTTTCTTCAATGGTGCGGTATTACTACCTAATAGCAATTCATCTAAAATACTTAAAGCAATTCCTTCTTCTCCATTCGTACTCGTTCCTGTAGCCCAAGCATATTCTAACAATGTTTTGTTCTCAGTTGAGTCGCCTTTAGAAACAGAATACGTACTTGTTAGTTCTTTAACACTTGTAAATGGTTCTTGTTTGTATCCTACAAATGGAACTTCTTTTGCTTCAAAAGCATCAAAGTATTCTGATAATTGTTCCATTGCTTTTGCTAAATCTAAATTCCCATATAAAGTTACTCGAGCATTACTTGGATGATAATACGTTTGATGGAAATCAATGAATTTTTCTTGAGTTAGTGTAGGAATTGAAGCTGGCATTCCTCCAGAAACATGTTTATAAAATGTATCCGGGAATAATGTTGGTTCAACTAGACGGTTTAATTCTGATTCTGGTTGAGAAAATGCTCCCTTCATTTCATTATAAACAACGCCTTTATACGTTAATTCATCTTCTTTATTTTCTAAATGATAATGCCATCCTTCTTGCATTAAAATTTGTGGGTTTGATAAAAGATTTGGATAAAATACTGCATCTAAATAAACGTCCATTAAATTCTCGAAATCCTTTTGGTTTCTTGAAGCTACTGGATACATAGTTTTATCAGAGAATGTCCATGCGTTTAAAAATGTTTGTAGGGACCCTTTTAATAATTCTACAAATGGTTCTTTTGTTGGGTATTTTTTTGATCCGTTTAATACGGAGTGTTCAATAATGTGAGCAATTCCGTTGTCATCATATGGTGGTGTACGGAATGCGATAGAGAATGCTTTGTTGTCATCGTCTGTTTTTAAGTACATAACTTGAGCGCCTGTTTTGTCATGTTTGTATAAATAGTAATCGCAACGGATATCTGCTAATGGTTTTTGTTCTACGAGTGTAAAACTGTTAAATTCTTTTGTCATGAAATGACCTCCATTTCTTAAATAAATCTACTTGTCTTTTATTCAAACACGATTTGTATCAATAAGCAAGAGAAAATCATTGGAACGTAAAAGTTTTGGGCGTAAAATAAAGAAATAAAATAAAGAATTCAAAAAAGTTTCCTTTTTAGCTTTAGTAATAGAAATGCTTTTCAGCATTTCTATTACAGTGGAAAATTTGAGACCTTAGGCTCAAATTTTAGCCATGAGATTCGCAAAGCGAAGCTGCTGGCGTCCTAGCTAATTAGGAAACTTTTTTGGATTCTTTATTGACTTAGAATTATTTGAAAAGTATTATTTAATTCTTTTTCACACGATTCGCAATTAATTTAAATAAAGCTGTTGCGAAAATGGCAATAAGAATTGAATTAATCATACTAAAAATCCAACCATTAATAAAAACAACTGCCGTAGAAGCTTGATAGAAAAAGACCTCTAACGTCGGTAAAATCAAACCAAAAATAATCACATTCGCAACCACTTGAATCACATTAAAACGCAAAGCATCATGACGAGAAAAAGTACCCGCTAAAAACGACTTACGACGAATGCCAGCAAATAACGAACCTGCCAAACCAGCCACAATCGCTAGTAAAATATAAAAGAAGTTAATCTCCACTCCTTCAAAAATAGGTAATGTAATTCCTACATAGTGATAACTAAGAACTAAAACAATTAATGAAACGATATGAAGAAGACCTGTTTTTATGAATTTATTTTCTTTCATCATTTTTCTCCTCTATTTTGACTCTTCACCAATAATTTTTACTTCTGGTTCAAGTGCTACTTGGAATTGTTCGAATACAACTTCTTGAACATGTTGAATCACCGCTAAATAATCTGTAGCTGTTGCATGATCAATATTTACAATAAAACCTGCATGTTTTTTAGACACTTGAGCGCCACCAATTTGAAACCCTTGAAGTCCTGCATCTTGTATTAATTTACCAGTAAAATGACCTTCTGGGCGTTTAAACACACTTCCACAAGAAGGATATTCTAATGGCTGTTTACTTTCACGTAAATGGGTTAATTCTTCCATTTTAGCTTGAATCGTTTCTTTTTTCCCTAAACTTAGATTAAAGCAGACATCAATCACTAAATCTCCACTTTCTTGTAGGGCGCTATGACGATATGAAAACTTTAATTCTTCATTCGTTAAACGTTTAATTTCACCAGTACGAGTCACAACATCGACATATTCGACAACTTCGCAAACTTCTCCGCCATAAGCACCTGCATTCATATACATGGCTCCCCCAACACTTCCTGGGATACCACATGCGAATTCTAATCCTGTTAACGAGTGTTCTAATGCGCATTTTGTCACTTCAATTAAAGATACACCAGCTTCTGCTAAAATTTTATTCTCCATTACTTTTATAGCAGTCATTTCATTTAATAAAATAACCGCTCCTTTAATGCCACCATCTCTAACTATAACATTACTCGCATTTCCTAGTACTGTAATAGGAATTTGTTTTTCTTGCAGTGCTGTAATAATTTTTGCTGTTTCATGTTTATCTCTTGGAAAAATTAAACATTCTGCTTCTCCACCTGTTTTAGTAAAAGTATATTTTTTTAAAGGTTCATGGAAGTATACTTTTACTTCTGGAAATTGCTCTTTCCACCAATCTTTCATCTTTTTCTCTCCTATTATGCAATATCTTTTTAATGATACTATTCATCAGTTTCTACGTCAAATGATAAAAAGCCTTCAGATGCTTTTGCATGTGCTAATCTCTCACAAATAAAGTGACTTAATAAACTAGAAATAGGAGTAACTGGGTTATCCCCCTGAGTTTGAACAGCAATAATAAAGGAATGAACAATACTTTCAAACCCTCTCTTATATAAAGTTGAATCCCATGATGAAAAATGATCTTTAATTTCTTCTCCACCTTGATAAATGGTCAAGTCTGTTAAATTTTGTAATGAAAAAGTACCCGTTTCAGCTTGAACTTCAATTCTTTCAAGATTCGCTCCAGATACTGTATTCATCATCACAACAGCTGATTGTTCTTCATTTTCTAAATAAATTGTGCATTGTTCAATAACACCACAATTTTTCTTATAATAAAATGACCCACGTTTTGGTTTTTCATCCATTAAAAATAATGCTGTATCCAAAGGATGAATAAATACATCAAAAATACGTGTACGATTATCAAAACTTGGAATCGTACAATTTTTTTCTGTAATAATTCTCTTCTTATGAGGGACATTTTTTAATTCAACTACTTTTGGAGCAAAACGTCGATTAAATCCAGCTGTTAAGAAAGTTTGATTTTCTTTTGCTAATCGGTATAATTCAAGCGTTTCTTCATAACTAGGAGCAATCGGTTTATCTAAATAAACAGGGATTCCTTTTTCTAAAAATTGCTTTGCAACTTCAACATGAGCCTTTGTCGAAACATGAATCATGACCCCATCTAAATCAAACTGTAATAACTCCTCTACACTACTACATGGAATACAACGCCCTAATAATTTTGATTCTCGTTGTAAAACTTCTACATTTCTAGTACACATATACCATTTCACATTACCAATTGAACGCAATCATTAATTTTCTTTTAAATGATGTAATAATTGTTGAACAATCAACGCTGATTTACGACCTGCTTCAACAATAAATGTATCAAAATCAACTGCTGATGTTCCTTTTTGTGGCATATCCGAGATTGCTCTTACAACAATAACTGGAGTTTGTAATGCATAACACGCTTGTGCAATAGAAGCTCCTTCCATTTCAGTTGCTAAAACATCTGGGAAATATTTTAAAATTAATAATCGTTGATCTTCACGATGAATAAAACTATCTGCTGAAACGACTAATCCTTTATACACCGATAAATTCAATTCAGATTGAATTTCTTCGATAACGTCATCTTCAATCACTTGAGCTTGGAAGCGTGCAGGCATCCCTGGCATTTGTCCATATTTATATTGAAAGGCTGTTACATCTGCATCACTGTACGCTAACTCTGTAGCAACTACGATATCTCCAATATTCATTTCTGTTCCAAATCCACCCGCTGATCCTGTATTAATAACAAGTGTCACTTTAAAATGGTGAATTAATAAAGCAGCTGTTACACTAGACATTACTTTACCAATACCAGATTGCACTAATACAATAGATACGCCATTTAAACGTCCTTCTAAAAATGTCCATCCTGCAATTTTTACTTCCTGTTCAATTGTCATTTCTTCAGATAGAAGACGTTTTTCCTCTTCCATCGCTGCAATAATTCCGACTTTCATGTATTACTCCTTTTCTAAAAAATAGGCCATTTGAATAACATCATAATATTGACCATTTACTTTCATTTCTTTTTCTTCAATTGCTACTACTTCAAACCCAAACTTTTTATATAAAGCAATCGCTGCAACATTTTCTTGAACAACTGCTAATTTAATTTTTTCAAGAGGTGAATAGTCTTTTGCCCATGACAATAATTCTTCCATTAAGGCACTTCCTAAACCTTGACCCCAATATTCCTTTAAAATACTAATGCCTAGTTCACCCACATGTTGGAATTTTTCTTTAGAATTTCCTCCAATTGAGGCAACTGCAATAATTTCTTGTCCTAATTTAGCAAGTAGCATCATTTGATTATCACTTTCTAAAACAGATTGAATATAAAGTTCCTCTTGTTGGATACTTAACTCTAATCCTTCTTCACCAAAACTTAAAAAATCTGTTTCTTTTCCAACTTTTTTTGTATATTCAATTAAAGCTTCTGCATCTCCCACAGACACTACTTCAATTTCTAATTCAACTTTCTCTTTCATTTGTCCACCAAACCTTAAATTGATTCAACCATTTTTCATATTCTTCTCCTATAGCATCAAGTGTAATGGTACGAGTAGTGAGAGAAGTTTGTTCGATAGAAATAATTAATCGATTCATCGGTAATTCTTCTTCGATAAAATTTGCCCATTCAACCATTACGACACCTTCACGATGAAAATACTCCTCTAAACCAATTTCACTCGCTCCTCCACTTTCTTCAATACGATACATATCCATATGAAATAAAGGCAAGCGACCTTTTGTATACTCACGAATTAAAGTATAAGTTGGACTTTTAATGACACGTGTAATGTCTAATCCTAAAGCAAATCCTTTTGTAAAAGTCGTTTTACCAGCTCCTAAATCTCCAGACAAAATGATTGTACTGTTAGAAAAGGCACCTTTTGCTAATAATTCTCCTATTTTCATTGTTTCTTCTTGTGATATCGTTTGAATTGTGATCGTCATATTTTTCCTCATTTCAGTGAAAATTCCTCAAAAACATTATAACATAATTCAGTGATTGATTAGTATGAAAAACAAAAATGACTTTACCTAGTAGTTTGCCCATAACCAGTAAAAACTGGCTACAGGCATTCATAACTACTTCAGAAAAGTCAATTAAATCTCATTTTTTGCTAAACGAACTAATTTTTGAACTTCAAAAGCACGAAGTTCACGATAATCTCCCGGTCTTAAATTTTCTAATGTTAAAAATCCGAATTCTTCACGTTTTAATTTTTGAACGGGTAATTCTACCGCTTCAAACATTTTCTTCACTTGGTGATTCCAACCTTCGTGAATCGTTAAAGAAACAATTCCTGTATTTTTTTCAGTATCTACAGATAAAATTCTGGCAACTGCTTTAGAAGTTTTCTTGCCATCAATCCAAATACCTCTTTCTAATTGTCTCATATGGCGTGGTGTTGGAACACCTTTTACTTTAGCAATATATTTCTTTTCAACATGATGTTTTGGATGCGTCATTAAATTCGCAAATTCACCATCATTCGTTAATAAAATTAATCCTGTTGTATCATAGTCTAATCTTCCTACTGGATAGACACGTTGTGGGATATCTTTAAAATAATCACTAATAACGGTACGTCCTCTATCATCTGTTACACTGGATAATACAGATTTTGGTTTATAAAACATAAAGTAAACTGGTTCTTCTTTATAAATCGGAATGCCATCTACTTCAATTTTATCCGATTGAGACACTTTATATCCCAATTCTCTCACAACTGTGCCATTTACTTTAACACGACCTTCTTCAATAAAGGCTTCGCATTTTCTACGAGATGCAATTCCAGCATGTGCCATGACTTTTTGTAATCTTTCCACTAGATACTCCTTCTTCCCTTACGAAATGGTTTCTTCATCTTGATGCATTTGTTCTAATTCTGCAAACAAGTCTTCATTATTTTTAAATAATTGCTTACTTTCTTCTTGATTTAATTCTAGTAATGATTCAACATCTGGCAATTGATCTAATGTTTCTAATCCGAAATAATCCATAAAATAAGTAGTCGTACGATATAATTTTGGACGACCTGGACTATCCATTCGACCTGCTTCTTCAATTAAATCTCTTAACAATAATTTTTGAATGGCTCCACTACATTGAACTCCACGTATACTTTCAACTTCTAATCTTGTGATTGGTTGTTTATAAGCAATAATGGCCAATGTTTCAAGAGCTGCACTAGATAATTGAGAAGAAAATGGGGAAACAGCATATTTTTCAAGATAGGGTTTTAACGATGCTTTCGTTACAAATTTATATCGTTGCGCCGTTAATATCAATTCTAAGCCACTTGTTTCATCTTTTAATTGTTCCATTAATTCTTCCAATAGTTGTCGAACTGCCGTTTTATCAATGCCAACGACATAACTAATTTCTTCTAGTGTTAAGCCATCATCTCCTGCTACAAATAATAAAGCTTGAGTTGCTGCTAAATAATTATTCACTAAATGCACC
>QWCF01001184.1_pt1 | contig 13375 bp, 12 predicted proteins | sample 1972521 | NCBI WGS metagenome assembly QWCF01 (sample SAMN09866715, study PRJNA288562) | Human oral metagenome isolate term4_saliva, whole genome shotgun sequencing...
TTATATTATATCAGGATGTGTGGATTTTTTCTGGCTGGCGTGCTATAATCGTCATTGTCCTGGCAATAGTGGGACGTCGCCAAGTGGTAAGGCACTGGGTTTTGGTCCCAGCATTCGCAGGTTCGAATCCTGCCGTCCCAGCCAAGCTGTATAACAGAGTGAGCGACAAGGTTCCGTGACCTTTAGCCACCATGAATAACTACCTCTGTTGTAAAGCTTGGTTAAATAGGAATTACCGTCCAGTCCGGAATGGCTGGACGGTTTGTTTTGTGATTTGGTTCCTAGACCAGCAGGCTCCTTTTTGGGCGGGTATATATCTCTACAGATTCGGTACAGTTGCATTTTAGGTCCAGAGCAAAAGATATTATTAGTCTCTAAATCGCCCTCGCTCGACTACGATCTTTCTTTCTTGCTCGTAAGTGTCCGCGAGCTCGCGCAGCGATACTGCAAACTTCAGGAAGCCCAGGGATTCGATCTCGTCTGCACGTTTTTGCCATTTGTCTCTCAGAGAGGCCTCGGATTTACCTGTTTCGTCCACCTCATGAACACCGCGAGCATTGCGAATACCTGTATTGTATCCAGATCTCATGGATACTGAATTGTTTCGGTCTAGAGTCTCTGCTACAGCTTTATGAATCCATAAACCAGACTTATCCTTAGGGGAGTTTATAAGGTAACCACCTATGACAGATTGGGCGATGTCTAAGTGTCCGCTGGCCGCGCAGGCGTCTTCAACTTTCTTAATCCAGGCTGTGAAGTTATCTTTATGGAATGCGCCATGGATATCCATGCCTGGCATAATCGCAAAATCATTAAACGACAAGATCTTCAATAGCCTGTACTGAATGGTGTCGCCAAGCTTTTGCTTCTTGGTGCCAGGGAGGTCTGACCTGTAAGCAGTTTTAATTAGTTCGCAGAAAAATTCCGCATCATTTGCAATTCGATATGTCAGTGCCTGCGGCTGCCCTATTCCATTCTCTCCAAAGAATTGCAGATAGGCCCATTCGGCCTCCCATAGGTCTGTTTTGGTGTGGTCGACACTGCCATATAAATATTTGAACACGCTACCTATTTCGTACGGTAGTCTATTTATATCTGAAATATTCTCAGTGGTTTTTAAGGATGCCATTAGTGCCCTTAGGCATAGTTCCGGGCTAGGTTGCTGCTTAGCAGAATTATTACTGCTCATAATTAATGAGTCGATATATCCGATTGCAGCCAGAGGGCGTTTTGCCTTCAGGAGGTTTTTGATTGCAGCTTCAGAATAATTGTCATCGATCGTATATCGAAAATTATCGACCCTCTTCCAGTATCCTTTAGCAACATTCCCATCCTGTTGTGAATCTAGCAAATCCCAAGTGCTTTGAATAAATGGCAAAGCCAGAAGAAATAGAATTTTGTGCTCATTATCCCAGTTGGCGAGGCCTAGCTTAGTAGTCCAGCTCATGTCGCCTTTGTAGTGAAAATATCTTGCATAGATGAAGCTGTTTATAAACTCTTTCTCGGATTCGTTCCCCTTGAGAAGCTTGGGCAGTAGCATATCTTCTAGGGATGGATAATCTATAGACCCCAGGGCTAGACCGACGGTACGTGGAAGTTTAGCCTGATTGATAAGATTTTTGATCTGATGATTGGCGGTCCGTGAATTTAGGATACTAAGAAGTGCTTGCTGTCGCCTCTTTTTTAGATCTTCCTCCCCTTTCTTCCAGTCACTATAGCTTATTAATTCATGGTCGTAATTACTGAACAGATAAATCGACTTCCGTAGAGCATTTGTCGGTTCTATACTATTAGCAATATCTTTTAGAGTCTTTGCTCTCTCGTGCTCGTCCTTATCGTGCCTATCTAGGTCATTTATTTTTTTGAGCAATACCTCCCATATCGTTTGTTTATATTTGTCAGTCGATTTTCGCAGGCGTTTACTTAGCCGATCAATAAAGTTCGAAAAGGCGTCGTTTGTAAGATGGTCAATATTCTTGATTACGTCAACAACCTCTTGTGGTGATTTGGCAGTGCTTGCATAAAGGCCGGAATAATACGAACTTTCCTCCCATAGCTTTTGTTGCGTAACGGGTTGAATATTGTTGCCTATAGCCATCCATTCCGGGGCCTCTCGTTCCATTGTCGTTTGGGTTACATTGGGTAGTAATCCTTTAAGTAGCTTTCGTCCAATATCTCTATGCTCGTTAATTATCTTTTCAACCACGCTATGCTGAACTGCTATGGGGGCAAGTGTTTTGGGTCTCCATGGCAGGACAGTGTGTAGGATAATGTCTAGTGAGTAATCCCGCCCCTCGCCCTTGGATTGGTGCATTTCGAAGGCTGAAACCTTGGCTAGTGCCAAGCTAGCTTGCGAGAAGTATCTTTTGTCCCAGGATAAATCAGCTAATGCCCAGCGCAGACCAGTCATATAGTCGGGCTGGAAGAATGAATCGCCCGAGCTTTCCTTGATGACTGCTTTAATTGGGTTATTGTCTTTTATTGCAAGGGTATTTTCTAGTTTTGATAAAAACTGAGCCGGAGACGCTTGGGCAATCAATGAAGCATTATCAGCAATACTCATCCATAGTTTTGGACTTTGAGCATTAGAAAGTAGCTTATCTATCGTATAGCTTACTGCGTTACCTATGCTATTAGCAGAGCAGTTACTGAACATGATTTGGTTATTTGCAAGCATAGCCATGCCGTTGGCTACGCCATTTCTAATTGCGTCTGAATAGTCGCGTGTCTTGCCATAAATGTTGGCCATATATCTTTCATCAACGGCCAGATCTAGCGCCGGGTTGATTTCACTCAGGATTTCCAAATATATATCCGCAAAAGCACTAATGTTGTTGTCGTAAATATAATTGCTGAGTTGCCTGAGCGTTGATTTTATATCGATTACTTTCCATGTCGTACCCTTAAGCTCCAGTGTCTGATTGTCGCTAGAATGAATTGACTGGACGATATCTGGCAAGGAATTATCATCACACTTTAGGAGCCTAGATACGGCCTTTATGTCGTTTGGATTTGCAGAATCGAATTTGCCAATTAAACATAGCAGCGCAAACTCTTTCTTGTACTCAGTGTTAATTACGAGGTTGTTTTCTGGCGGTTCCGACTCCTTAGATGTCTGGTTCTCGTCAGTTAATTCCATTGCGTCAGATTGCTGGATAATTTTTTCTTCTTCAAATATCTCTAGTAATTTCGGAGGGAGGTTATCTTTTGCCAGCTCTATTTGGTTTTTATTGCGAGTTGCTACATAATTACAAAGTCGCTCCCATATTATCTGAGGGGTTGCGCCATCCTTCCATGTTTTCTGTGCCAATATGCTATGAATTAGAATAATATTAATATCTCCATAATCAAGCAGACTCTCGTGCATGTCGGATCTTACTATAAAGAAAATTTTAAAGAAATTGAATTCCTTATCTCTGGTTAAAGGGGTGTTATCATTTGCCAGTTGTAATTTTTCATGCAGGCGATTTAGTCCTTCAAGCTCTTGTTTGCTCCTGCCTAAAAGGTCTCTATCGTAGTCACTCCAGAACTTATCAGCCGACCGATAAGAGCTCTGAATATGAGTTAGTATATTCTTTAATCCGACCCCATACCTGTCAAGACTGCCACTAACGAGCATTATTCTATCATATCTCTTGTTGAAGTTTTGGCTATTAAAATCTTTCCAGGCGTCTTGTATGGTTTTGGTAAAATCATCGTTTGAGCGGCTAAGTTTAAAACTTTGTTTTATCTGAACTAACAGCGTTTTTTCTGCTTCAGTCGTCTTGTCTCTCAGGGTCACTTCGCAATCATCCGTATTTCTCCTGTATCGATCCGCCTGAAGGACAACTCGAGTCACTTCGCAGTTGCCCATTCTCGGCACTAGTCCTCCTGTTATCATTTGAACTATAAAAAATGCTTGCACGGAATGTTCAAAAACATACCCGTCACCGCTTGTGGATAGGGGGCTTGTCTGTTTCTTACTTTTCGTCAGATCACCGCTGTTCATCATATAGAATTATAACACCTATGCTACAGCTGGTAGACCCCAGCGCATACATGTGTCTAAAGTGATAATCGTCGATTTCTCAACTTAAACGCCCCATCAATACCCTTCACAAGCTCAGCCTGCTACCTATAGCTACCTGTCGTCAGCACGTAGCGACCATATTCCGCGAGGGGCTTTGTTTTGTCATAATTAACGCCATGTACTCTCAGTGTATACTCAACGATGTTCATATGATGGGAGATGGTCCGCGCTAGCTCATCGCTCACTTTGATATGGTTGCAGTTCTCCTCCAGAAAATCGCCAGGCTGAACGATAAGGTCGCGTTCATTTATTGCTCTTTCTGGGCAGTCAGACCCTCCCGTAGAGCGAGGTCTTTCATTTCTTTTATCTGGGAGTCTATGCTCATCGCCTGTCACTCATCGGATTCGCTCGATTTGCGCGCGTATAGGCAATATTTTCAATATAACTATTCTCATTCATGACAACAACACATTACCCAATTTCCCCCGCAAAGTCTAGCGAATAATGACTAATAAAATAACCATTTTTATGATATGATTACAGAGTCTACACATTACGAACAGTAAGCCTCAACGGCTGTCCTTTTTTGTTAGCACCGATGAAGGTGCCATTACTGAGCGGGCTCGCCTAAAGCTTATGCAACGGAAAGGAATACCTAGTAAAGCGTATGTCATCGATTATCATATCTCAAAATCAGCAGCATTCCCAGCGGATTGACGAGTCGTCGTTTGACAAAGAGGATTCACTGCAATCCTATCTCTATGACAATCCCGACATTATACCGATTTACGATATTGATGAAGATGCACGTCTGTATATCGCAGCTCGTGAATTTAGCACGGAACACGGACCGATTGATGCTCTTGGATTCGACCATGTAGGCAATGTCTATATTATTGAGACGAAGCTGTTTCGCAATGCTGATAAGCGCCGCGTTGTAGCGCAAATGCTCGACTACGGTGCGGCGCTGTGGCGTCATGCGACAAGTTTTGATGCTTTTTTGCAACAGGTTGATACGCACACGAAAGATCATTTCGGTCATCCATTCCGCGAGCATTATGAGCAGTTTTTTGGCTTTGATGATGCGAGCGAACAAATGCTTGCCATGCGGGATAATTTGGCCGAGGGCAATTTGAAATTTGTGGTGCTGATTGATCAAATAGATGAGCGTCTGCGTGATGTGATTATGTATATCAATCAAAACAGTAAGTTTGATATTTATGCCGTTGATTTTAAGTACTATACGCACGATCAGCTTGAAATTGTTATTCCTCGGCTCTACGGAGCTGAAGTGAAAAAGACGGTTGCTGCGAGTGGTTCATCTAGTCGCCGCCAGTGGAATGAGACGGATTTCTTTGCAGTCGTTAATGGTAACCGCGAGCTTGTTTCTCCCGAGCAGCGGTCGGTTGTGTATGCACTCTGGCAATGGGCGAAGCGACATGATGTACAGATTAACTGGGGTACTGGTGCGATATGGGGTAAGTTTAGTCCAGTGTTTAAGAAAATTGGACATACCCGCTCATTTTGCTCAATATCAATTGATGGCGCGACTGATATCAACTACTGCTATCTTGACGAGCAGGCTGATCGCGTACTGCTGCGTAATATTCTCAAGCAGCATATTGGCGGCGTTTGCCCTAATGTGACTGATATTGATGCGAGCGAATTGTCGCGCAAAGGCCCAGTGTTGCCCGCCAAGATTATGGTGCAAATTGTTGATAAAGTAATTGCTGCACTTGATGAATTTATCGAAAGAAAGGAAAAAGATGGAAATCAATAAACTTGCTTTACGGGCATTTTATGAATCACACAGAGACGAGTACTTGCGGCGACGATTTTCTGGTGACAAAGCCTTATGGGATGAATCATACAAATGGGATATATTGCCGCGCCTTAATAAAGAGCTGGCGGCGTACGACTCGGTTAATGGTGACTCGATTGCAGAGATCGCGCATATTGTAACGCACCATACAAATACTAGCAATTTTCCTAGCTGGCGTGATATTGAAGACCTAAAAGCTCTTCTATTACGCAAAAATGCCCATTCGGTCCTGAGCGAATTATGGATTGCAAAACCTGAAACGGCTGCGAAATGCATTCAGACGGCTAGTCAACTTGCACAATTGTTTATGTCAGACAGAAGCTTTGCTCCGTCTACCTGGGCATACCTGCTGGCAGCATTCGATTGTAATTCGTTTGCGCTGTATCGTGAAGTGATTATGAAACAAGTTACTGAGATATGTGGTGTTGATAGCCCTACTGCTGCATCTCAGGGAGAAAAATACACATTACTCAACGACGCCGCATTGTATCTGGGTGAGCTAATGCGAGGTGATATAAACGACGTGCCGTATATGCAGGCACTGAATGGGCAGGATTTTTTGTGGGTTACGCTAGAATATTCTGATTCTTAAAAGTCTGAGAGTCTCATCTTTGTTACTTTCTGTATGTGTTTTATTTCGTCGCCATAGGTTTTAATGAGCGATCACAAAAAGCGTAGTTTAAAGCTACGTCTCGTCCCCGTTGTTACGCATATCGCGACGGGGACTCTTCAATTTATAGGATAAAATCCTTGTAACTTGCCAAAGTCGCCTGTGCGATAGTCTGACTAGTTTGATGTAGGTATTGCTTCACAAAGTAATACCCAAGTTTATATCCCGCCCAGCGCGGCAAAATATCATCGCCGGTGAAAAATATTTTGGTATAATCGTAAATCTTGTCTTCAAAATTGCCTTGTAGTGTGGCAATTATCTTGTCAATTTCAGCTTGAGAAGTTTTCTGCATTTCTCTCAAGAAAAATTGTTGGCTTCGCCGTCCGAGTTTAATTATCGCTTCCTCTTCTAGCGCGACCGCCAAGCCCTCCAAAATCATCCCATCAAACATAGTTTCGGCATATTCGGGCAGTTTTTCCCAACGCAGCGAATGTGACATTTCGTGGCAAATCGTTTCGAAAATAAAATCCTCGCTAACCTCGTGCTGGCTTTTATCAACAGAAATCATAATCAAGCGCGAATGAAGCGTTTTGCCAGCGATTCCGTCCTCGGCGATAGTTGGCAGCATAAACGAAGGTGTAGTGATAATTACATCAACTTCGTAATCAAACTGCGCGAACTCGCTCGAAACAAAAGTCTCGGCTTGTTGCGCTGTATTTTTGAATATGGCAATTTCAGCATCGGTGAAAGTTTGGTTGGCGTTAGCGATGTGTAGGTGGAGTTTGCTCATGGTTTTACTATACTGCAATAACATAAGTATTACTATAGGGGCAATGCTATTTATTAAAGTGCAATATTTAAATGGAAATCACTAAAATCTCAGCAGCGACCTTCGGCGGGTCGGGGTGCGAGCAGCCAGTCGAGCAGGACTTTGTCCTAATTTATCTTTCAATGCTATGCCATAGTCTGGAAATAGGTTCGAATCCTGCCATCCCAGCCAAATTTGACATACATAAATTATCGCTCTTTTGGGCGATTTTTATTTTTAGGCAATCAAGCCATTTTTATCTAGTAAATTCATAAAATCGTCAATAAACAAATTAGTCCTCTCGACAATTTCTTTTTCTCCGAATTTTTTATAAACATTGCTTATATTCTTGAGCTCAAGATTTTCTGTTCCGCCTATGCGCTGTCCTCTACTGTTGTTAAAACCCTGGTAATATTTAATTTTATCTTCGAATCTATAGTCGGATGCGCGAATATTGACTCGTTTTTCTAAAAGAGATTTGTTCCCCAGTAGGTCGATTTGTCGATTATTAGACAATCCTTTCTCATTTTCCTGTCGCTTTCTGGGATAAATATGTTCAATATCAAACTGCTGAGAGAGTTTTGGATATGATTGCTCTTTATTAAGCATCATACGAAGCGCCAGCATGGATTTGGTGATTGGTCTGCCGTTTTTGAAATCATAAATAAGGATCGCACTGCGTGTTTGCTCTTTATCAAATTTGAAGTCTGAGAATGTAACTTCATTTAGATTAACTATATTCAGCATCTCGGCAAAAATAGGTGTTCTTAATGCGTTCACGCCTGGGTGCATTATTGCATATCCCCATATGAATGCAATTGTACGATCGAGAAACATCTTAAAATCTTCATCATCCAATTTTCCGTCTTCGGTGCGATTTGCTAAATAGTAAACAGATATGAAATAATTCCACATGCTATTTGGAGCATAGTTTAATATGAATAATTTCTTTAAAACCTCTTCGCTGAAACGTTCACGATTTTGATCGGTAATATCTTCCCAGAATTGGGCAAGATCTTTGAGATTTTCGAAAGTGTCATCTTGTTTAAGTACGGAATATTTATCACGCTCATAGAATCTTCTAAGTGACTCGGTTGTGGAAGACTTGTTATTGTCTCGCTTGGCGCGAATGAAATACATGTATCTCGTAAATAAATCATCCATAGGTGTGCCGGTGATTGGGTGAAAGATTTTTTCACATGTCTCCTCGAGTTTTTTCCAATCTTTAATAAACTCATCCCTGTCGTCTTCGGCGTATCGGCTAGTTTGGTTGTCGTTAACGATGCCCGTTCTTAGGATTGAAAGGAATTCTTCCTTATCTTTATCGGTGGCGACGACAGAATCTATTTTTAGGTGATCTTTATCTGGCTTACCCATTTCATCTGTTTTCCATATACAGCTGGCAATGCGTTCGGAAAAGTCTTTTGAGCCTTGGTCTTGCATTTTGGTGAAGCGATCGTAAAAGGCCCGAAGGAGAAGCATGAATGTGGTTAGGCGCTGCTGACCGTCGATCACTTCTTGTTGTTTTTTGTCGTTTTCAAAAGTCACAATTGAACCGAGAAAATACTCGTCGTTCCTATCGAACTTCGTGGCGTCATTGTCTGGTATTGCAAAAGAAAATATATCATCCCAGAGAGTCTGACAACTGTCCTCGTCCCATGCATATGGACGCTGGTAATCTGGTATGATGTAGTCTGCTTTTCTATCCGATAAGAGTGCATAGATACTTTTCTGGTCTACGTTTAGCTTTGACATAATATCCCCCGTTTATTTTTTGTCGCTAAATTTGTGAATATTCTTAGTGTAATTATAGCATGCCGCAGCATCGGCTTATTGCTTTATATAAAAAAGCTCCCACTCGCTAGTGAGAGCTAAACTGTCGTGGTGGACAATTTGGATTAGCTAATTTTGACGACTTGTAGCTGTCTGGTCATCAAGCCATTTTTCCAGGAAACAGTTTCGGATTTCTTGTGGTTCAGTAGGCTTTTTCCCAGCGGACTATCCACGGAAATTCGCCCGTCCAGAGGGTTGGCCTCTAGGCTGTGAACTAGCGTATAGCGGAAAATTTTTCCCTGTTGATCCACCAAATCCACGACTGAACCAATAGCAATTTTCAATCGGTCACGTTTCCTTGGCAGCGGCTTAGCGTGACGCAAAATATCCTTTTTCATAAAGATTTTTGATTGAATATTTTCCAGTTGCGTAATTACATCGTTGCGGCGTAATTTGTCATCACGCGATTTGGCGCGCCCAATTTCTTTCAATTCTAATATGAGCGCTTTCTCTGAGATCTCTAGTCCAGAAATTTCTTTCTGAAGCTCTTTAAATCCTTTTTTGCTTAAAAATGTTGTACTCATACTTCCCCTTTCGGATCGACAATTTGCCAATCAACAATCCTATTACAACATCTAATTCTGAAAAATAGCTGAAAATTTACAGAATCGGCAAGGAAATTGTGAAAATGGTTGAGTTTTTTGAGGTGTTAACAGAGATTTGCCCGCCTAGCGCTTTTGTCAATTGCTCCGCTAATGGCAATCCTAATCCGTAGCCTTTCGTCTGTTGGCTGCCGCGGAAAAATCGCTCAAAGACGTGTGGCAGAGTTTGTTGTGAAATTGTGCCATCGTTGATGAAGTTGACGGTGATGTTTTGTTTCGATGGAGTAATACAAATTTTTACCACAGAATTTTTCGGGCTATGTTTCAATGAATTGTCGAGCAAAATCGCGCACAATTCTCGCGTCGCAGTGTGATGAAGTGGAATATTTATGTGCTCTGGGCAATTCATTTTAACTCGCGCTTCAGCTTTCCGTTCGCGGATGAGTTCGGATATCAATTCCGTTAAGTTAAAACTTTTATCTTCCAGTGCCAACTTATTTTCCGTCCGCGACAGTTCCAGAAGCATCGCTGTAAGCTCTGTCAACTTATTTATTTCCTCCAAATTGCTTTCCAGAGTTTCTGTAAGTTCCGCCTTCTCTGCCTTTCTATTTTTTAGCGCAAATTCAGTTTCTGCTTTCATAATTGCCAGAGGTGTTCGGAGCTGATGGCTGGCATTAGCAACAAATCGCGATTGGGCTTTGTGGGCAGTTTCTATTGGTCGCAAAGTAATTTTTGCCAATAAATATGAACACCAACCGCCAGCGAGCAGAACGATAAGATTTATATAACCCAAACTAATCAAAAGATTTCGAGTTGAATTATCTATTCTTTCCGACAAATTGATTGCAGGAAAATCGCCCTTCCTTTGAACGATAATTTTATGAATTTGCGCATCAACTTCCGAGCGCGCCACCTGAAAAATAATGCTACTAAACAGCAAACTGACGATCATCAAAATCATCAAATACCAGCCCGCCAACTTAATTGTTGCTGAAGTAAAAATTTTCATGATTCAATCCTATAGCCGAAGCCGCGCACGGTTTTTATCAATTGCTTTTTGAACGGTTTGTCGATTTTTTGGCGCAGATTTTTTATGTACGCCTCGACATTATTTGGCAAAATATCAGCGTCAAAATCCCAAACGTGATCAATCAGTGTTTCTTTACTGAGAATCTGATTCGGATGTTGCATCAAATATTCCAGCAGTGCATATTCTTTGTTTGTGAGGTCAATATTCTTTCCGGCTCGCGTTACGGTTTGCTGCTGTTTGTCAATTTCCAAATCGTCAATTTTCAAGATGTCTGGTTGCTGAATTGGTGGACGACGAAGCAAGGCTCGCACGCGCGCCAACAGCTCGTCAATTGCAAAAGGCTTAGTCAAATAATCATCAGCGCCCACGTCCAGTCCGAGCGTTTTATCTTCGGTCGTGCTCAGCGCTGTCAGAAACAGAATTGGCATATTTTTCCCGTTTTCGCGCAATTTTTTAACAATCTCCGTACCTTCTAATCCCGGCAACATTCGATCAACAACCAACAAGTCGTACAGCTGACTATCCGCCAAATTAAACCCCTCTTCCCCGTCATACGCCGCATCAACCGCATATTTTTCGCGCTTCAAAGATTCGGTTATGACCCTCGCAATTTTTCGTTCGTCCTCAATAACCAGCAGTCGCATATTTATATTATATCTTTTTTCCTGCGCTAAGTGTTATAATTTTATTTAAAGAAAAGGAGGCGTATGCCAGATAATAAAAAAATGGTTGAGATTCGTCATTTTAAGATGAGTTTCGGCGATAAAACTGTTATTAAAGATCTGAGTTTTGATGTTTTTCGCGGCGAAGTTTTTGGTTTTTTGGGAAGCAATGGTTCGGGAAAAACCACGACGCTGCGCGCACTGCTTGGACTATATCAGCCGACCGCGGGCGATTTATTGATAAACGACAAGCCATATTCGGTGGATAGCCAGATTCGCCTCGGATATCTTCCTGAGGAGCGCGGTTTGTATAAAAAAGAAAAAGTTTTAGACGTGATGCTTTACTTTGGTCAATTGAAAGGTTTGAGCCGCAAAGAAGCTAAGGATTTCTCTCTGAAGTTTTTGGAGCGCGTCAATTTGAGTGACAAGGCTAACACGCAACTTGATAAATTATCTGGCGGACAGCAGCAGAAAATTCAGCTTGGCGTAACAATTATGGGCAATCCAGAACTGCTGATTATGGACGAGCCAGCCAAAGGTTTTGATCCGGTGAATCGCCGTTTGTTGATGAATATAATTGAGGAGCAGCGAAAAGCTGGCGCGACAATTATTTACGTTACGCACCAGATGGAGGAAGTCGAAAGATTGTGCGATCGCTTGATTTTATTGAAAGATGGTCAAGCGGCGGCATATGGAACATTGGAAGAAGTAAAAAGTCAATTTGGCGGCGCTTCAATGGACGACATTTTTGTCCAAGTTTACGGCGGCGAAGCGAAGGAGTTGAGTGATGAGTAAAATGCATAATTTGGGGACGGTTTTCAAATTTGAAACGCTTAGAACACTGAAGAAGCCGACGTTTTGGCTGACGGCCTTGGGATTCCCTTTGTTGATTGGCGTGCTGTATGGCATTATGTTTTGGTCACAAAGCACGACTATTGAAGCGTCAAAAAATCTGGAAAAGCAGGAATTTTCACTGGAAGTCACGGACGATTCGAAGTTGGTGAAGCCAGAATTACTGACGGCAATTAAAGCCAAAACTGCCAAATCAAAAGAATCTGGAATTGACGACGTAAAAAATAATAAAGTTGACGCGTATGTTTATTTTCCAAAAGATTTGAGCAAGCAAAAGATTGAAGTTTACGGTAAAGATGTTGGGTTATTCCAAAACGGAAAATACGGTGCGGTGGCACAGAGCTTATTGAGTCAATCAGTAGCAAGCGGCGTCAGCCCAGCACAAGTTGCAATTTTACGCGACAAAATCCAATTGTCATCAACCACATATCTGGACGGAAAAGAGCACGGCGGCATTAATGAGATGATCGTGCCGGGAATGTTTTTGGTTATTTTGTTCATTCTCATCAGTATTTTTGGCAATCAAATGCTCATTAGCACTACCGAGGAAAAAGAAAATCGTACGGTGGAAATGCTGCTTACGACTGTTAAAACCGACACTTTGATTACGGGTAAAATTCTGTCTTTGATGGTGTTGGCTTTGATTCAGATTTTGGTGATTGTTTTGCCAGTTTTGGCGGGCTATTTGGCGTGAGAATTGGTCTGGCGATCATAATTTTCTCCGCAAGCTTCACTTTATTTACGGGAATGTTGGTGACTTTGGGCGCGATGATGCCGACCGCCAAAGAAGCCAGTCAGTGGTTTGGAATTGTGATGATGCTATTTATTGGTCCATTTTACGGAATCACGGCGTTCGTTTCCTTCCCTGATTATTTCTTCGTTAAGTTCTTGTCGCTATTTCCATTCACCGCGCCAATTCCATTGTTGTTACGAAACGCAATAGGCAATTTGCCGATTTGGGAAGCTCTGCTCGGTACGGCAATTTTGGTTGCTACAGCGGTGTTTGTTATGTGGTTATCAGTGCGCGTTTTCCGCTACGGCGCAATGTCTTATGATAGTAAATTATCTCTGTCGGCGTTGCGAACACGCCGAAAAGCTGGTAAAGTTTAATTATGAAAGTACGTATAGAGATAGACACGAAAACATTTGTGCGATTTTGGCTGGTCGTGATGGGCTTTGGTCTGGCTGGTTTGGCAATTTATTCCGC
>QWCF01002093.1_pt1 | contig 13372 bp, 14 predicted proteins | sample 1972521 | NCBI WGS metagenome assembly QWCF01 (sample SAMN09866715, study PRJNA288562) | Human oral metagenome isolate term4_saliva, whole genome shotgun sequencing...
ATTCCCAAAATATCTATTAACAATGGATACGATTCAGCCAACAGCCAATTACAATGGTATTGAGAAGAAAAATATCATAGATTGGTTACTAGAAAAATACTGAACCTATAAATTGATACACAAGAAAAACACTCCTGTCAAAATCTAGTGAAACTATGAACAGGAGTGTTTTGTTATGGCCAAAAAAGCTTATTCAGTAGAAACTAATACTAGACTAAAAATCAATGATGGAAACTCTTGATTTCTATACAAAAAAGACATCCAAGAGAAAATTCTTGAATGTCTGTAAACGTTAATATACTCATATTGATTAACGTTTTGAGACAACTGGCCTTGTCAGGTTACAGCCACATTTATAAGCGACTAAAGTCTCAACAACTGTGTCAATTGTTCCAATTTCCATGAAAACATCCTAAATCATTGAGCTAATGGCTTGAGGTTTAGAATTTTTTATATTTATATTTCATATCCAATTCTTGATAAATATAATATCTCAGCACTTCTTGAAGAAGCAATTTTGTTTCATACATCTCCCTGATATCTGTTATCATTTCTGGATAGTTATCTTTCGAATCACCATGAGTATAGTAATTTCGTGTTTGAATTAATTTTATTATTAGTAATTCTCTCTCACTATTCGAAAAAATTTTAGACAGATTAAGCTCATCAATTGAATCGAATAAATTTTTTAAACGTTCGGCAAGGTTAGGCTCTTTTTGATTAAATTTCAATTTATTTCTAAATTTTCTTCTTACCTCTTCTAAAAGATGTGTGTTTATAAAGTCAAACAAAGATTGTCTAGCTTTTTCTTCAACATCAGATAAACATTTCGGATTTTTAAAATTCTTAAAATTTCTAGAGTAAACTTCCAAATTCCTAATAGCATCAACCAACTGATCTTCCAAATATAAATCACCATGAAGATTTTTTGAAAATTGTCTCACTATAAATTCAAGTTCCTCAGATTTATCAAACCAATGATTTAAAATATGTTCAAAATTATCTTCTAATGTCCTCAAAGAAATATCTTGCTGAGAATACGATTTCCATTTTTGGGATTTTCTAGAATGCTGAACAAAGAATTTGCCTTTTATAAGTGGCATACGCTTACCATCTATCATTTTATAAAGAACAAGAAATTCAATATTAGTAAAAGACAATGGTATATTTGATAAAATCTCAATAAATTCCTTAAACTTATGTGAAGCTTGATAAAATTCATCAAAAGATCTTATATTTAAATCAGCTGAAATAAGTTTAATAAAATAATCACTTGTAAATGACGTAGTTGTATATGAAGAATGGAGTATTGCCACATCTTCAAAGTTCATTCCTAGTGATCTTATTAACACTTTTGTTGGTTGATATTCACTTACTGCACTTTCAAAAATAGTTTGATTGTCTCTATATTTAACAGTTACCAATGATTTTTCAATCCATTCCTCAATATGTTCAAAGCTAAATTTATATTCCTTGATTTTTTCAGAATCTAATTCATTAATTAAATCTTTAAAGGCCTCAGAACTATAATCAAAATTTCCAAGCTCATTATAAAATACACTGTAAATTTTAAAATTTTTTACTCTATATCTAGTTATCGGAAATCCAGGAGATGAGGAATGTACCATTGGTTCACCATAAGTATTTAAAATTAAAATATTACCATTACTGGAGAAACCATATATCTTTTCCAAACACTTACCAAAACCGAATGAAATGCCTGATTCCTCTTCAAATCCACCAAATAATTCTAATACAATTTCACTAGGAGAATAATGTAAAATACCGCTCAAGTTATCCTTACTAACTATATCGTCGGAACGTTCTGAAAAATACCCTTTTATTTCAAACTCTTTATCCCAAGTGTAATCTTTAAATTTCATATTATCCTTTCTGATTACTTTTCAAAAATCTTCACAATCTTCTAAATTATGGTTTTTATGTCGGAACTACCTTTTAATTGTATTAGACCAACTTCCAACTCTCATCATTCGAATTATCAATCAAAATCTTTCTTTTATTACTCAGTAATTCATCACTCACAAAATATTGCCCTAATCGCTCTATCAAGCCACATCTTTGGCAAGTATACAGATAGTCTTCTTTTAATTCCTTTACAAAAATAGTATTGAACTCATATGCTTTTCTACATTCTTCACAAACCATGATAAGATTATCACTACTAAATATGAAATCAAAAATATTTTCTAATTCTTTATTTTCTTCTCCAGATAAAGCCAAAATTATCTTTAAACTTCTAATATATCGATTGAGTTCTGCTATTTCTATGTCAATATCCAAATATTTTTCAAATATAGAAGTAGCTACTTCTACCAAATACAATAGAATGTAGGGTGTTTTCTCATAGTATAAATTCCAAAAATCATTCCAAATCTTCTCATCGGTAAATATAAAATTAAGATTTCTCTTTTCTGTGGGAAAATTTTTATTCCTTGTTACTAAGTGAATTGATTTATCAAATACACTAGTCAAGCTATTTTCAGCCTTTCTATTGTATACTATATTATACAACAACTCCTGGTTTGGAAAGTATAGGTTTCAGTTGGACTAAAAACAGCGTAATAACAAGCCTTTTCAGAACGATATCTACTGATTAATTTCATAAAATATGAATCAATATTTTTTAAATGGGGGAATAGTTCAGGTCTGTAAGAATTAACTTATACACCTACAAGGTTTATTCTGATCGACTTTATAACTGTCTACAAAAAAAGATAGAGATTAAAAAAATAGAAGAAATTCAGCGATCAAAGTTAGTATCTCTACTTCTTAATCACTCTCACTAGTAAACAAATTTTCCCACTGAGTGATAGATGCTGGTAGGATTAACTTATACTTTTCATAGAAATCTAGTAAATCGTTGTCCCCTATCCTAAATAAATTTTCTATCTTGTCTAAATTTATTACTCTCGGAGCATATAAATATACTAGATAACCTTCATCTACATATTGTTTAAATTCTAAAGCGTCAAGTTCCTTTGCCTTTTTGCCTTTCACTTGAACTACTGCTTTTCTAGGGTTATCAATTTCTCTTGAAATCATTTCACATTCAATTTTTATAGTTGTTGACTTCTTTGCAATTGAATTAGAAAGGACATAATAGTTTTCCTTAATTTGAAGGTATGAGATGACAAGTTCTTCTAAATCAAATTCAGGCAGATTATCTAAGAGACCTCCACTATAGGTTGTTACCTCAAAATAATTCTTTTTCGAAAATTTATTAAATATCAATTTTGAGTATTCTATTATACTTTTATCCCGTATCCTCTCGACGGTCGCACCAAGAGGTCTATTAAACGATGCTTTAATTTGTCCAGGGACTTGCATTCCCACATTAAATGCATCAACTGGGATGACTGATCCAATATCCAAATGAGTATCGCAAACTACTATAGCTGGAGATTTTACTTTACAAATCCAGTAATTTCCACTTAAATCTCTGGTCCAGAACAAATCATCTTTCTTTGCATGTCTAAAAATATTTATTGCTGGATGTGCTTTACCATTATGTTTTTTAATACGATTATAATATTCTAAAAAATCATCTAATTTAATATCTTCACTCAACCAACTCCAACCAATCGCAACATACTGTTCAGAATTATTTAAACAGAAATCAATTAACTCTTTCCTAATGTTATCGTCTCTTTTTAAATGTATTCTAGTCACATAATCCATTTAAATTAACCTCCATTACTTTAACTCAATATGTTTAGCCTCATAAATATTAGACTACATATTTCAGATTCTTGTTCTATACTACTCCTTTATCTTGCGAGAATCACAGTACTCTTTTCTAACAGACAAAAATTTCTCCCAGTCTTTATCAAACATCTAGTCAATGTAATTTTCTTGCATTCTCTTTATAAGAGTTTTTACATCATCAATTAACGATTGAGGAGACAATACTGTTAGAGATTCCGCTTGACTCAATAGCCACCTCTTCAACCCTGGTGTATCTTGACTCACAAACTCAATAATATTACCATTTGGAGTTTTTTCAATAATTTTTGCTGTTGGGAACTGATCAACAACAATTGTTGGATCATTGACAAATAGGACTCTGATCTTTAACTCTTTTCCTATGAATGGATCTACACGTTTATTACGAATGTCTCCATCACGAAATTTTCTTCCATATGAGAGAGAAGGTTTCTTTTCTTTAGATTCTACCCAACTAAGAATTCTATCTAGTTTCAAGGTCATATATGAATCAAAAACTAAATTATAAGCTACTATGTAAAAGTAATGAGTATCATAATAAAGCGATACCGGGAAAATTGTATGGTGCTTTTTAGTATTATAGGGAGATTGATATTCAATATCTAGTACCAATTCTTTACGAATCATTTCAGACCATTCCCAAACCTTATCAATACGATTTTGTGTATCTGACAATGGTGCATAGTTTAGCAACTCACTTGCAATAATACTGGAAACTTCATTTTGCTCATCTTTTGAAATAAGTGCTAATAAACTATCAAGCAATGACTTGTTTTCTTCCCTATTAAAAGAACGATTTTCTAGTAAAATCTTTGAAATTACAAGAATGTCCTTTTTATTAAATAAAGATTTCCCTTTTAAATACCTAGTATGATGCCTCGCATCGTAAGCAAGTTCTGCTGCAACCATTGGTTGTGTATCTAAGAAACCCGACAAGAGAGAAAAATCTCGTTGTATAGTCTTTTCACTAACACCAAATTCATCTGCAAGCTGAGCCTTAGCTAAATGTGCACCAGACTGTAATCGTAAAAATATAGTTAATAAGCGTTCTTGGTCGTTCATATAATCCTAAATCCTTTAACAATAGTATAACATTTCCAATGGCTTAGATTCAATCAATTTACTAGTTCAAATCTTCTACCGATACTACTAGTACCTATTTCTTCTTTTAAAGTCTATTATAGGTTACTTCTACCTTCCGAATCCTATTAACGATATTGATTTTGATGATTTTGCTTCAATAGCTACAATAGCCTTATGGATATCTGTCAATGTAATTTGATTTAAAAAGGTATCATCTTCTAATTGATTCTTATCACCTTCAATCACTCGTTGTGCTTGACTGAAGACAATCTCATCTACTAATTTTCGGACGTATCTAGCATTTCCAAAGTTTCTACAATTGACAACTTCTGAAAAATGCTGAGCTAGTACTGTCTTACAATCATCGGTTAATTGATAATATCTCTTATTTATCATCAATTCCAAAATAGCAATTAGTTGATCAATTGTATAATCTAAAAATTTTATTTCTCTGGAAATTCTAGAGGATAGCCCTGGATTAGTTTCAATGAATTTGGCCATCAATTCTTCATACCCAGCAAAAATAACCAATACCTTATCCCGACGATTTTCCATTTCTTGTATAATCGCTGAAATAGCTTCATGTCCAAAATCTCTCTCACTACTCGGAATAAGGCTATAGGCCTCATCTATAAAGAGTACTCCCCCTTTCGCTTCATCAAAAGCTCTTTTTACTTTTGGAGCAGTCTGTCCGACATATTCACCAACAAGGTCCGCACGACCTACTTCCACTAACTTATTCTCTTGGATTATCTTGTTATTGTATAAAATTTTTGTATAAAGCCTAGCCACTATAGTTTTACCAGTCCCAGGATTTCCGGAAAAAACGAGATGACGGTTTAGTATTTCATTACTAAATCCATGAGCCTGACGCAATGCAGAAACTCGATTATAAGCTAACTGTTGGTTTAGGACTACTTTCACTTCTTCTAAACCGATTAATTCACTCAACTTTTCCTCCGCATTTTCTTCGTCTTCAACTGAAGATTCATTTTGGGGAATAAATCCATCCAGACTTAATTCGTTTTTATCTGAAGGATCATAATCATTTTGTACTGCAAATTCAACAAGCTCTTGAACAAAAAGACGAACTTCTTTAGCATCCTTTAGTACTTTATTTTCTTCTATTAATCTCTCAAAATCTTCATTACTCAATTGAACACCTTTTTTATTAATTGAATGCCCCTTCTTTTGTCTAAATGTATCGTAAACTTCTGATTTTGTTCTTGGCCTTGCTGAAAGATAATCAACAAATACTGGGACATCTTTTTCGCCTATCTTAGGAATAAAAAAATTATTGCAATTTACAAGTATTGCATTCATTTCAAAAAGAGACATCAGAAATTTGATAGCAAACTTACGGCCAGATCCCCTCTCACCATTAAAAATATAAAAGTGTTGCTGTTGTTCATTATTATTAATTTTTTCTTGAAATGAAAGATATGTAATTAGTTCCTGAACAGCCTTCTTAAAATCAGTGAGACCATAAATGTTTTTCAATTCATCCAGTTTTTCAAAATTAGGCTTTAGATAATGAGGTATTGTCTCTTTATTTGCACTTAATAAGAATTTTACTAATTCTCTTCTATCACTTGTTTCAAGTTTCTTTATAAAATCACTTTCTGTTAGAGTTTTAACTTTTTTTAATGTAAACTCATGATCAAAAAAATCCTTTATTTTCCCCATGATTTCTTGATCATTGTAATTTTCTTGAGAAATAAGGTAATAAGCGTCATCCTCTTTAAATAGCAATAAACGATTAGTATTAATAAAATCTTCTGTTTGAGTTTTTAAGAAATCATCATGATTCTTAAACTCAACTTGATAATAGTTCATTTAACTTGCTCCTTTTCTATTGATAATTTAAGTTTACAAAAAAGAGTGGACAAATTATGTCCACTCAATTGTTGCTACAAAAAATTTTTTTAAGAGAAATCTCATTATTTGTTTAAAAAATTACTAATGAAATCCTTGTTAATTGCCAGCTAAAAGCAAATAACCAATGTAAGATTCATTGTTTAGTTTACCAATTTGTATAAGAAACAATCATTTTGGAGTGACGATAGTATATATACCTAAAATAGAGATACACTATTTTAGTGAATCTTGGATCTTTCTCGAGTAAATATAGTTGCTAAGGTATTAGCATAAAGTTCAGGCGTGAAATCTTGATTTTGAACCTTCTCCAGTAATTGTACAAAATATTCCTTCTCAGTACCCTTTGTATTAGAAATCACATCTAACAAAAATCTATTTAATTCACCAGCTGCGTTTTCTGAGTTGTAGGATTCATAAAATTTTTGATAAAATTTATCGTATTCCTCGTTTTTTTTGAGTAAGTTCACTTCCTCTTGCTTATCTAACAATTGTTGATAAGAGACATTAAGATCAAGCCAATCTTTTTCAAACTGCTCGAGTAATTTGTCTGATACTTTTTTCCTATTATAATATAATTTTATCAAAGGTATAATATCTATCCATACCTGATCAATAAAAACTTTAACAATCTTGTCTTTAAAGATAAGTAAAGGCTTATCATCACATGTATGCACACGATATCCATCTTTCTGTAATTCATTTATCAGGTCCTCAATATGAGTTTCTGATATATTGCCTATATATTGTTTTAGCCATTGTGGCATATTAGGATCTTGGATATGCCAAGACTCGCTCAAATATTTACAATCATTTCTTCTGGTTTCACCTTTTTCTAGACGACCTGGTACTCGTGTGCTAGAAATGGTATATTTTTCAATGATATCTCCCTTTTGATAATATTCATTGTGAAAGCGTTCGTATTTATTGGGTCTATGAATTTTTGTTCTATAAATTAGTTTCATTACTATTCCTTTATTTTTCATAGTTTGTCAAATTAAGCTAGAAATTTCACCTGGCTCATATAAAATTGATACAGAGTTTTGTAGTTCAAGGACTTCCTTGAGATTCGATTTCTCTTATCAGCTAGAGTTGATATGAATATTTGGGAAAGTCCACTGAAATCCATCCTCCTTAGAGGTCCATAGTGTCTAAATAAAACATTAGAATGTTCATGAGCCTGGAACATCCAAAAGATATAAGCTCAGTATAAGTATATCACAAATAACAACATTTTGACTTTCCGAAAAAGAAATAAAAAGTATGTAAATGAAAATATTTATCACATTACTTTTAGTGTCTCTATCTACAATTTTATTAATTGTATGTTCTAACCAAACAAGCAATTCTTTAAATGGCGAATACCGTTGAATAAACGAGAGTAGAAATGAAGTTGCCTTTACAATTGATAAAGATAGTGCAACAATCGAACTGACTGGCTCTAATATCATAAACCGAAAAGAGAATTATACCTTCAAGGATGACGTATTCACTGTAGATATTTCAGGAACAAAGCAGGAATATTCCAAAAAGGATAGTGAAGAAATACAGCGACAAGTAAAACCCTCAAACTATTTGATATTCTTTATACAATAAAAATGCTTTTGTACTGACCCCGCATAGCGGGTGTTTTTTTGTCTCGCACTTAGCGGAGCGAGACGGACTAATAGTCACATAATAAAAAATTTACTTAAAGTCAGATTTTAAATACTGTAGAATAGTTCTTTCTAAAACTTAGTCCCAAATTTTTTTGTAGGTAAATAAAATTCAGCATAAGGTTTCTCTAACACATACAATGATATAAACTGACATGATAAAAAATGAACATAACTAATATTATTTTCTGAAATTTCACAAATTTTCCCGTGTGCTATACTATTTCTAATATCGACTAATTCATGAATTATTCTACTATTAATTTCAAAAAATTTTGTTTTAATCTTCGGATTCAGAAATTCATAATCTTCAGCTATTTTTATTTTTAGTTGATTCCATGCTAGTAATATCCTTGTATAATTTCGACCTTTAAGAAACCTATCTAAAGAGTTTATAAGATCTCCAGATAAATTATCTATAGAATCTATATCTAATTCTGTTGATAGTGAATCAGTTAATAAATTATTTAAAAATGATTGTGTTTGAACTTTACGTTGTTGGTGTTTAGTTTTATAGAATAATCTTTCTCTTTCTATCACTAGTTTAGCAATTATCTCAATTGGTTTGAAACACATCAAAAATTCATCTTCAATATATTCTCTGTATTCATGTTGCAAACCAATACTATACATTCTCATTAAATCTAATATAAGTTGACGTTTTTTTCTATTTTTCTTTCTATTTAAACTATTTTCAATTATTTGCAATTTTGTTAGCCATTGAGACATCTTATCTTGTTGTTTTACCTCTGGTAAAACTTCATTGTATTTTGATATACTTCTTATAACAAGAGGTATATTAGTAAAAAATGACAAAATAGTTAAGCACTCTTCAATGTTTTGCTTTTGATCTGAAATGACTTGCAAATAGTTATTTTCCTTAGTATATATGAACTTTAAAGTACATCTCCAAAATTTGAAGCATGCTCCGTTAGGTAAATCAAAGGCCGTTCCCCATGTATCCCATATCTCATCGAACTCATTAAAATCTATTATTGCCGTATACATTAATATAGCTCCTTTATAAAATAAATATGTTATTTCAGTTTAAATATTCTATTAGACGATTACATTTACAGTTTTTTATTTTCTTCCAAAATCTTTTTTCGTTCTTCCATAAACTCAATCAACTCTTTCTTAAATACTTCCTTTTCTTTTCAGTCAATCCTTTTCAGTTCATACGGAAAAGTAATTCAATATTGTCTAATTCATTTGATTTTTCTTATGAGTTTCCAACTAAATAGTCAACTGTAACATCCAATACTTGTGCAATCTTAACAAGATTTTCCTGTGTTGTTTTTTTAATCCACGTTCCCATGAAGCATATACCTGTTGGGAAATATTTAGTTTTCCAGCTATTTGAGCTTGTGTTAGTTTTACTTGTTTTCTTAGTGTTTTCAAGCGTTCTGAGAATTCCATATGTGATTTCAAAAAATTATTTTAAATTTTTGTAGAAAATTGTTGACATCCACAACCATAGGTTATTAAATACAATTAATAACTTTTAGTTGTATAGCTATTAAAAATAATAACCTTATATTCAGGCTAAATCACAATCTTTACAAATTAAATAAAAAGTGCGTCTAACAACTAAAGGATTGATTGCCAAAACTACACTAAACTTCATACCTTTATTGTAAATGTTTTGGAAAAAAAGTCAAGTCCTTATATGGTTGAAGTGAAGATGTAAAACATTTGGTAACTTTGTTTAAAATCTGTACTATATACCATAGATTTATTATAACATGCTTTTTTAAAACTAAGAAACTATATTATGGATAATGCAAGATTCCATAGAATGGGGAAGCTAAAGCTCTTATGTGAAGAATTTGGTCATAAATTTTTACCACTTCTTCCCTACTCACCTGAGTACAATCCTATTGAGAAAACATGGCCCCATATCAAAAAGATATTAGCACGTTGCAATACTTTTTTAAGGCTCTTTTGTCTTGTTCTTATTTCAATTGACTATAATTTCTCTAAAACAATAAGGTAAAAATAAGGTGAACTTTGAGGTAAACTTTTTAAAAAACACGAAAAAAGCACCCATAGGGCAAACCTTTGAGTGCTTTGAAACGTTGATATAATCGTATTGATTAACGTTTTGAGCCAACTGGCCTTGTCCTGTTGCAGCCACATTTGTAAGCGACTAAAGTCGCAACAACTGTATCAATTGCACCAATTTAGTAAGAAAGTACAAAAAGAACACCCCGAAAGGTGCTCTTTGTAAGTATAATAATTCTTTCGAATTAACGTTTACTAAATTGTGATGCTTTACGAGCTTTCTTAAGACCTGGTTTCTTACGTTCAACTTTACGTGAGTCACGTGTAAGAAGTCCTGCGCGTTTCAATGAATCGCGGTAACGAAAACGTCGTATGAACCTGCAGTTGAAGTAACTGCGAATGGTTGGTTGATAACCAAGCGAAGGTCAGCGTGTGGGATGTACTCTTCAACATCTTTTTTGTTTACAGTGATTTTACCAGTTCCTGGAACAAGGCGAACGCGTGCAACAGCGTTTTTACGACGTCCAGTACCTGCATATTGTGCTTGTGACATAGCTTATTTGTTCCTTTCCTTAGATAAGTCCTGAAATATCAAGAACTTCTGGTTGTTGTGCAGCGTGAGTGTGCTCAGCGCCTACAAATACTTTCAGCTTCATACCTTGAGCGCGGCCAAGAGTATTGTGCGGAAGCATACCTTTAACAGATTTTTCGATCAAACGAACAGCGTTCTTAGAGCGAAGCTCACCTGCTGAGATTTGTTTCAATCCACCTGGGTACATAGAGTGAGTGTAGTAAATCTTATCAGTCGCTTTTTTACCAGTCAATTTTACTTTTTCAGCGTTGATAACGATTACGAAGTCACCTGTATCAGTGTGTGGTGTAAAGGTTGGTTTATTTTTTCCGCGAAGTACGCTTGCTACAACAGCAGAAAGGCGTCCAAGAGGGACATCAGTAGCGTCCACTACATACCATTTGCGTTCAACTTCACCTGGCTTAGCCATGTATGTTGTTTTGTTCATGATTTCTCCTATGAATATCGTTTTTGTTTACAGGGCGGATGTTCCGGTCCGCGAGTTATTTGAAAGGTTCCGGGGCCTTACAAATGGGGTAAACAATACCGCCTACTATCATATCAAAAATAGTAGGCAAAAGCAATAGATTTGAAGCAATTATTTATGAAATAGCGATTTCATGTTTTCTTAGTCTTGAATGTCTTGAGCGATACTAAAGAGTCCCAAAGTTCCAGGACCGGTATGAGTAGAAATGACAGGTCCCAGAGGCATAAGGAGAACTTCCTCCACTTGGTCGCTTTCCAGCAGCTGGGCTTTTAGACTCTCAGCAACTTCTTTGGCACCTGCATAGGCGATGACCACCCGCGGATCAGCAACTCCCTCCAGAGTCATGCGGACCACTTCAGCCTGTGCCTTTTTCTTGCCGCGAACTTTAGCGACCGAGTCCAGAGTTCCATCTCCCTTGACAGCGATAATTGGCTTGATATTAACCAAGCTCCCCATAAGTGCAGCAGTTTTAGAAATCCGACCGCCCCGCATGAGGTGATTGAGGTCATCAACCAGAAAATAAGTCTTGACCTTAGGCACCAAGCTCTCAATCAAGTCTGCTGTCTGCGCCAAGGTCTGGCCTGCCGCTCTAGCTTCTGCCGCCTTCATGACTAAAAGTCCTTCCCCCATAGAAGCCGCTTTGGTATCAATGATGCGAATCAACGCATCTGGAAAATCTTCCAAGACTATCTCCCGTGCCATGACAGCACTCTGATAAGTACCCGATAGAGCCGAAGCAAAGGCTACATAGAGAACTGGTGTCCCTTCCTTAGCATAGCTACGAAAGACATCTTCAAACTGGCCGACATTGATCTGACTGGTAGTCGGCTTACTGCCGGACTCCATCTTCTCCAGAAGTTCTTGGCTGGTCAGCTTGTCCGCACCAACTGTCTCATAAGTTTGGCCATCCAGCTGAATGGTCAGGCCTAGGACCTGCACATCATTTTCCTGGATCCAGTTTTCTGGCAGGTCTGCTGTTGAATCGGTTAAAATTTTAAAGGTCATCTTTTTTCTCCATCATTTTTTGTAAATCGCGCAAAGATTGGCTGTCCATCGGTCGCAAGGGCGGTCTTTGCAGGTTGATTTGTCCGCTCAGCTTATTGAGGTCTGATTTGGTAACAGCCACTCGCTTCTCTAGCTCTCTAGCGGAAACTCTCAAAGCCCCTTGGGCAAAGACAGTCCACTGCTCATTGAGATCGCTGGTCGCAACCGACACCTGATTTTTGGGTGTATTGAGTTCAGCTGCCAAGCGCTCGATATAGTCATCCGCCGTTTCCTCCTCTTCAGTGAAAACGACCGTTACATTAAACTCCTCATAAGTCTGCCGGACTCCCGGCATATACTGGGCATCAAAGACGCAGATAACTTCCAGTCCTTCAAAACTGGCATAATTACTGAGCTTCTGAAGCAGAATCGTTCGTGCGGCATCTAGTTCTCCGCGGTTAAAGTAAGGACGAGTCTCCCGCCAAAAGGCCGTCATATTGTAGCCGTCCACCAGTAAGATTTTTCTTTTCATAGGCGATTGCGAAAGACTTCATACATGAGAATAGCCGCTGCGACACTAGCATTAAGGCTCTGGACATGGCCATTCATGGGAATGGAAATCATCTCGTCCACCTGCTTTTTAATATTGCTTGAAATCCCCTTGCCTTCGTTGCCGATGATGAGGGCCAGCTTTCCAGTTGTATTCCACTTATGAGAAGGCGTCCCCTGCATATCTGTACCGAAAATCCAGAAACCAGCTTCCTTGAGCTTGTCCAGAGTCTGGCTGAGATTGGTCACACGGGCAATGGGAATATGCTCAATGGCACCCGTTGAAGTCTTGGCTACGACTGGTGTCACACCGACTGCCCGGTGCTTGGGAATGATGACTCCCGCTACATTGGTCGCGTCAGCCGTCCGCAAGATAGAACCCAGATTATGCGGGTCAGTCAGTCCGTCCAAAATCAATAA
>QWCF01000770.1_pt1 | contig 13292 bp, 9 predicted proteins | sample 1972521 | NCBI WGS metagenome assembly QWCF01 (sample SAMN09866715, study PRJNA288562) | Human oral metagenome isolate term4_saliva, whole genome shotgun sequencing...
GCGAACCTCCTAGGGGGTTATTCATACATTTTATTTTATTAATCAAAAAGAGACGACTTAAGTCGTCTCAAAAAAGTCTAACTTTTTGGGGTCACTACAACCAAAATGCACGCTTCACAAGAACTGCAGAAATCAACAGTCGAACAGGTGAAGTGGTGTATACTACAGATTGGACTCCAGAACAAAAATTATCTGAAGTAGTTTCACCAGAAATTAAAGATTACACTGTAGATAAAGCTAAGGTAGAAGAATTAGCTGTAACACATGAATCAGAAGATTCATCTGTTATTGTTAAATACTCTCAAAATAAACCAAACAGTGTACGTGATTACGCAAAAGATAAAAAAGGAACAGTTATTGTTAAATTTGTTGATTCTAACGAAAATATTATTGCAGATGATTTAGTAGTTAAGAACAATGTTATTGTAGCTGAAGCGACAACTACAACTACTGGTGATAAAGAAGAAACGACATACAAAGCTACTGGTGAAGAATATGCGGTAACACCAAAAGAAACGATTGAAGTCGATGGAGTGACATTCCGATTAAAACGTGTTCTTCCAGCAGGAGATAAGTTTAAAAATACTGTGAAAGAAAAAGGTTTAGTTGAAGAAGGAACAACAACTATTGTTTACCAATATGTAATGCAAATTGGAGCACCAACAGTTGAGAAACCAGAGTTTGATGGTGGAGTAGTTCCATTAGATCCTCCAGTTGTGGATATTCCAGAGTTGAAGATTCCTGAAGAGCCAAAACCACAGCCAGATCCAAGTCCAACTCCAAAACCAGAGCCTAAACCGGATCCGAAACCAGAACCTAAGCCAGAGCCAAAACCTGAAGAACCTAAGAAAGAAGAACCAAAACAAAATGATGCAACTCCTTCACATGAAGGACAGGAACATCAAACTTCAGTTTCTACAAATAAAGTAGAAGAATTACCTCAAACAGGTACGGGTAATGAATTTGCAATCTTTGGAGCAGCAGCAAGTTCAATTCTTGCAGGTTTAGGATTAATAGCTCCTAAGAAAAAAGAAAATGAGTAGATTGAAGTAATTCTTTAAAAAAGATTTTCATCATTAACTACTATAAGCCAAAAGGTTGGTATCATAACCAAACCTTTTGGCTTTTCTTTATAAACAATGGGTAAATAAAAGCTTTAAAATAGGCATTATGATATAATAAGAGTATTCATTTATAAAAAATATTTGGAATGTAGAATCAACAATGAAAGTAGGAAGTAAAATGAATCTGATTTTTTGTACATCACCTTTTCAAGTGCTAGTTGCTAGAGAAGTAGCACGTCATACAGATTTAGAATTTTATGGTATGTATTTAATGATGTCCAATGATTCAAGACAGATGCTTTATGCAGAAAAAATGAAAGAATTTTGTAAAGAAGTATGTATTTTCAAAGATGGAATAGTTAAAGAACCTTTACAACAATTTCTTTCAGATAAAGTGATTACTTCCTTGTATTTGGCTAGTTTGGATAATCCTGTAGCGTATAGTTTCTTTACTCCTAATCAGATGCAATTATTTACTTTTGATGATGGCAGTACGTCGATTATTGTTCCAAATATGTATACACAAAATCTTCATCGAGTAGTTTCTCCTTTAGGATTAACATTAGGGCAAATGATGTCACTATCTCAAAAACATTTTACAGTATTTAATCAAACGAAGTTATTTGAAGAAGAAAGACAAGTACATCTAACTTTAAATACAAAGCCACAAGAGTTTAAGCGAGCAAATAATGGGAAAGTTATTCGAGTATTTTTAGGACAAGCTTTAGGGTCAATATTCGATGAAGGAGATATTCAATTAACAAAACAATTAACAAAAAAAGCAATCCAAGATTGTAAGGCAGATATCTATTATCCTCACCCACGTGCAGTAGTGGAAGTAGAAGGAATTCAAGTAGCTGCGCCTACTAATTGCTTTGAAGAGGAAATTTATTCATTATTAGCAGAGTATGAATTTGTAGAAGTGTATGGTTTCTATTCAACAGCCTTTTTATTCGTTAAAGAGATTGAAGGAGTTAACGTTCAAGCTTACCGTACATTTTTAAGTAGTTTTGAGTCAGATATTTTATTGGAACATGGAATTTCGTATCGTAATCTTTCCCTTTCGGATACTTGTGTGGATATTGTGATGCCTGTTTATAATGGAGAGAAGACAATTGATGAATCGATTCAGTCCATTTTAAATCAAACACATCAAGAGTTTCGATTGTGGATTGTTGATGATGGTTCAACAGATCGAACACAAGAAGTATGTCAGAAATATTTAACAGATTCTCGGATTCATTATGAAAAACTAACGCATCAAGGGATTTCTTGTACATTAATTGCGGGAGTCAATATGACTCAAGGAGAGTATATCGCGAGACAAGATGCTGATGATGTATGGATGCCTTGGCATTTGGAGATGGTATTGCATCAATTAGAATCAAATCTTTCATTAGACATTGTAGGCTCAAGAGTGACTGCTGAAGAAGATGAAAAAAATAGGAAGTTGAAAAGAAATAAGCAAAATCATCTATTTGGAGAAACGTTATGGTTCCAACTGGCGTATCAAAATGTATTTAATCACTCAACGGTAATTTTTAGAAAATCAGCTTATGAGGAAGCGGGTGGTTATCAATCTGGATATGAAGGGTTTGAAGATTGGCATTTGTGGGCGAGAATGGTAACGAAGGAAAATGCTTTTGTACTGAATAATTTGTCTGTATTTTATCGTCTTTCTGATAGTCATGATAAATGGATGGCTTTTCGAACTCGTTTAGCTAAAACACGAGGTTTAACTCTTGAAGAAGTTTTAGAAGGGGAATAATCATGAGAGTATTTACTATAAAAGAAGGAGTTCCAATTAGTATTTACGGCTTTGAAAGTAGTCAGTTAGCTCGTCAAAACTTGATGCAATCTCTTGGAGTCGAGCACCAATTTATTTTTACGAATTTAACCAATATTGTTCCTAACTTTGTGGAGCAATTGGAAGAATTGGGATTCCAAAATTTTTATCATGTTATTTTTGATTTGTCTGATTTAGCTAGAGTTCAACCAAGTATTTCAGAGGATTTTCTTTCTACATTAGAAGGCGTCAAAGAAGTTGAGTATACTAAAGAAGGCTATGTAGGATTAGTACATTATGAGGATGGCACAGTTGAGTGTTATACTTCACAGTTATTATATCGAATAGATGATAAACAGAATACTTTTACTTTATTTGGTTCAAAGGGAATTATTTTAGAAGGGGATATTAGTGAGATTTATCATGCCTATCGTTTTGTTGAAACGGGAGAAACGTATTCTCAGTGGCAGTTAGTGAGTTATTATTTAGCAGAGAACTCCACTCCTCAAGATAAGTTCATCATTGATATGGTGAATGAATATCCATTGCAACTGAGAAAATTCTTCCAAAATACAGGAAGAGAATTGTTTGCCTTTACTCATTACAATATATTAGCTCCCTTTATGAAGTTTGTTTTGCAAAACTGGTGTACCAATATAGTAGCCAGTCCAGTGTTAGAAGAACGTTTAGGAAGTGACGTTGTGAGGTTCTTGCCACCTGTTTATATAGATGAGGTTCAAGAAAAAACGTATGAAACAGTAACTGATTGGTGTATTGTTGGAAATATGACGATTATTAAAAAATGTGAATTAGCAATTGAAGCTGTTAGACAAGTTCCGGATAGTCGTTTAACGATTTATGGAACATTGCCAGAAGGTATTACAAAAGAACAACTTCCAGAAAATGTAACATATGCAGGATTTGTAACGCCTGTTCCGTATGAAAAACATCAAGGATATCTTTCTTGTTCTTATAGCGAGTGTTTTGCCAATTCAGCAGTGGAAGCTTCTGCCAAAGGACTAGTTTGCTTATTATCTCATACAGATTTAGCGCATGCCTATTATGGAAGAATTTGTCCGAATACAAAAACATTCCGTTCATTGAACGAACTAGTTGAAACGCTTAGAGTTTTTCAACATAAAGGAGAGTATTCTTCTTCCGTTTTTGCCAAAAATTATATAAAAGAAACAGTAGCAGAAATGTATCGTCAAGTTTTAAAATTATAATGAGGCAATTCTAGGTAGAGAGGAGGACTAAGAATGAAAATAGAAGAACAGATAAAAAATAATATTCAAGGACTTATAATTTTATCAAGTCCTCTTCATCATGATGAACGGGGATATTTCGTTGAAAATTGGCGGAAGATGGACTTGTTACAATATGGTGTTCCTGAATCGTTTTTCCAAGGGAAGTTACAAAACAATGTGTCCGTTTCTAAAAAAGGAACGATTCGAGGAATGCATTGTCAAGGTTGGGCGAAGTTAATGACCGTTGCTTCAGGTACGTTTCGTATGTGTTTTATCGATTTGCGTTTAAGTTCTCCAAGCTATAAGGCTGTAGATGTGATTGATGTCGTTCCAGGAATGGCAATTTTTGTCCCTGCTGGAGTTTCTAATGGGGCTCAAGCTTTAACGGATAAAGGGATTTTGAATTATTTAGTCACAGGTTACTATGATCCAAATGCTAAACATGCTGGAATTATGCCACTTGATAAGACGTTGAATTTACCATGGGATTTATCTGGAGAAGTGATTATTTCTTCAAAAGACCAGAAGAGTGATTCGTATTTGTCTATCGTTAAAAAAATCGAATCTACACGTAAAAAAATTGCAGTCATTGGTTATACCGGAGTGATTGGTTCAAAAGTTTTTGAACAATTGCACTCTTTCAAACAATATGAAGTAGATGGATTCAATCGTGATAATTTATCGGAAATCCTTCAACAAGAATATGACTGTGTCATTTGTACAGCTCCTTCTTCTGAAAAATTCAAAACAAATATTGGACTTGCTAATCCAGTAGAAGAGATTGAAATCTTAGTAGATACTATTGCCAAAGTAAAGGCAATGCAATTTGTCCTAGTGTCGTCTCAAACTGCCTTGCATTCTGAGAATCGATATGGGCAAGTACAAAATGAAGTATGTCAGGCAGTTCTTCAACATCACTCGAATCATTCGATTTATTTTATGGATACATTATATGGAGAAAATCTGAAAAAAGGATTGATTCATGACTTGCTTCATCAACAGTGGAGTTTTGTAACAAAAGAACAGCTAGAAAAAATTCCGGCTTTAGAAAGTTATTATTGTTTAGTAACAGAACAGGTAGCTGAAAGAATTCAAGAAGTTCCTCTAGAGTTATTAGAACAACTCCCTCCAGTGTCTTCACTATATGAGGATAAACATATTTATCAAGTGACAGCGATTGAAGACTTAGTTCAAACAATCATTCAAGAATTATTTGATGCTAAAGGGATGGTATTGCAAATCAAAGATACAGTTCTGTATACTGGGCAACAAATAAAAGCATTATCTCAAAAGCCTGATAACTCAAAATTAGGGCAATATTTTAGAAAGCATAAGGAGAAAAGCGGTGAAAGTTTATTATAATGACAGAGGGTTTCAATTAGGTAATCTATTATATTTATTATTACAGGCTCATAAAGATCGCTTGGATGGGATTGCAGAGAGTTATGTATTACGAACAGGTTATTATGCTTTTGCTCAAACTTTTTTTCCTAAAACAGCTGAATTATTTAGTAAAGCAAATGGGATAGAATTAGAGGAGTTCGGCTATTTTCAAATATCAGGGGAAGATTACTTACCGGTTCATGTGGATTCCTTTGTTGCAAGATATTTACAAGAGCCGATTCAACAGTTATCAAGAGAATTTGAAGAAAAAGATATTACAATTGCGATTAGAAGAACTGATTTTATTCAAAAGGATCGCTATAAACATTATGGCTATGATATGATGCAATATGTTGAGGATTGCTTAGAACGAATTGCAGAATTAGAAGCAGAGAATTTTCAAACAATGACGATTCGTATCACGTCAGATGATGTTTATTGGTGTAGGGAAGAACTAGTTCCAGCCTTAAAAGAAAAATATTCATTCATTTTTCCAATTGTAGTAGAGGAGCAAGATATTCGAGATAATTTTGTCCAATTATTTAATTGTAAGAAATATTTTATTAGTGCAAACTCAACTTATTGTTATTGGGTTGGATATGTTTTGAGAATGGCAAAGCCTGAGGTACAAGTTTTTGCGCCTAATTTTAATACGATGTTAATTGAAGAGGGACGTCAAATTGCAGATGCACGAAATTGGTTATTAATCGATGTAAATCGTGAGAACAATGGGGAATTCTAAAGAAAGAAGGAATTAGAGTGAAGTATCAAAATATTATCGTAACAGGTGGGGCTGGATTTATTGGGTCAAATTTTGTACGCTATATCAAACGTTATTATCCAAATGTTACAATTACGATTTTAGATAAATTGACGTATGCTTCATCTTTTTCAACGATTTCTGATGTGTTAGATGATAGAGTTCGATTTTATCAAGTAGATATTGCGGATAGTGAGCAGTTAGAAAAAGTCATTACACAAGAGTATGACTTAATTGTGCATTTTGCAGCGGAATCTTTTAATGATCGCTCTTTAACAGATACAGCATCCTTTGTTCAAACAAATGTATTAGGTACTCATCATTTATTAGAATTAGCAAGAAAATATCACTTACGTTTTCATCAAATTTCAACAGATGAAGTATATGGAGATTTTCCAATAGAAAGTAAGGAGAAGTTTACAGAGGAAACTCAGTATCAGCCAAGCTCGCCTTATTCTGCTACAAAAGCATCTGCAGATTTATTAGTGAAAGCTTGGGTTCGATCGTTTGGAGTTCAAGCAACGATTTCTAATTGTTCGAATAATTATGGACCTTACCAAAATCCAGAAAAATTTATCCCGAGACAAATTATTAATATTTTAAAACAGGAAAAGCCGGTATTATATGGAAATGGCTTGAATGTGAGGGATTGGATTCATGTAGAGGATCATTGCCGAGCAATTGATTTAATAATAGATAAGGGAAAAATTGGGGAAACTTATCTAGTGGGAATTAATAATGAAAGAAATAATTTAGAAGTATTACAGACGATTCTTGTACTTCTTGGGAAAGAAAAAACGGATTTTAAATTTATTGAAGATAGACCAGGGCACGACCTTAGATATGGGATTAATGCTCATAAGTTATACGAAGAGTTGGGATATCAGCCGATTCATACTCATTTTGAGGAAGAGTTGAAACAAGTAATTGATTGGTATCGACAAAATACAGCTTGGTGGTCTGAATTAGAGGATAAGAAAAGGGGAATGTTATGAAAGTAGCCGTAATTCCGGCACGTAGTGGCTCGGAGGAATTAGCACATAAAAATTTAAGTGTAGTTGGTGGAAAAAGTTTATTAAATCGAGCGATTGATTTTGCTGTAGAAGCAGACATGTTTGATAAAATTATCGTAACAACCGATTATTGTGAGCATCTATTTTATCGTGAAGGGATAGAAGTTCGTAATAGACCAGAAAGTTTAGCAACATCTCATACAACAATGGTGGAAGTATTAGAAGATGTGATTGAAACGTTTGGTTTAGCTGCTGAAGATAAAATTGTCTTACTTCAACCAACAAGTCCATTTCGTGTGTTCGAAGACTTAGTAAAAGTGTTGGGATTAATGGAAGAATACGACAGTGTCATTACTGTAAAAGAATTAGAATATAATCCGGCGTTATTTGTAACACCTATTAGTGATACAGGATTAGAATCTAAACAAGTTGATGCTTGTCAAACAAATCGTCAAGAACAACCAAAACACTACTATCCAAATGGTAATTTATTTGGAGTAACAGTAGGAACTTTTTGTCAGACAAAATCATTTTATGGTGGGGATTTAGGCTATATATTGCAAAAAGGAAAATGTAATATCGATATTAATCATAAAGATGATTTGTTATTTGCACAATTTATGGAGCAACAATAATGAAAAAGAATAAAACGTATAACTGGATTTTGTACAGTTTATCGATTTTTGCAACATTATTATCACCGATTTCTTTTATCGGAATTGTGGATACAGCTTATCATACAGGATATCGTAATTATATTGCTCAATTTGGAATTTTATTAGCTGTGCCACTTTTATATTGGGTGCTAACGAAAATGTTGGATTATGAAGATGTCTTCCATTTTATCGGACAACGATTTGGGCATGGAAGTTTTCTGTTAAGTAAGTCCCTATGGACAGTGTACCAACTCTTAAGAATTGGGATTGTTCTCTATATTCCATCCGTGATGTTGGAACAGTTGACTAGTGTTTCTGCTTATTTTTGGATTTTACTGTTAGCTTTATGGGCGTATGGGGTTGCTAGAGGTGGTCTGTTAGCAGTTGTGAGATATGATAGTTTCTATTCGGTTATTTTATTTCTTTCTATGATAGTGATTGCTTTTAAAATGATGACAAATGGAGTATTAAATCAAGCAGCACCTAGTCAAAAAGATTCATTTTCTACTTGGATTTTGCTAGGGGCATCGTTTCAAACTTTTTCTTCTTATTTAGTGAGTCCAGATATCCAAGAGAGATTTCAAAAAGTAGGAAAAGCGAAGTTGTTGAAATCTATTTTTCTAAATGCTAGTTTAGGCATTTTATTTACAGGATTTTTATATGTGATTGGAGTTTCTCTAAAACAGGCTGGCTATCGATTTAATGGTAATGTCTTATTAGAATATGCCAAAAGTGAAGGGTTGTGGATTGCTATTCCTGTAATGATTGGAGTGCTATTATCCGCTCAGACGACTTTATCGACAGGCTATGAAATTTTAGAAAAGCAGTATGAGGGTAAGCATAGTCTTCTTCTCGTGTTTGGATTGAATATGTCTATTTCATCTAGTCTCGTAGCTCTAGGTGGAGTTTCCTCGTATGAATTTTTTGTAGGCTATGTCGGAATTTTCTTGTCGATTATTTCTAGTCTAGTATTAGTTGGTTTAATCTTTTCAAATTTTGGAAAGTCGATGAGTCTATATGTTATACTATGTATGTGCATTTCTTTGGGAGTTATAAGAGTTTTCTTTCAAATGGAAATGTGGATATATGGGCTAGTCCCTTTGGTTAGTGGACTATGTAGCGCTTGGATTTTATTAAAATTAAAACAAAAAGCCTAAATCCCTGTCGAAAGATGGGGATTTTTGAATAGAAAGAATAAAAAGAAAGTGAGGAAAAACTATGTCACGCATTATTACGATTCATCCTGTAAAAGAAACACATCGCTATGGATTTGAAACGACACAATTATATCGTGCTAAGGTTGCTAGATATTTAGGAGTTCCCTATATTCATTTAGCAACTAGTCCTCAAGTAAGATCAGATTGGAAAAAAGAAATTATGGCATTAGGTTTCTTAGAAGAAGAGATTGTTAATGTGCCAAATAGTTTTTCAGATATTGGACATGATGCTTTGTCTGTAAGACCAGAAGATTTAACACTTCAAGAGGGAGACAAGGTGGAGGTAACAGAAGAAGGATTTGTAGGTTCTTTGACGTTGGCTGATGGAACGGGAAGATATTTTTATACTTCGGGGCCTTATTTATTTGAAGATTTTCAAACAGGAGAATTACGTTGGTATCATGGGAATGGAGAATTAGTTTTACGAGCAAGATATATGGATCCTTTTAAAGAACCTACTCCAGTAAGATTATTTTATCCGGGGTATATTTATTTGAAAGAAGGAGAGTTTTGCTCGGAAGATGATCTTGTTGTATCCTATTTGGCCAAAAATGCCAAGCGAACAGATTTAATCATTCGAGATCAACATATTGTTCCAGCACCAAGTATATTCCGCTTTATGGAAAACACTGAGAAAAATTATTATGAAGTCATTCATGAAAATGTTTTGAGAAATATGACTTTAGCGAACCTTCGAGGAAAAACAGATTATTTAGTAGCCAGTGAAGTATTAACGACTGAATTAGAAAAACAAGGCTATAGTACAAAGTTCCTTCCTCCAATGGTGACACAAGTAGAACGATCTCCAAAAATGATTGGACCTGTGACAAATTATTGTGTAGTAGGGAATATGAGTGAATTAAAAAATGTGGAATGGATTATTGAAGTGTTTATTGGATTGCATTTAGCAGGTTCAAAAGCTACTGTGACTTTCTATGGTGGAAGTACTGAACGAATTGAAGAGTTAAAACGAAAATATGAGATTCCAGAAAATATTATTTTCAAAGGTATAGTAGACAAAGTTCCATACCATCTGCATCAAGCCTATGTATCATCCAGTTATTCTGAATTATTTGCCAATGCTTGCGTAGAAGCAATGAGCGAAGGCTTATTAGCAGTATTATCCAATGTCGACATTGCGCATCGTTATTATGCCAAGCAAACAGATGGTATTCAATTATTTAGTACAAAAAAAGAATTGAGTGAAATCATTGAACGAATGGAACAAGAAGATTATCAACAATCGAATGAACAAAATCTAGAACTAGCTAAACAGTATTCCATCGAAAACGTAGCAAATATTTATCGTGAATTAATCGGAATAGAAAACTAAAAGAATGGAGGAGTGAGAGTGAAAAATTTAATCATCGCAACAACACCATTACAAGCTAAACTTGCTAAATATATCCAAAGCGAATATGCAGATGAAACATTTGTTAGTTTATATTTAACACCTGTGATGAATGAAAGACATCAATACTATTCACAAGGATTTACAGAAGTGTTCTGTATGCAAACTGTGGAAGACTATGAAGTAGCAATTGAGAAGTATTCAGGAGAGTATCATACAATCTTCTATGCAAGTTTTGATCATCCAGTTATTTTAGATATTGTAGCAGCTTCTTCTTATCAACATTTGATGAGTTTTGATGATGGATATGCGAATATTTATCCTTATGGAATGTATGCATTACCTTTAATGGAACAACAAATAGGTAAACTAGGCGTAACAAGGGATGATTTAATTCAAAAAACAGAAAAGCACTATACATTGTATCGAACGGATTATCATGTAGTGGATAAAGAGAAGTTGGTTTATTTAGATAATTTATCATTTTACTTCTTCGGTGAGTTTGCATCTGAAGAATGTGAAAAATATAAAAATAACAGGTGTCTCTATCCCTTATTATGAGAAAAGACAAAATGAATTAAGAAGATTAGGTTGTGATTTTGAGACAGTTCCGATTGGATGGTAGTTGTTATAACGGTCTTTTGATAAAAATTCTAAAAATCAGTATGTGAAAAGGGGTTTATCAGAAAATAAACTAATTTGTGAAAAAATATCCGGAAATGAATAGTTTTTGTTTGCAAATCGTGCTCGAGATATATATAATATTTCTCGAGCATTATTTTTATGCAAAAAATTGACAAGATATAAAATTTTAAGAAAAGGGGAAAAAATATGTTTATTAATAAAAAAGATAAATTTTCAATTAGAAAACTGAAAAATGGTACCGGTTCAGTAAAAATTGGTACAGTTGCATTATTATTAGGTGCAACAGTAGCATTAACTTCTGTAACAAGCAATGTAGAAGCTGCAATGACAGAAAATAGTGACAACACAACAACAATTTCTAATGATAAGGGTTCTGTAGTTGTAGATACAGCTAATATTGAGAACCCAAATGAAGGTAAGCAATTTTCAACTGATCCAACTGCAGAGGGAACAAATACAATTACTAAAACTGGAAAAGTAGATTACAAATATGTAACTGCTGAAGGAAATACTGTATTAGAAGAAAACAAAAACCAAAATTCTGGTGCTGATAAAACGATTGAAACAACATATAATGTATACGGTAAATCAGGAGAAGTTTTCAAAGAAACTACAGGTGGCGATGCACAAGATAGCGACCTAAATGACGCTAAAGAAAATGGTAAGAAAGAAACTATCGAAAAAGATGGAAAAACTTACCACCTAATCGGAGAACCTAAGGTTGAAAACACTGGAAATGGTGGAGGAGTGTACTCTGACACAACTCTAGGTGATGTAACTGCGAAATTGACTCCAGAAGGATTAAGTAATTCAGAAGGTAAAATCACTTATGATACTGTAAAAGCTGGTGGAAAAGCTTGGATCGTTGAACAAACTGGAAAAGGAACATATGGTAAATATGTACAAGCTGATTCAGGGGCGATTACTTCTGATGCTAAGATGGTAGAAGCATTCAAAGCTGGTGAAGCTGCAGCAAAAGACTTCACTTCAGCTAACGTAACAACTGATGGTGGAATCAAAGAAGGAGACTATGTTTTCGTCCTTGAGAAAAATACCTATGTAACAGCTAAGTCTGAGAGTTTCTCTTTAACAGCACAGATACAATTGTCATATAGTGATAATGTAGCAAATGGTAAAGATGGAACTGGGGCTACTTTAAATAGAACATATGCAATGGTACAAAACTTTAAAGCGGCTCCAGATACTTTAACAGGAGAAGCAAACAAAACTCTTGTAAAAAACTATCTTTCATATCTTCAAGAAAAAGGATTTGAAGATAACCTCCTTAATTTCAAACGATATATTACTTTAGGAATAGAGGCAAAATCACCAGAACATAATCCTCTGGCGATTAGTGCTGATAAGGGAGATCAAGTTGATGATAAAGGAAGACCTACAACTGATATAAAAGCTGATATAGAAAGCGTTACTGATCAAGAAACAAGTACTATAGATGATACTAATGATTTTCTTCTTAAATTTTCTGATCCTATGCCGGAAGTTGAAGAGTACTCTTACCGTGATGAAATCACTCCACTTCGTGCATACCGTTTAGCAAGTGGTACTACAACAATCACTTACACTTATGCAGAAGAAAAAACTCGTGAAGTAGAGAAAAAAGGTTCTGTAGTTGTTAACTACCAAACAGAAGACGGAACAGAATTAAAAGCTCCTTACACTGACACTGCTGAAACAGTAGCTGAAGTAGTAACTGAGAAGTACTATGTTGATGCTGATGGACAAAAAGTAGTAGTAGAAGATAAAACTGTTAGAACGCCTAAAAACGTAGCGTACAACACTAAAGAAAACGAAACTGAAAAACCACAAAAACTTACAGATGCAGCTGGAAATGTTTACTACCTAAATGAAGCAAACACTAAAACTGCTGTAAACGATCAAGAAACTACATCACCAGCTGAAACAGGTACAGTAGTAGAAGGTGTTACAAAAGTAACTTACATCTACGAAAAAGCTGGATCAGTAATCGTTAACTACAAAACAGAAGACGGAACAGCTCTTACAGGAACAGTAGTTGGTGACGAAAGTAAAACTGTAGAATCAGGTGCTAAAAACACTGATAATGGTAAACCAGGAACAGCTTATAACACTGCGGATAACGGAATGAAACCAGAACGTATTAAAACTGCAGAAGGAAAAGTTTACCAATTAG
>QWCF01000653.1_pt1 | contig 13240 bp, 8 predicted proteins | sample 1972521 | NCBI WGS metagenome assembly QWCF01 (sample SAMN09866715, study PRJNA288562) | Human oral metagenome isolate term4_saliva, whole genome shotgun sequencing...
CCGATACAGCCGCCTGGGCATGCCATCATTTCGATGAAATCATATGTTTTACCAGATTCTTTCAATTCGTTCAAGAATTCACGGATGTTTTTACCACCATGACACACAGCCACGTTGATGGTATGTCCACCGATTTCTACGCTTGCTTCTTTCACACCGTCCATACCACGCACATCTGTTAAGTTAAGAAGTGGAGCTGGAGATGGTTCATCACCAGTGATGAATTTGTAGGATGCACGCATCGCTGCTTCCATAACACCACCAGTATTACCGAAGATAACACCGCCACCAGTAGCAGCACCGATGAATTTATCGTATGCAGAGTCTTCTACTGCGGCAAAATCTAATTCTGCTTCACGAATCCATTGTGCAAACTCACGTGTAGTGATACAGATATCTGTATCTGGGCCTAAGTCTTCGCCAGTGTAACGAGACGCATTGTTTTGCTCAGGACGACGAATTTCCGCTTTTTTAGCAGTACAAGGAGCGACAGACACGGATACAATTTTCTTAGGATCAATGTTCATATTTTTTGCAAAATATGTTTTTACCATAGCAGATTCCATAGCAATACAACTACGAGCGGAAGAAATATGGGATACGTATTCTGGGAAGAATGTTTCACAGAATTTTACCCATGCTGGACAACAGCTAGTGAATTGTGGCAATGGACCTGTGCCATGTAATTTACGTTCTAATAGTTCATTTGCTTCTTCCATGATGGTTAAGTCCGCACCAAAGTTAGTATCTACTACATAGTCAGCACCTAACGCACGAAGAGCACCTACCATTTTGCCTTCTTGGTATGTACCAGGCTCAAATCCAAATTCTTCACCGATAGATACACGAACAGCTGGCGCTGTTTGGATAACCACAATTTTCTCTGGATCTGCAATGGCTTCTTTTACTTTATCTAATTCTGTACGTTCGTACATTGCACCAAATGGGCAAATTACCGCACATTGACCACATTGGATACAAATAGGATTATCTCCTGTTGCTTCCAAATCATAGTAATCAAGTACGCTCATAGTGTCAGCACATGCTTTACGACAAAGAGTACAGTTCTTACATTTTTCTAAATCATGAATAATCGCCACATTATCCTCAGCAATCGGGGCACGGCGATCAAGATGTTGGAATCGACTTTCGAAACTCATTATTATGCACCTCACATAGTGTAAACAATACTATTTATGTATTCATTAACTTTCCGTCATATTATAACAAATATTCAGGCTTGTGAAAAGAAAGGTATATGCCATTTATCTTTCTATTCTTTTAAGTTCTAATAAAATTTTACACATCCATATAGAATATACATTTATATTGTTTTTATGTTACTTTTGTCACACATGTAGATTTTTATCAAATATTTTTCATTATGTATCTTTCAAAATTCATATACCCTAAAATCTACTAGGATTTAGCCCTCAGTAGCACAAAACAGGAGAGTTCCCCCTCCTGTTTCTATTTTATTTCAGCTCAAATAATGGGGTGTTCTTTGCTTGATCCCCCAAAGCTGTTTGTGTAAATGTATTAATGAATTGTTGCACCGCCAATGTTGGTGTTAAGCGGCCCTCGATGACAGCATCTTCGATGCCACCACGACACGCTACAATTTCTGGTGCACGATAGAACAAGTTTTGTAAATGTTCTTCTACCATAGAATATACCCACGATAAAGTTTGGTCACGGCGACGTGCTTGTAGCACTCCATTACCTTTACATTGTTCCATGAATTTTTCAATGACACCTTGCCACAATTCCATGATGCCATCCCCAGTGTAGGCAGAACATGTGTAGGCATGGGTTGTCCATTGTTCCGTGGCATCACGAATAAACCATAGAATACGTTCGTATTCTTGGCGTGTCACTTTTGCCCGTTGTAAATTGTCACCATCAGCTTTATTAACCACTATAGCATCGGCTAATTCCATAACACCTTTTTTCATGCCTTGCAATTCATCACCAGCGCCAGTAAGCACTACGAGCAAGAAAAAATCTACCATGGAACGTACTGTCGTTTCACTTTGTCCGACCCCTACGGTTTCTACTAGGATTGTATCGTACCCTGCCGCTTCACATAACAGCAAAGTTTCTCTACTTTTACGAGTCAACCCGCCCAAAGTGCCACCTGATGGGGATGGGCGAATGAATGCATTCGGCTCCCGTGAAAGTTGTTCCATTCGAGTTTTATCCCCCAGGATAGAGCCACCTGTCACTGTACTAGATGGATCCACCGCAAGAACCGCTACTTTATGACCGTTTTGACATAGCTTTGTGCCTAGCGCTTCAATTAAAGTAGATTTACCAGCCCCAGGCACCCCTGTAATCCCTACACGGGTGGACTTACCTGTGTACGGCAACAAACGTTGAATCACTTGCTGTGCCATTTCAAAATGAGCTGCTGCATTACTTTCAATTAATGTGATGGCACGGGATAAAATCATCCGATTACCAGCCAGTACCCCCTCCACATAGTCATCGACTGTCAGTTTTTTTCGTTTTACTACTTTAGGAGCTACCGGCTTTTGTGGTGCATGGGTATGTACATCCATCCCATCATGACCACCATCCACACCACGCATAACGCGGCATGCAAATTTATCATCTTTCTCCTCAGGAACCCAAGAAGGCTTATAGGTATCATCACTCATAAGACACCCTCCTTTCACCGATTCGAATATGACAAACACGCAATCAGTAGCCAGCTACAAAGTAGCACGAGGCACTGACTACGTGTCATGTCTTACCTATTTACGAGTTTAGAATCGTCTAATCAGATTATTCTTCCTCTTCTAAGCGTTCGTCTAATAATTCGAGAACTTTTTTAGCACAAACTGGAATGATTGTACCAGGTCCAAAGATCGCGGCTGCACCATGCTCATAGAGATAGTCATAATCTTGAGCTGGGATAACGCCACCGATAACAACCATAATATCTTCACGGCCTAATTTTTTAAGTTCTTCACACAATTGAGGCATCAATGTTTTATGACCTGCTGCCAAGGAACTCATACCTACGATATGTACGTCATTATCTACTGCATCTTTTGCTGCTTCTTCTGGAGTTTGGAATAAAGGTCCGATATCTACGTCATAGCCCATATCTGCGAAGGCTGTAGAAATTACCTTAGCTCCGCGGTCATGACCATCTTGACCCATTTTCGCTACGAAAATACGTGGACGGCGACCATGTTTTTCTTCAAATTTTTCAGTCATGCTGCGTACTTCTGTGATTACATCGTCATCGCTGAATTCGCTGCTGTATACACCGGAAATAGAGCGAATGATCGCTTTATGACGGCCACATACTTTTTCTACCGCATCAGAGATTTCACCTTTAGAGGCACGAGCACGAGCTGCTTCTACGGCTAATTCAAGCAAGTTTCCTTCTCCTGTTTCCATCGCTTTTGTAATCGCATCCAAACAGCTGCGTACTTTGTCATTATCACGATTAGCACGCAATGTTTTTAATCGTTCGATCTGTGCCAAACGTACAGCTGTATTGTCTACTTCCAAGATATCTAACGGATCTTCTTTATCAAGGCGTAAGTAGTTGACACCGACGATTTTTTCACTACCAGAGTCAATGTGCGCTTGGCGACGAGCTGCCGCTTCTTCGATACGCATTTTTGGAAGACCTGTATCAATCGCTTTAGACATACCACCCAAAGCTTCAACTTCTTGAATATGAGCCCAAGCTTTACGGATCAATTGATTTGTCAAGAATTCTACGTAGTAAGAACCGCCCCATGGGTCGATAACTTTACATACATTCGTTTCATCTTGGATATACAATTGCGTATTACGAGCGATACGCGCCGAGAAATCTGTAGGCAACGCAATCGCTTCGTCAAGAGCATTTGTATGTAAGGATTGGGTATGACCCAAGGCTGCTGCCATCGCTTCGATACAAGTACGAGTGATGTTATTGAATGGATCTTGTTCTGTTAAAGACCAACCAGATGTTTGGGAGTGAGTACGCAATGCCATAGATTTAACATTTTTTGGGCCAAAGGATTTAACAATTTTAGCCCATAACATACGACCTGCACGCATTTTAGCGATTTCCATGAAGTAGTTTTTACCCATTGCCCAGAAGAAGGATAAGCGCGGTGCGAATTGGTCAACTGTAAGACCCGCTGCCACACCTGTACGCAAGTATTCCAAACCATCGGCCAAGGTGTAACCTAATTCGATATCCGCTGTAGCACCTGCTTCTTGCATGTGGTAACCAGAAATGGAAATACTGTTGAATTTAGGCATGTATTTGGATGTATACGCAAAGATATCACCAATAATACGCATAGAAGCTGCTGGTGGATAAATATAAGTATTACGCACCATGAATTCTTTCAAAATATCATTTTGGATCGTACCTGCCATAACGGATTTATCTACGCCTTGTTCTTCACCGGCTAAGATATAGAAGGCCATAACTGGTAATACGGCGCCATTCATTGTCATAGATACAGACATTTGATCCAATGGAATACCTGAGAACAAGATTTCCATATCTAGGATGGAGTCTACCGCAACGCCGGCTTTACCAACGTCACCGACTACACGAGGGTGGTCAGAGTCGTAACCACGGTGAGTAGCCAAGTCGAAGGCGATAGACAAACCTTTTTGACCTGCCGCTAAGTTACGACGATAAAAGGCATTGGATTCTTCCGCTGTGGAGAAACCTGCATACTGACGTACTGTCCAAGGACGTTGTACATACATTGTGCCATATGGTCCACGAAGATACGGAGGAATACCCGCTACATATTGTAAATGGTTACATTGATCATAAATGGAGGCATCATACACAGGACCCACATCGATTTGTTCCATAGTACGAATGAAGTTGTCATCATAGGACTTGCCAGTTTCAGCTTGTAATTGCTCTTTCCATGCATCTAAATCGGATGCTTTTGGGCTAGCAGCTGTAAAAGGAATATTTCTAAAATCCGGAATCATCTACATCATTCCTTTCTCGCGTTGCATTGCTAATAATGTTTGATAGCAATTGGAGCGTACACTAATATAATCATCCATGCCTGCTGCATCGCAAAGTTCTTTCAACTCTGGAGATGGAGCCCCTGCCAAGAATACTTTCATAGCTGGGCGAGCGGCTTTGATTGCTTTTGTCACTGCTGGTGCCAATTCTGGGTATGTATCGTCAGTGGAACATACGATTGTCACATCTGCATTCGATGCTAAGGCAGCTGCTACTGCTTCGTCTACAGTTGGGAATCCATCATTGGTAAGCACATCAAATTCAGCTACTTGCATGAAAGAAGTAACAAAATCGGCTCTCGCTTTATGTTGAGGAATTGGACCCATGTTAGCCAAGAAGATTTTAACATTATCCCCATTATGTGTTTCTTTGAAGTTTTCAGTGCGCATACGCAATTCTTCGTATTGTTCTGTCCAACGATGAGATAGAATTGCTTTCACAGTGATACCTTCACTACCATCTGCTAAGGCTTCAAAAACTTGTCCAAAGCTAGCGCCCGCTACTAATGCAGTATACGCAGCACTTACCAAAGAACCAATTTCACTGAAGTCGGATTCTTGTAATTTTTTTAGAGCTAATTCAGCTGCATCAGTTGTACCCACATTAGCTAATGCTGCTACACGAACTTGGCGTAAGCCCTCAAAATCTACCACTGGCACTTCTAGTAATTCTTCCGTCATATTTGGATACATGTTACTACCAACGGCACGATCTTTACGGGTTGCCAAGTTTTTAAAGCGGCTTTGTAAAATAGCATCCACGGCTTCTTGCGTTTCACCAGATACTAATGTTTCTAAGATGCCACCTTTACCTTCTAATTCTTGGAACAATGCCCAAGATTTTTCAGTCAATTCTTGTGTCAATGGTTCTAAGTACCAGCTACCGCCGGCAGGGTCAACTGGTTGAATAAAGTTGAACTCTTGTTGCTCCATGATTTGAATATTACGGGCAATACGGCGAGAGAATTCATCACTTGGACGAATGCAGCCATCAAGAGGTCGTACAAACATACCATCCATACCACCTACTACTGCGGAGAAGGATTGAGAACCAGCACGTAATAAGTTTACATATGGATCAAATACAGTTTGTGTAAAGTGAGATGTACTTACGAACAAGTTAATTTTCTTCGCTTCTTCATTACCACCACAATGTTCAATAATTTGAGCCCATACCATTTTTATAGCACGTAGTTTAGCTATTTCCATGAAGAAATTAGCTCCTACACTGACATGGAAACGAATTTGTTTTGCAAATGTATTCACATCGATAGCACGGCGTTCCATCTCACGTAAATATGTCACAGCCGTAGACATAGCAAAACCCAATTCTTGTACGTCATTGCCACCGCCATTATGGTATACATCTGTATCTACCAAAACTGTGCGCAATTGTGGTGCATGTGCAGATGCCCAAGCAATGGTATGTGCCATATCATCGAAATATTCGTCCATAGGGCGTGATAAATGACCATCTTGTGCCAAAGTACCAATTGGATCTGCCCCAATCATACCGGACAAGGATTTTACATCCACCCCTTGAGATTCGCAAAGCGCATGTAATGCAGCCGCCCAGCATACGCTACTAGCACCTGTACGAATATCTAATTCTTTTGTAGTTAAGTCCATGCCTTTTAATAAAGCTTCCACTTCTTCTACAGTAGACAAAGACACCCCTGCGTCAGCCACATCTTTAGCTTCAGCTTTCGTAGCATCTTGTCCTTTCCGTGTAGCACTATCCAGTGTGAAACTGATAGCTGTGCTACCTTTATCTAATTCAAATTGTAACATGTCATGCATGTCAGCAATTGTTTTTCCGTCACAACGTTGTGCAATTGTCCAAGGTGTATGGATATATCCACTAGCTTTCGCCCCCCGTAAATTGCTATCACGACCAGGATATGTCAAGTTTTGAGTCAATCCCTCTTGGTCGCTCAACCAATACATTGGTTGTAAAGTAATTCCTTCGTATGTTTTTGTATACATACTTTTTTGGAAATCTTTCCCTTTCAAGATACCTTCTACCGTCGTTTTCCACTCCTCGTAGGTAGGGATAGAAAACTCATCAAACGATACATCTGGTAGCTCAAACTGTTCTTCGTGAACTTGTGGTTCATGATGCTTGTCTTGTCCCATAGTCTAGCTTCCTTTCTCTGACCACATAGGCATACGTTCCCTTACTCAAACCACTTTTCTAGTGAGATTTGCCTCATCATAGAGATTCTAATAGCTTATGTAATCGTTGCAGCTCTCATAAAATAAAATAAACAATTAGAAACTGGGTATACCCTACCCATCCCTATAACTCATCACCCTACCTAGTCTCTTACTGAAAGATATAACTATCATTCATAAAAGAAAAACCGTTTTCGATTGAAAACGGTAGGTTATGATTTAGCGTATGCACTTAGCGCAAAACCATCTCTACCCGTCTCTCGCGGATCTAACGACATGCTTCTTACGGCAGTTCTTCTGACTCAGGATCTTCGCTACGCTTCGCCTTCCCAGTTTCCCAGTGACGCTACATGAAGTTTCGCTCCCCTTTACAGCGGCGGGACCGTGTTGGCTTTTCACCAAGCTTCCCTATTAAGCCTCGCGGCACCAGTAAGGCGAATATAAAGTTATACCTTGATTATAAACTGTTTTCTGAAAGAATAGAACGGCCTTTATGGACTATAACAATATTTCACATTTACATAATTTTTAGTTATTATAAGATACCTATAATGCATTTTACAGTCTTACTAACGCAATGATTAGCATCTATCTCATAATAGACCATCTTTTCATTACTAATAGTTATTTAATGCATAATCTATATTTATTCTCAATAGACTCGTTACATTCTAACATATGCACATCTCTCTATATCCCTACGTCTCTCTACACACTGTCTACTAACTCGCCTCTCCTTCGTCATCTTACAGTCCTTCACTCTTCTAGTATCTACCATCATTCACTCCTTTTTCAAAAGAACTACCCATTCTATGCAATAGCACCTACTAGATATGCAAAAACAGAGGTACGCCTACAGTAGCATACCTCTGTTCTATCGCTTATATTCTATTACAAAAGCTTATTTCTTTTTCCATTCCATGACTTCAAAACCATAGTTACGAATATGTTCTTTCAATAGTTTTAAATATTTTTTCGCAATGGGACTTGGCTCTAGCATATGTGGCATTAAGTACCCCATAGTCATCGTATCTTCTACATCTAGAGGAATGGCGATGATCTTATCATCATTTAATTCACGGCTCAAAATACCAGAACTAATAGTATATCCATTCAAACCAACCATTAAATTGAAAATAGTAGCACGGTCAGATACTTTAATAGTCATTTTTCTGTCCAAAGTACTTAAAATTTCCTCTGAAAAATAGAAGGAATTATCTTCTCCCTGATCATAGCATAAGTAAGGGAAATCCTCTAGTTCTTCCAAGGTAATTTTATCTTGGTTTGCCAAGGGATGTTCTCGGCACAGAAATACATGCGGTTCCGCTTCAAATAATGGGTAGAATGTCAATTTATACTCTTTAAATAACTTTTCCATCACTTGACGATTAAAACTATTCAAATACAAAATACCCAATTCGCTTTTAAAAGTAGCTAAATCTTCAAAAATATTTTGTGTTTCTGTTTCCCGCAAACCAAATTGATATTCATCAGTATCTACACTTTTTATAAGCTCTACGAAAGCATGCACCACAAAGGCATAATGCTGAGCCGAAATAAAGAAATGTTCTTTTCGTTTGGTATTCGATTTATATCGCTCTTCTAATAATTGAATTTGATCTAGTACTTGTCGAGCATAAATCATAAATTCGCGTCCATCATGGGTTAAGGTTACCCCTGACTTAGTACGCAACAATAGTTGAACACCCATTTCGTGTTCTAGTTCTTTTACCGCATTGGATAAGCTAGGTTGGGATAAATATAATTCCTTAGCCGCTTCATTAATAGATCCTTTTTCTGCAATTTTTTCTAAATATTGTAATTGTTGTATTCTCATCTGTTTTGGCCTTTTCTATATCTATCATGAAGTACACCCTTTTGTCATTACTTTCATAGGAATGAAAAACCTAACGAGTAAGCTACAAATACTTACACGTTAGGTACTTCATGTTGTTAACGATTCCATCATTCACCCTCAGGGGGTAATAGTCTTGTACAACTATAATACATAAAAGACCACTCATCGTCAACATTTAATTTCTATCAAATCCTTAGGAATTATAATCAATCCCTATCTTATGCATCTTTCACTCATTAATGGAAAATTAAAATACAAATCGTAGAGGTAATGAATGTAATCAATACTGGCACTGCAGTTCGTTTTACTAAATCAAAACTAGAAATATTTGCCACACCAGCTACTGCAATCATAACCGCACTAATTGGGCTCAACAAACGTCCAACAGAGGCCGCATTTTGCATACCTAGTAGCATGGTAATCGCATTACCACCTAATTCTTTAGCAAAATTTGGCACTAATGGTGAGAATGCAAACATAGATGCTACACCAGAGCCCATAACAATGCTCAATACTAAGATAATCACAGATACGATAACACCCACCATATCTGCTTGGATAGAGAAGGTTTTAATGAATGCTACAAACTCATTCACAATCCCTAAGGATGTCAAACCGAATGCAAAGGTTTCCCCTGCTACAATCAACGTTACCGTATTGGTAAATTGGTCCCCCATACCTTTAAAGAAAGTTTGAATAGACGCAGCTACTTTTCGGAAATCACGCAAGCGAATCAATTCAAATATCATGGCGATGAATAAGCTTAGGAACATAGCCAAGTTAACATTCATCTTAATGCCTGCAATACCATATTTACTAAATCCTAACATAAATACAAGTGGCAAGAATGGCAATATTAAATACGCAAGAGGTCCTACTGCTACTTCTTCTTGTAGTTCTGTATGTACAACTTCGGAAGGAACATGACCGGATTTTTTATCCATGTATTGTTGCCATATGTAATGCGCAATAGCTGTCACAATACCACAAATAATGTATACTTTCAATTGATAGCCTACGAAGTATTCTTCTACTCCTAAGCCCACTGTTTTAGACACTAATAAGCTTGTAGCAGAGGCTGGTCCAATGTCCAACAAATGGCCAGTAGCTACCGCTGCCGCTGCCCCTACCGGGCTTACGCCTAAACGCACCAAAATAGGGAAGATGGTCACCATCATCAACATAGCTAGACCAGATGCGCTTGGGATTACCAAGGACATGAACATATTTAATAAGAATGTTAAAGATAATACTAAATAAGGAGCTTTCATCGCTTGCAAAGGTTTTATTGCAGTTGTAACCAAGCGAGAGCTAGCACCAATATGATCCATGTATTTAGCAAAGCCAGTACATGTCATAATCATGAGACCCAACCCTGCTGCATCCTTTGCAGTAGTATTATTAATCCACTCAAAAGCATCAAAGAACATCATGCCTGTTCCTTTTTTCGCATCTACAAACTCCGTTGTATAGCCAAGGAAATACGCCCCTAGCATCATGATTAAACCGCCTAACAACAATACTGTTTGTGCTTTAAACTTTTTAATCACCAATGTACCTGCGCCTAAAATTACGATAGCGCACAACAATAAATTCATAACTACTTCTCCTTTACCTATGAAGATAGGCTAATTAATAATTTGCTTTCGACTGTTGAAAGTCTTCTTGAATCTGAGCCAATAAGCCCGGTGTGGTGAGAATTTCCTCTACTGTAAGAGCAATCCCCTTAGCTCCGTACATAATAGCATCCTCTGCTAATTGAGTTTTCCCATTATCTAACCATTCTTGAGAATGACTAGTCACACCTCTACCTACAAATTTAACCCGTAAACAAGCTCCTGGTACGCGGAACGTAACACTGGAAAAGTCAGTAGAACCAGTTACCTTTCTCGGTTCTGAAATATCTGGAGTGCCTACGATTTCCGCATTCTTTAAGAGTAAATCATTTAAACTTTGTACATTGACCTTGTTATCATAGGCTTTTACTTCATCCCATTCCATAGTAGCTCCCACTTGCAAGGCTGCCCCTTGAGCCACTTGTTTCACGCGCTCCACCACTTCATCTAAACGAATGCGACTAGAGGAACGAATATACCACTGTGTACACGCATAATCTGGCACGATATTCGCTGCCTTACCACCATCTGTAATAATCCCATGCATACGTACTTCTGTAGGCACATGTTCTCGAAGATATTCCATGCCATTAAAGAATAACAACACTGCATCCAAAGCACTGATGCCTTTTTCTGGAGCAATCGCTGCATGAGCCGATTTGCCATGGAATTTAATATTTACCAAGTTAAGCGCTAAGGACTTGCCATCTACCGTGGTAGAATCACTGCCGTGCATCATGAAAGCCACGTCTAAATCGTCAAAAACGCCTTCTTTTGCCATCACCAATTTACCAGATGCCGTTTCCTCTGCTGGTGTCCCATACACCACCAATGTAGCTGGCACTTGCAAGGTACGACGTAAACCAATAGCTGCTGCACAGATGGAAGGCCCTTGCAGATTATGCCCACAAGCATGACCCAAACCTTCTAAGGCATCATATTCGCAGAGAAGCCCAATTTTCGGTCCTCCTCCTTGCACATGGTACACAGCACGAAATGCGGTTTGTAAACCACTCACTTCACGGTCTACAGTAAACCCTTCACTTTCCAGTAAATCTGTTAATTTACCATGGGCTAAAAACTCTTCATTCCCTAGTTCTGGATGGTCGAAGAAAAAATCATTTAATGTTTTCATGGATCCTCGCAAGGATTCAATTTCTTCTAGTAATTGACTCATCACTTTCTCCTTTCTTGCACAATAGACATGCACAACTCTATGACTACAGGAATTACATTCCCTCATTTTTCTCTTCTTCTGAAAGTCCTACTATAACTAACTAGCAATAGCAGTATTCCGAATACTACTATTATATAGATTTCTAATGAAAGTTCCAATACATATAGCATACGATTCTCCTGTTTTCTCTATGCTAATTTCATATGCATATCACTAGATTCTAATTTTCATTACATTTCATTCTATAGCTTTTACCTATAACAAACTATATATATTAAGAATTGGTCTATATAGAAAAAAATTGGTATCATAAGAACATGTTTTACTGATATGAAAGGAACCAGCCATGAGCGAAACTATACAACAAAAACGACCAACATTATCTTACGAAATATTCCCTCATAAAGTTATCCAACTATGTGCAAAATACATTGCATATCCCTACAAAAGCTCATTTACCAGCTATTTATTTATCTAAAGAGCAAGTGCGCTCCGTTATTGATCAATTAGATCAACTAGGTATCCATAAGCTACTGGCACTTCGTGGTGATATTTTAGAAGACCTACCACCAGTAGGAGACTTCAAATATGCTTCAGAACTCGTACATTTTGTAAAAGACTATGCTCCGCATTTTCAAATTTCTGGCGCTTGCTATCCAGAAGTACATCCAGACTCACCCAATCAATTACAGGACATTAAATTTCTAAAAGAAAAAGTAGATGCCGGCTGTGAACTATTAGTCACACAATTTTTCTTAGATAACAATGTATTCTACGATTTCCAAGAAAAATGCGCCTTAGCAGGTATTGATGTACCAATCTTAGCCGGAGTAATGCCTATCATCAACCGCAACCAAGCTTTGCGTCTATTAACAAGTAATGCTACCTCTATTCCACGCAAATTTAAAGCTATTTTAGACAAATATGAGCATGATCCAATCGCCCTTCGTGATGCTGGCCTTGCTTACGCCTTAAATCAAATCGTAGACCTTGTAACAGAAGGCGTATCTGGTATTCATTTATACACAATGAACCAATCTAATACAGCCTTGTATATCGAAAATGCAGCACGTTCTTTATTTAGCTCTCCCATATATGAAAACCAATAAATAAGAAACTCTATATAGCCTACAATACGTATAGTATACATACAAATTACAATAAAAATGCTCTACCTAGTGCCTCTCTCAAAGAGAACCTAAGTAGAGCATTCTTTTTATTCATCTTAATCTTATCATTGTAGTTACATTTATAGTTATATTGCTCAAAGGAGAGTGTAACAACATATCTCTAGTAAAAGGAGGTGTAACAAGATAGCCTCTAAATATAATGTCTTGGCACCCGTTCTGAGAAATTACAGAATATTTCATAAGGAATGGTCCCAACCAAATAAGCCAATTCAAG
>QWCF01000702.1_pt1 | contig 13154 bp, 10 predicted proteins | sample 1972521 | NCBI WGS metagenome assembly QWCF01 (sample SAMN09866715, study PRJNA288562) | Human oral metagenome isolate term4_saliva, whole genome shotgun sequencing...
AGACCCTTGCCCCGAAAGGGGATTAAATCACTCCAAAGTCGTGATTAGAAAGCAATGAAGAAGCAAAAACAAAAGAAGCCAGACGGCAGATGTGCCACCAGCCCAAGATGGGACAGATGGCACATCAGGATACCTAATTCTGAAGACCAGCAGAAGCTTATCAGACTCTACCGCAAGTCGGGAGCAAAAACGAAAAGTGATTTTGTCCGAGCAAGACTTTTAGGTGAAGCCTTTAAGGTCATCACCCAAGACCCTGCAAAGAAGCCTTACTTGGAGAAACTCTCCGAAATCGTTGCCATGACTAATAAGATAGGCGTGCTATACAACGAAGCCGTGAAAGCCCTCAATACTTATCATTCTGTCGCCACTGCTCAACGAATGCTGGATAAACTCGAAACCTATTCCCAAACTCTCATCAGATTGCAACAGCAAGTCGTGCAATTGACAGAATTGTTTGAGAGAAGACAAAACTGAAGGCTGATAAATCATAATTTAGAGGCGATGGCAAAGCAACTCTACGACTATTGGTTCGTGCAGTTCGACTTTCCAGACGAAAATGGCAAACCCTACAAAAATAGCGGTGGCAAGATGGTGTGGAATGAGAAGCTGAAGAGAGAAATACCTAAAGATTGGTGTACAGCTGGTATATTTGATGAATTATCTGTGCAGTATGGCTTCCCTTTCTCTACAGAGTTATTTACAGAGACTCCCACGAATATTCCGATTGTCAGAATTCGTGATATAGTAGAAAATAGTATCTCTGCTTATTCAAGTGAGAAAACTGACATAAAATATAAGTTGCAGAAGCAAGATTTGTTAATCGGTATGGATGGTAATTTCCATATGAATTATTGGAATGATAATATCTCCTATCTTAACCAACGGAGTGTAAGACTAAGAGGAAAAATAAGTTCGACTGTTTCAATCCTACAGGCTAGGTTTGACATTGCACCATACATAAAAGCTAAAGAATTGAGAGCAAAAGGCTCTACTGTAGGTCATCTTTCTGACAAGGATTTAAAGGATTTGTATGTATTAGTTAGCCCCTATCATCAAATCAGAAAAATATTTGATAACTTATTAGTGAAGATAATAGAGAATCGATGTGAAACAACTGCCTTATCTACGCTACGCGACTCACTTCTCCCCCTTCTAATGAACGGACAAGTGTCGCTAAATTATGATTTAATCTTTCTATGTTCTCCGAAGTTTTCGTTATTATGGTATGTCACCAAAATAATAATTAGATGAAAGAGAAAATAATAGAGAACATTCTTGCCGAGATGTCTAATATTTTGGATACAAGGCAACAAACAAGATTGCGAGAAGTATTGAAAACCACCTTTGAACAAGTGGTAATGATGCCAGCTGAAAGTGAAGAGCAACAACGAGAGCAAGCTAATGGAGAACTACTGCAAGCCTTTATCTCTGCCAAGAAAATAGAGGGTTGTTCAGATAAAACGTTGTGCTATTACCAATCGTCCATAGAAGCCTTATTGAGAAGTGAACAAAAACGAATAGGTGAACTCGAAACAAACGACATTCGCTCCTATCTTGCTCGCTATCAAGAGGAGCGGGGAATAAGTCGTGTTACAATAGACAATCTAAGACGCATTTTCTCCAGTTTCTTTGCTTGGTTGGAGGATGAGGATTATATAGCCAAGAGTCCTGTACGTCGCATTCACAAAGTACGCACAGAAAGCCTCATCAAAGAAGTAATAAGCGATGAGAATATGGAGGTCCTACGTGACTCTTGCCACGAAATTAGAGACGTCGCAATGATAGACTTATTGGCTTCTACTGGAATCCGTGTAGGAGAATTGGTAAAGATAAACTGCGAAGACATAGACTTTCACGAACGGCAATGTGTCGTCATTGGTAAGGGTAACAAGGAACGAGAAGTCTATTTTAATGCTCGTGCAAAGATACACCTTAAACGGTATATTGAAAGTCGATCGGATAAGAATCCTGCCCTATTCGTTTCTCTATCCTCACCTCACAACAGGCTGACGATAGGAGGAATAGAATCTCGTTTACGCCAACTTGGCAAAGGTGCAGGACTGAGCAAGATACACCCACATAAGTTCCGCCGTACATTGGCTACAATGGCTATTGATAAGGGAATGCCCATAGAACAGGTGCAACGGCTATTAGGCCATGTCAAGATTGATACCACACTACACTACGCTATGGTTAACCAAGCCAATGTAAAGATGGCACACCGAAAGTATATAGGCTAACAATAGCCATTTTATTATCTAAAAATTCTTGATTATGAGCTTCGTTCTGTATCTTTGCATATAAAACGATAGTCTGTAATAAGACCATAGAATATGGAACAAGCTAAGAATTGGGAGGATGTTAAACCAATTACTGATGTTAATTGGTTAGGATGCCTATTGTCATCTAATTTAAAAAGATATAAATTAGGAGACATAGCTGAAATTATAATAAGTAGCGTTGATAAAAAGACCAAAGATGGAGAACAAAAAATAAGACTCTGCAATTTTGTGGATGTATATCATAATTGGGCTATCACCAAATCTATGCATAATTCCTTTATGATTGCTTCAGCAAAAGAAAAAGACATAGAACGTTTATCCCTAAAGAAAGGATATGTTGCTTTAACAAAAGATAGTGAGACACGTGACGACATAGGTATTTCAACATATATAGCAGACAATCTTTACAACGTTATTTTGGGCTATCATTGCGCATTAGTAAAGCCCAATGAAGGTATTTTATCAGGGAAATACCTGAATGTTTTTTTGCATTCAAATTATATAAAGAAATACTTTGAACTAAATGCTACGGGTAGTGGTATGAGATATACGCTGTCTATACAAACTTTATATGATATGCCTATACTCTTGCCTTCTTTAGAAGAACAAGAGTATATTGGCAATATATTTTCGACTATAGATAGAAAAATAGAACTCAACCGTTCGATAAATCATAATTTAGAGGCGATGGCAAAGCAACTCTACGACTATTGGTTTGTGCAGTTTGATTTTCCGAATGAGAAAGGCAAACCATATAAGTCAAGCGGTGGAGGAATGGTATGGAATGAAAAACTCCATAGAGAGATACCCCATGACTGGGATGTCGTTAATTTATCAGAATACTTAAATGTTTATACAGAAAAAGTATCTGCTAACAATCTTAGTACAAGCTGCAAATACGCACCGATAGAAGTTCTTCCGAGACGAAGAATGAGTTTCAATGAATGTTCACCAATAGAAAATGCAGTAAGTGGTCTTTGTAGATTTAGAAAAAAACAGATTCTCCTATCAAATAGAAGAGTGTATTTCCATAAAGTTTGTATAGCCGCATTTGACGGTGTTACAAGAGATACTGTTATCATCCTAAACCCAAAAAACAAAGCACTATTGGGATATGCTTATCAAATAGTTAATGATGATGCTTTCATTGAATATGCAACAAGACATTCATATGGGTCAGAACAGCCTGTTTTAAGTTGGGAATCAGCTAAAATATATAAAACTTTTAAACCCAGAAATCAGTTGGATATTATTTATAGTAAGCGTATTTGTCCAATTATAGACTCTGTTACCAAAAATGAATTAGAAATAGCAAAATTGATCAAGCAGCGTGATGAGCTTTTGCCACGTCTGATGAACGGTCAGGTGTCGGTAAATTATGATTTATCGCACGATTAAGTTCTATTTTACGGTCAAGATCAAATAAAAGTTGTCCTATTTGTTTTTGCTTTTCCAAAGAAGGCAGCCAAACAGTACAGTCTTTGATTTTATCAGGAGAGGTATGTCTAATTTTTGTTTGTTGGGCAGCAGCACTGAGTTGTTGCTTCACCATATTTGAAGAAATAAGATAATAGGCAAACTTTTTATCAAGCAGTTCTTCTTTACAGGTAATCTTAGCTATATCCTGACTTTGAATATACTTCCCACTTTCAGGAATCCATGCCGTAGAACCGAGCAAGCCTATAGCTTGTTCGGTAAGTGGAGTTATCAAATCTCCCTTTTCAAGTAAAAATTCAGCTTTGAATTCTCCTATGTAAAAGAGATTATCTTTAGAGGTGTTTTCCTTAAAGCTATTATTGCGATAGTCAAAGTTACCACAGGTCAGGCGAATGTATTTGCCCGATACAGCATAATAATTACCGTTAAGGCTTGCGCCTCTTGTTACTTCTATCAATTCTCCAAGTTTATATTTCTTCATTGCCGTTTTTGATTAAAAAGGAAGTTCGTCATCAGAAATCGTCTCAGACTTATTAACTGGTGGATAATTAGATTTATAGAAGTTGAGGAGAAATAAACCAACAGTGGTTGTTGCATTGACGACAAAGTAAGCAAAGACAGAATCTTTAATTATTAAATCTCCATCAGTTTTTCCATGAAATTCCGTCTTATCGCTACGTAAAACCTCTATCGAATTCCCTATACTTATTAGAGAACTAGCTAAAGTTTTTATCTCGTTCGGAAAATTGTCATTACTCTGAATGCCAAAAGCTTTGCATATATTTCTAATAAGTTTTGTCAAGGTCTCGTTTTCATTCCATTTCACGTTTATTTTTGAGTCCTTCAGAATTTCTTTGATGATACTTTCAAGAGCAGAATTTGCTAATCCGACAGCAAGGCTTGGATCAGTCTCTACATTCTTAAATGCCTTTTCAAAGGTTACGCTTGCAGTTTCATAGCTGGACTTTAATTCATTTCTGAAAATCGGTATGCTTGGGATATAATCAGGAGTTTCTATCCCCAAATCAATAGCAATCTTCAGTAATGTTTCTCCATCAATGTTATGGAGTGTTTTTGCTGCATCTATTTTCTTTTTTGCCTCATCTCTATAATAAAACTGGAAGTTCTCCCAAAAATTATTCCACTCCTGTTCTTCTTGATGCCATTTGCTCAAATAGGCTTCAACATTTTCATAACTCTTGAATTGCTCAAATAAACTTGCACTTATCTTTTGAACAATATCCATTTGATATTTTGGAGAGATACTTTCAATCATAGCAATTTCTTTAATTCGTCAATACTTGGTAGAGCTTTACGCAGTTTTTCTGGCATTTCTGCCGATGTTTTATAGGTAGCTACTCCCATTGGCTTGTCATATTGGCGCACCATGTATTCTGCATAGTTCTTGTTTGCACTTCGGCAAAGCACAATGCCAATTGTAGGATTTTCGTGTGGTTTGCGTATTTTGTCGTCGGCAATGGCAAGATACGCATTGAGTTGTCCGAGATAGGAGGTTTTGAACTCACCAGTTTTCAATTCAATAACGACCAAGGCGTTCAACTCTCGATTGAAGAATACAAGATCGGGGAAATGCTCCACGCCATATATCTCCATACGATATTGATTGCCTACAAACGCAAAGTCGTGCCCAAAGGTCATAATAAACTTCTTGATATTGTGGATGATTTGCTGTTCCACCATACGCTCGTCTATATCCACAGCATCACGTTCTCCTATTTCCTCAACATTGATAAAGTTTAGCAGATACTCATCCTTAAAAGCCAAAACTGCCTTACGTGCCAAATCTCCTTTACCGATAGTGGCTGTAAAGTTGTTAGGTATGTCGGACTGATGGTGGTAGTCGTCGTTAGCCATCGCCTTCTTCAGAGTTTCCACAGACATGTGTTCCTCGGCACAGCGATGGATATAGTACGAACGTTCATCAAACGACTTAACTTTGGCAAGAATACGTGAGTGATGGGTGAATGGAACCTTGAAAAAATCATCTATTGGAAAACCTGCCGAATTTGTGAATTGCAATTCACGAATTGGCAACTGGAAATCTTCGGTATTATCTAAATCGTGAATCGCAATTAACGATTTATCCTTTTCTTTTTCGGCTTCCACTGATGTAGCATCCAATTCTTTCCATTCTTCATAGAAGATACGCATCAGTTTAAGACTATCTGCTGAATATCCTCGCAGTCCTGGCAGTAATTGGCGCAATCGGGTACTTATAGCCTCCAATGCACCGGTCCCCCAAACTCCTTGTCGTGTGTTAGCCGAAACATATTTGCCCACACTGAAATAGGTTGCTAACTGAATGCGATTAACACCTTTGGCTGCTTCATACTGTCCTTGCAGAATAGCGTTCTTTATGGTTTCAGCCGCAATTTCGTATGCTTGTGATATATGATGTTGCTCCATAAGCTAATTTACTCGTTAAATTTCAAGCTATCAAGCTGGTGCATGATTTCTGTTTCAAGTCTGTGGCTTTCGGCAAACTGCTCGGTAAGCGTCTGACGGAAAGAAGCCATACGAGCTTTGAATTCTTCTTCGGTAATATCCACATAGTCAATCTTGATGTCAAAATACTGACCTGCGGAGAAACTATAGCCTTTTTCTCTAATCTCGTCAAATGAAGGTGTAACAGAGAAATCCTCTACGGCTTCTTTGTTGCGGAAAGTTTCTACGATTTTATCTATTTCCTCTGCACGTAATTTTGTTTTCTGTATGCCATTGTCTTTAATGGTCTCTCCAAGCTTGCTTGCATCTATCAATACAGGTTTGTCCACTCCTGACTTGTCAATGAAAACAACGCTTACATTTGTTCCTGTATTGGCAAAGATATTACTTGGCATACTCACAACACCGCGCAAAATAGATTTTTCTCCATCTACCAAATGCTTACGAATTTTGTAAGCGATACCGCTCTTGGCTGTGATGAATCCTGTAGGGACAACGATAGCCGCTTTGCCATCATCTTTCAGACTATAAAGCAAATGTTGGAAGAAACAGAGATAAATCTCCATCCCCGCCTTGTTCTTGTTGGGGATATTGGGAACCCCAGCGAAGAAACGGCCCTTATAGGTATCGTTCTTCAAATCGCTATGATAGTCGGAGAAGTCGAGTTTGAAAGGTGGATTACTGACTATATAGTCAAACTTCCGTAAAGATCCATCCTCGTTCTTATGGAATGGGTGTTTCAATGTATTGCCCTGTATGACATGTGTGAGCGAGTGGCTCATGCTGTTGAGTATCAGGTTCAGCATCATCATTGTAGAAGACTTGTCGCTGATGTCCTGTGTGTAAACCGTACAGTTCTGCTCACCTATAGCATGAGCCAAGGCGATAACCAATGTACCTGTTCCGGCGGAGGGGTCGTAGCAAGTAACACTTCTCACATCTTCAGATGGGGCAACAAGCAGTTTTGCCATGATTGCAGCAATGGAGTGAGGGGTGTAGTATTCAGCATAGTTACCCCCACCATTGGCATTGTAATCCTTGATAAGGTATTCGAATATCGTAGAGAAGAAATCATAGCCTGCCTCAAAAGCATTTTCGAAGGAGAAACTTGCTACATCGCCAATTAGTGAACGACAGAATGCATTTTTCTTGTTCGTACCACCAGACACCACATCTGAAATAGGCTTCATAATGGATATTCTCGTTTCGTCCTCATTGAGAATATAGAAAATCTCCTCATTTTCATTGGCGATACTCTCCAATGTGGAATCAAATAGCTCCGCAAACTTGTCCTCATTCTGCCTTTTGGCAAGGAAAGGTATCAGATGTTCTTTTTTCAGAATAATAGTGTCAAACATGCTGTCGCACATTTCCTCGTATTCATCTTCGGTCATAGCATCTAAAGCCGCAAAGAAATCATCAGCCGTTGCCAAATCAGGCTTTTCTTTCTTTGCCTCGTAAATAAACTTGTCGTTGAGGAACTTATAAAGGAAAGTTTCTACGATGACTAAATACTCGTTGCCACTTCCTGCCAAGCCGTTATTGGTTGTAGTACTCTTCAATCCGTCAATAAGAGCATACGTTTGCTGTTTTATTTCTTCTATATTGCCCATGTTTTTATCTTGTTACTTGGTATTCTCTGTTGATAACCTCACTTACATATTTCCGCACTTCACGATCGGTGTTGATTTGCCCTTCTTTGAAATGGCGTGTAACGTATGTAAGTATGTTTCTCTTGAAGTAAGCGGGTACTTCAAGTATTGCCTGATTATGGAAATACACATCATCCACATCTTCCTTGATGGCAAGGAGAATAACGGTCATTTTCTCTTTTTCTTCTGTCCAAGCATAATTACGAGGCGATGTCTTATGCTCAATCTCTTCCTTGTCTTTTTCTTTCAGGCGTTTCTCTACTCGCACGAACTTTGTATCACCATTATATTTAATGGCTTCCAAGGCATCACGCTCGTTCAATCGTTTGATGCGCTTCAGAATATCATTGACATTTTGAACTTTATCGTGCATATTGAACTCTTCTTGTGATTCCATTTCCTTCCTGCGGAAAAGTCGAAGAAACTCTTCCAAAATGGAGCGGTATTCAGGGTCTTCGGTATCCATACATGCTTGTAACTGCCTACGTGCATGCTCTACCGACTGCCTGTATTGCTCCTGTATCTCCAACTCTCCCTCTCCCCGTTTCTCAAAGGAGAACTCGATGTTCTCTAAAGCTACGTTAAGAAGTTGGCGAGTATTGGATTTCTCGTCAGCATTATCAATAAAGCCCAGCAAATCCAAACGATTTCGGGCAGCTTTTATTAAGTTATGGATGTCACTAATTTCAACGACTGCCTCTGCCTCAGAACCTTGTGCGGTAAGCATATTCTGCAAGCTGCGCATATCTTCAAGTGAACGCACAATGCTGCGGACCACTTCTCGGTCGTCCTCCATGTTGAGTTGTCGGGAGAATATCTCAGGATTCCCCAACTCATAGGGGGCAAGCACTTTTCTTGCCTCATCAACTCTTGATTTGGCTTCCTCCATAGTTACAAGAAGCCGATCGGTATGCTTGAGGTTGTCTTTCCCTACTTCATGCTCAAGCTCCTCTTGGTATTCTCGGTTGGTCTTGCTGTATTCCTCCTCTATGTTGGCAAAGTCCACCACATAGCCATACTTCATTTCTTTGTAAGGCCGATTGACACGGGTCAGCGTCTGGAGCAGGTTGTGCTCCTTAACCATACGGTGCAGGTAGAGCTTCTTTAGACGAGGTGCATCAAAACCCGTTTGAAGCATTTGAAACACGATAAGCAAATCTATCTTACCGTCTTTGAAAAGTTCTATCCACTTTGCTCTTGTTTCCTTGTCAAAGCTGTCATAGGTTATCAGTGCCGCACGATAGCAGCCTTTTCTGCAAGGGGTCTTCTTGATCTCCATCTCTCCTGCGCTAATACTGCGATATACCATTGCTCCATCCTCATCCCTTTCATTGTCAAGTTCGGTTTCATCGGCATACTTTTCAAGGAAAAGCCTGTACATCATTTGCGCTTGCTCCTTGCTGTTGCATACCACCATACCACCCAAAGTGTTGTCTTCGTTTTTGACACGAAACTGCTGCAAATCATTTATCACATAGTCAAGGAGTGGCTGAACGTATGTTCTGTGTGCATACACATCGCTTTCCTTCACGCTATGTGACTTTACGCGGATGCTGTTCAAAGCCTCTTGCAACCTGATTTTATAATTGGAGCCTATATCTTCACGTATCAGGCGACGCGTATAGCCGTCCGCAATGGAGGCATTGTAGAAATAAGTGTGTATGTAATCTCCAAAAATGTCCTTCGTGTTGTATTCCTTGCTGATGATGGGTGTACCCGTCAAAGCTATTTTCACAGCATTACTGTCGCTGGATATAAGATTTTTCAGAAAACATCCATCAGGACTGTAATTGCGGTGCGCCTCATCAATGAAGTAGATGCGCTGTACAGGGACATTATAGGCGTTCTTTGGCAAAGCCTTTGAGTCGTTGGAAAACTTTTGTATATTCACGACGGTTATCTCTGGCTTGCCCTCTCTGTTCTGTGTGGTCAGTCCACTGCTGATAATCTTTGCGAAATCATCTTTTGTTTGCACCGAATTGACTTTGAGCCCCCTATATGAAAACTCTCTTTGGGCTTGTATCATCAAGTCCAAACGGTCAACAATGAAAAAGAATTGGGGAACAATCCCTTTCGAGGAATAATAGTCCGTCAGATACTTTACATTGTAAAAAGACAAGGCAGTCTTGCCACTTCCTTGCGTGTGCCAAATAATACCCTTTGTCTTTCCAGCTTCCAAATGGCGTTCAATGGCTTTGGTCGCAAACAGTTGCGGATAGCGCATAATATGCTTTTGGAGTCCATTTGTGTAATCCACATAGGCTATGCCGTATTTCAGTAGAAAGTGGAAGCGATTGAAAGAGAACAGACTGTCGCACATACGCTTGGTTGGGGTATTGGCAAGGCAATTTGTTTTGTACTCACTGCTGTTCTTGTATTGAGGCACATTGCTATCACGCAACAGGATTTCCTCCTCTTGCAGGGTTACTTGCCGAATATGGCGTTCTATGGGGAAACTATCCTGTCCTTCCTCACGGAAACAGTTGTATTTGGTGTTTTTCTTACCGATTGTGGCATAAAAAGCACCGATAGTTGGAGTTACCTCGTTGTTGTCGTATTCCATATCGTTGCTGAATACCATAATTTGGGTAAGGTTAAGAAAACGCCTGTATTTGGGATTTACGAAGCGTTGTTTCATACGGTCGGTTTCCGCCAGTATTCCTTTGTGATTGTTTTCTTTCTTTACTTCGATAAAAGCCAAAGGTAACCCATTAACAAAAAGCGTAATGTCTGGGCGATAGTTGTCATTATCCTTATCGCCACATGTCATTTCAGTAGTTACTTGGAAAGTATTGTTCTTGTAGAAATTTGCAGGTGAGGACAAATCTATGATTCTCTCGCCTGTATTAAGCAGGATTTCATTATAGAATTGTCGTCCCAAATCGTCATTCATTAGTGAAGACTGTATCTTTGCAAGTAGCTTTCCTGCCGCTTCGTTTTCTACATTTGGATTGAGCTTATTATAGGCTTCCGTGAAATAGCCTGTCAGAATATTCGTGAGAGGGTCAAACTCCGTCTTAGGAGCAATGACATACTTTGTTTTCAGGCCTTTAAGAGAAACATACTTGAATCCCATACCCATAAGGTGCATAAGAGTTGGAAATTTTACTCTGCTGTCTTCGCAGAAAGCTGACTTTGATATTTTTTCTTCCATACCTGCTTACTTATTATCGACAATTAAGTCCTTGATATTCACGGATAGATATTCTGCTATTTTATTCAGCAAGTCCAAGGAGGGCTGTTTGCGATTGCTACAATACGCATTGATTGTGCTGAAACTTTTACCCAAATCCTTTGCCAATTGCGTTTGGGAAACTTCTTTTTCCACAAGCACGAGTTTTATTCTGTTCAGTTTCATCTTCCGAGCCTTTGATTAACAATTGTCAAGTGCAAAGATAACAATTCTATTTCACTAAACCGCTCGTTTTGTGCTATATTTATGGCTGTATGCTATCTTTTTAACCGTTTGTAGTTATTGGAAAGTAAAAAATATGGAGCAAAAAGGTTTTTTCTTCAATTCTTATAGCTTTTCATAGGAAAATGATTATCTTTGCATCAGAAGATTAAGTGTTCTTTGAAGCATTGCAGAATAAAGAGAGGGAAAGAAACTCGCTCGTTTCCAACTCGTAACCCATTTACCCTTTATTCATTCTTATTTTGTTGATTATCTGAAAGATACAAATTTATTGAATCTTTTGCGGGCGTAATCCGTTGCGATGAGCATCTTTGCTCTTTCCTCACTCTCACTCAGAGGTGCACGTCCTAAGATTGTAGCATCGCCACTCTGCGAAAATCGCAAATCTCCGCATAAAAGACAGCCAGCTCTGGCACCTTGATGAACGTCCTGAAACGCTCTTTCTGAATGATGTCGTTCGTGATGGAGAACTCGTAATCTGTGGATTTCTTGGCAAAGACGGCTGCCCATGCATCAAAGCTGTTGATACCTTGCCTCTCCAAAGCCTGCGGACGGAGATACTTGAACAGAAGATACAACTCCGTCAGGCTATTGGAGATGGTCGTTCCAGAAAGGAAAGTCGCTCCCAAGTCCTTGCCAGACCGTTCTTGTATGGTACGAATGGCAAAGAGCATATTTAAGGCACGCTGTGAGCCATCAGGATTACCCAAACCCGACACACGGTCGTGGCGGGTATTGAACATCAGGTTCTTGAACTGGTGGCTTTCATCGACAAAAAGGTGGTCGATACCCATCATCTTGAAGTCTACAGCATCGTCCTTACGCTCAGCGATACTATCCTGTATGTTCTGCAACTTGGCTTCAAGCGTCTGCTTGCGTTTTTCCAGTCCTTTGAGCATCCCACGGGAGATGTCTCTTCCTTGTTGCCGCAAGACTTCGAGGTTCTCTTCCACGGAGTCCAATTCCTTCTGCATAATCGCTTCCTGTATCTCCAATGCTTGCGGTATCATTCCGAACTGCTCGTGCGTGAGGATGATGCAGTCCCAATCATTGTTCTTGATGTCGTTGAAAATACGCTGGCGGTTCTGCTTGTTGAAATCATTCTTGCCTGGATAGAGTACCTTAGCATTGGGATAAGCTTTCCTAAAGGTATCAGCAATGTCGAATACGTTTGCCTTCAGACCGATAATCATCGGCTTGTTTGCCAGTCCCAATCGCTTCATCTCGTAGGCAGCTGTACACATGATGAGCGTCTTTCCCGCTCCCACCTCGTGGTCGCATATACCGCCACCGTTGGTTTTGAGCATCCACACGGCATCCTTCTGGCTCTTGTAAAGGTCATCAATACCCAATCGTTTGAGGTCAAGGTCGGGAAACGTCTGGTGCGTACCGTCAAAGTTGGGTCGCACAAAACAGTTGAAAAGGCGGTTGTAACGGTCGGATAACTGCTGTTTGAACGTGTCTGGTGTGCGTCCGAGCCAATCGACAAAGCCCTGTCGTATCTCCTCTATCTTGGCATTCGCCATCTGTATGGCATGTCCATCACGCACTTTTATAGTCTTGGTTTCTCCCGTAATCTTATCCGTCACTTCCTTGCTCTTGTTGATGTCGGGAATGGTATTGTGCAGAGCGTGCTTGAGGAGATTGATGCCATCATAACGGCGGAACTCTCCCTGTACGGCATACTTATGCCAGATATTGGCATTCTTTCGGTCGCAGACAATGGAATACTCGTCCATGTTGGAATGGTAGGATACGCCAATATCCGTCCCGAAGAACTCCGAAGCGAACCTGCCATAGACCTTGGCAGGTATCCAGCGTTCACCGAGATTGAAGTCAAGGTCTGCAAAAGGAATGGGTGTTGGCGTGGCTGCACGCAAGGCAGCAAGGCTCTGCTTTGCC
>QWCF01001104.1_pt1 | contig 13143 bp, 10 predicted proteins | sample 1972521 | NCBI WGS metagenome assembly QWCF01 (sample SAMN09866715, study PRJNA288562) | Human oral metagenome isolate term4_saliva, whole genome shotgun sequencing...
TATTAAGGATGTTAGCAACATTCAATATGCGTATGGGATCTGTTTTGTCAGCTTCTCTTATATCCTTTTCTATGCATTCAAGGGCTATAAGTTGAGATAAAAACTTCTTCTTCTATAGCATAAGGATATCGGTAATCTATTTGAGAAGTGATATAAGTTGAATTGAAAACTTCTCCTTCTACAGCTCGTGAAGCTCTTTGTCCTTTTTAAAGGAGGACATAGAGCGTGCGAGCTGAATCTATTAAGTAGACTCTCAGCTTACAGTATATCCATAATGGTCCATATTATTGGTCATGGTTCTGTTGCTGAAACACAATTAATTCTTTGTAAACTGTCGTTGGAACGTTAAAAATCACCGACTGAAAGGCACATTTTTGATTGCCAATCCCGCCGTTTCTTTCGTCTTCTTCACGTCCGTTTCTCAGTCTGTTCACCCACCTTTTGAATCGGTAAAGCCGCTACCCTGATGACAAAGCACACTGACCTTACTTTGAAAAACACAACGGAACGAACAGTAACAAAAATCCTTACACTTCTCACTTCGCTATCTTTCACTTTCCCTACCATATCCCTTCTTTATCTCCTTTGTAACCTTCAAGATATCAATAGGTTACAAACGGGCTTGTAAAAGGTGCCCTTTTACATTGCAAAACATGCCCTTTTACACATCAAAAGATCGTAGATTAAAAAGCAGATGGGAATAATCTTTACATCTGAACAGTTCTTCCCTCCCTCCGTTCTGCTCTAATGCGAGGAGAGAAAGCGCAGAGATTCCCTAAAAAACAGCTGTTATGAGCGTGTAAATCTTTATATTAAGATTAATGTTCTCACTACTGATGGTATCCGCGTAAAGCCTCGTATAGATCGCAGTCTTTCTTGTTTTTGCTTTTATGTTACCGTGATCTCGACGAATTATAAGTGTCTATGGATTTGGTAATTAGTGAAAATCGTTGTAGCATTAAGAAGCTAATATACAAATAGTTATAAATAAAAACCGTTATGATCACCTATGGAGGAGTTACTGAAATATTTTATATGGCAGACGACTTCTGCAAGTTTTTTGATGTAATGACGGCAAAATATACGCTAAAACCTACAGGAAAAAGGAAATATCATCGAAATTCTACAATGTCAAAGGCAGAAGTTATGCTGGTAATGATTCCTTTTCACGGTTCTGGTTATCGCTGCTTTATTGAAACGGTGAATGATGAACTTAAGAACATTTCGCAGGTGGAACACTCCATACATAGATACTTTGACCGCTTCATCATCAACTTATTATTGGCAATTACCACCTATTTCCTATTTCCAAAGAAGCGTCCATCAATGCACAAAGCATCATTTACACTCCCCTTACATCGTTCTGAATCCGTCGAACTCACGTTAATTACTAATTTAGAGTTAATAGTGGGTATTATTTTTTCAAGGCATAAAAAAAGAGAGATGCGTTATAAAAACGACATCTCCCTATAAGTATTAAGTGTTAAGTTTGTTCCAAGCAAGTACGTTTAGAAGTTGTAGTAAACACCAAAATTAACGTTGTTGCCATCAAGACTTACACCCCAAACGTGTGAATCTTTGCTTGCACCATCGTATTTTTCAGACTTCCAACCAGCAAAACCTACGTGAGCTACAAGGCTAACTTTCTTGCTAAGATTTACAGCAATACCTGGTTTCAAACCAACTGACCATTCGTCTTTTGAAGAAGTTGCTACATAAGCGTGGTTGTAGTGAGTATAACCAAAGCCACCATCAATGAAAGCATCTACATATTTTGTACGAACTACATTAAAACGAGCATAAGGTTGAATGGTAAAATAATTGCGACTTTCGTTTTGAATATTTACAGGATTACCTTTTCCCCAACCAACTACTGTACCAATTGCTACATCTTTATTAATATTATAACCAATTTCTGGAAGAACTTGATAAGTTGTTACGTTCTTGCCACCATTCTGTTTAGAAGAAGCAATACCAACACTACCACCAACATAAACTTGTGCATTGGCAGCAACTGCAACAAATGCAACTGCGAGAGTCATTAAAATCTTTTTCATCTTAATAAAATTAATTTGTTTATACTGAATTATTAATCTTTTTACACTCCAAACTCTATTGTAAAACAGAGAGAGAAGTAATGATTTCGGGTGCAAAGTAAAGACTTTTAAATTGAACAACCAAATATTTATATCAAGTTTTTTCAAAGTGGTGTAAACGAACGTTAATATCATACCTTTTTTAGCGGTTATTTTACAATGTATTACTTTTTTTAGCAGTTACCAATTACATAATGCGTAATAGCTATCTACCTATTTTATTACATTGCATACTGTACAAATGGCTTATTCCTATTTTGCTCAAAACAATATATTCGATGTAAGCAAATAAGAGGTTGCTATTTTCTTATTATAAAACTGGAAAAATATAATGAAAAAAATTTTTTTTTTAATTACAAATACCCATTTTATAATTACTTTTTTAGCGATCTGCTATTTCGCATTTTTTTCTTAGAAATTTGCTTAAACACATTTACACCTTATTTTATAATAGTATTTTATTCGTAATGTCGAAAAAAGAAACCAATTTTACACTAATTTTCTACATTTTGGTAGATTTTTAAAGAAAAACTATCTTGTTATCAAAAAAAATATCTATATTCGCAGCACAAATCAACATTACTACACGATAAACAGACTTTTGGAGAAGGAAAAAGCAGACAGATTCTTTTTTATTAAATCTACAGCCTGCACTACAATTTGGTTTTAGAACATTGCATTATGCAAAATAAAACAAGTAGGTCTGCTTACAATCTCAAAGTTAGCACCACAAGTCGGTAGAACTATTGGTAATAAAAAAATTATAAAAATAAAAGCATATAAAGAGAGAGACTCTTTTTTCTCTTTTCGAAGGGAGGGAAGATGGGTTAGCAATAAGAAAAAATCGTCCCTAAAGAAAAATAGGAGTCAGAGAAAACTATTCAAAACAATTTTAAAATACCTCCCTCCACTACATTTCTCCGCCCTCGAGAGAAGATGAAAGCAAGGGATATTTACATTATGAGAAAACTAATTCTACTTACTCTGGCAGCACTTGCTGCTAATGTGCAAACAACAAGTGCACAAGAAACTGGCACCATTGCCCCAAAACCTGCGTATTTTTGCGATTTTGAAAATGCAGCAACAACCGATTTTACCGACCAAATTATTACCATTAATGGAAAACGTTGGCGATTACACAACGCACGTATTACAGATTCTTCTATAAATGGCATTCCACAAGGCAAACGCGCTGTAGAAATTCTTTCAGGAACACCAAATAACGAGCCAGCTTCACTCGAACTTCTCGATACTGTTCGTGGTGGTTCTGTAGCTTTTTGTTTCGGACACTCTGGAATGGACCGTACAATTAGCCGTAGTAGCGAAGCATGGTTCGTAGAAGTTACAGAAGACGATGGAAAACATTGGCTAAGCAAACCATTAATATTCGACGATACAGATGTTACACCTATGGTTTCGTTCGATTCTCCTTTCTATGGCGACCCATTCCGCTTTAGAATACGCTTTACCGATAAGATAGGATATGGAAGCAATTGGCGTATTTTGGTAGACAATATATATGTAACACAGGGAGTAAATATTGAAGTGCCTTGGTATATTCAGCCAGAACGCATTTACGATGGTTACGAAACATCGCAAGATAGCATTACTTTTACTCCGCTAATGAGTGGATCTTCGTTCTTCTTTGGCGAAAAAGGTAGTCCGTATGCCGATACTTATATTCAAACACAAGTAGACAATAACGAACCTGTAAACTATTATATAATGCCCGAAAATATTCGCTTCAAAATGAATAATTTAAGCGAAGGAAAACATCATTTCACCGCAAAATTTATGCGTGCTGCCGACGATAAACCATGGGTAGGACCTTTAGAAACTAACTTTGATTTTTATGTACGACCAGTTAGTAAAACCATTAAAGGTATAACAGCATTGCGCCGTGCAGAGGTTGGAAAATTCTACGATTTAGTTCCAAATGGCAACGATAGCATATTTGTTAACTGGATTAAAAGAACACGTGCGCAAAAATGGCTATTCGATGGAAAATCTGGCATATTGGTAGACGACCCTAATTATCTTGATTACTCTGCAAAACTATCTCCACACGACCAAATTGTGAAGAAAATGCGTGGACAACTATTATTAGTCGATAATAATTTGGTGTTCCGTCTCGATAGTAAGCCAGAAATTGAAGACGTACAAAATTCTAGTTTCCACTTCCGTAACTTTGTTTGCGACGATCTTAGCATACTAACAAAAGATCCTAAAACTTTTGCAGCCTATCCTTTAGCTCTTACTGGCATTAGTTTAGTGGAACCACTCAACCAAATTGACCGTTATCCTAACGGACGAATTGAAATTGCCGATATGAAAGGTAACCAGTTTATATTGCAAAATATATATCCAGATGATTTCCAGTTCTCACAATTCATTGAAGCTGGCACAAAACATTTCATTATTTTTGGTATGGTGGGCAAAACTTATATAGATGGTAAGCTTTGTTTCTACCCATTAACTGTATTGCCTGATAAAGAAGCTGAAGCAGCTGGCATAAATAATATCAAAACTAATTCGTCAGCATTGACTATTAGTCATGCAATGGGCAATTTATCGTTACAAAGTTCTGCAAACTGTACTGTAGATATTACCGATCTTAACGGTTGTGTTGTTTCGCGTATTACACTTTCTGCAAATACTATTACTCCAGTTACGCTTGGTCATGGCTTATTTATGGCTACAGCACACTTTGCTGATGGTAGCAAATATACTGTGAAGTTTGTGAACTAATTTTTCTATTACCATATAATATTGCACGCTAAGAGAATTTTAATTCGCTTGGCGTGCTTTTTTGTTATATATATTATGGTATAAACAAATTAATTTACACACAATATTGTTAGTGCATCGTCAGAAAATAATAGTATAACAGTATATTATAATATGATGTTCTAATGGAATTTTAAAGATTATGAATATAGTTACAAGGAAGTAGATCCATTTATTAAAAAATATTTATACCTTTGCACTATATTAACAATACCAGTTACATATTATAACTCTAAAATAGTTTTTTAAGAAATGTTTTGCACAAACGAAAAAAACATAATTCAAAGAAATGCAGCTTTTCTTGTTGCGAGTCGTTTTATGAGACTTTACATTACTTTCGGTCTCATCTTACGCATCATTCTTATGTATTCTACACCTACTCAAGTAAGTTTTTCTATAGTAGATGTTCTCAGAAGTCTTGGAATTGGTTTGCTTTCTGATTTTGGTGTAGGAACTTTACTCACAATACCTATCTTCGTTTTATATTTGGGATTGAACGAATGGAAATACAATAAGGTTGTTGGTTATATAATAGAAGGTGTTTTAGCATTAGGTTTTCTTTATTCGTTGTGGCAAAAATCTATTTTTCACGAATATGGCGGTGGAGCACCACTTATAGCACGACTGTTTTTGGGCTGGAAACTTGTAAGTTTCTCTATACGACTATTTGTTCCGAAATGCAGAATGGCATGGCGTCGCATAACAATGTATAGCACTTGGGCGGTATATGTGTTGTTGTTTCTTTTTGTTTCGGCAGGCGAATATTTCTTTTGGCAGGAATTTGGTGTACGATACAACTTTATTGCGGTAGATTATTTGGTTTATACACACGAAGTGTTAGGCAACATTATGGAATCTTATTCTATAGTTCCGCTCATTTTGTTAGCCATAATAGCAACTGTTGCCATTATTGTTTGGCAATCGCGCAGACGACGTTTTAAATTAGAAAAACTATATACACCAAAACTCTTATTAGTGCATATTGCTATTTATGTTACAACGTGTTTGTTGGCTTTTGGAATTGCATCGTTTACACAAAGTTTGGAAAGTTCTAACCAATATGTTAGTCAGTTAGAACAAAATGGTGCTGGAAATTTTGTGGTTGCCTTTTTCAATAACAAATTAGAGTACGATAAATTTTATCCAATGATGGATAAAAATGAATGTATAAACTCTTATTACCAATTAGCCAAACTTAATAAACAAGGATATAAGGCACTAAGTGTAGGAAACAATAAGCCTCAACGCTGCAACATTGTGCTAATTACGGTTGAAAGTTTAAGTGCCGATTTTCTGAAACATTATGGAAACACCGAAAACCTTACGCCACAGTTAGACCAACTTATAGGCAAAAGTATGGTTTTTGATAGCCTTTATGCCAACGGAAATCGTACAGTTCGCGGATTAGAAGCTTTATCGCTGTGCATTCCTCCCAGTGCGGGCGAAAGCATTATTAAACAAAAAGCAAACCGAATGGGAAATCTTTCAGTGGGAGCAGTGCTGAAACAACAAGGATATACTGTGCAATTTCTATATGGAGGCGATAGTTATTTCGACAATATGGGCGATTTTTTCTCGCACAACGGATACGATGTTATAGACAGAAGCAATATTAGCAAAAACGAAATAACTTTTGCTAATATTTGGGGGGTATGCGACGAAGATATGTTCAACAAAAGCTTAAAAGTGTTCGATGCAAATGCAAAGAAAGGTACTCCATTTTTTGCACAAATAATGACTACAAGTAATCATCGCCCATATACTTACCCTGAAGGAAAAATAAAAGTAGATGGAAATCCACATACACGCGACGCTGCTGTATGTTATACCGACTATGCTATAGGGAACTTTATAAAGAAAGCCTCGCAAAAACAGTGGTTCAACAACACAATATTTGTTATTATTGCCGACCACTGTGCATCAAGTGCAGGAAAAACATCGTTGCCAGCCGACAAATATCACATTCCTTGCATTATATATAGTCCGAAATATATAGTACCGCAAGTAGTAAAAACGGTTTGTTCGCAAATAGATATTATGCCAACTTTATTGGCTTCGCTGCATATTCCGTGCAAAGTAAGCTTTACTGGACAGAATATATTTGCACAAAACTACCAACCACGTGCTTTTATGGCAACTTATCAAAATCTTGGATATTTGGAAAATAACTGTTTAACAATACTTTCTCCTGTAAGAAAGATTGAACAATTCAGTGTGAAATACGATAAAGATGGTACTGCAATAGAAACACCTTTACGTCAAAAACGAAACGACTTAATAAAAAAGGCGATGGCTTACTATCAGTATACCAATATGTATTTGCACAGATAAACGAAAATTTTAACTTCCACCCGATAATTTAGGGTTATAGTAGATAAGAAAGAAACATATTTATAAGTCTGCTTCTATCCGTTTTGATAGCAAGCAGACTTACTTTTTATGGCATTTACAATATAGTTTCGGCAAAACCATTTTGAAAAAAGCAACTATAAAAGGAAATAAAACATAGACCCTTATTATAACAAAGCCTTTGTTCCATTCCATTCGTTAGCGTATTGGTATATTCTGTAAGAAAGATGCTCGAAACGTATTACAAATTTTGCTGCGTTTTTCCTAACATTATGTATAAGAAAATGGAACCAACAATATAAAGACACGCGAAATTATGTAGACGCAACAATTTTTTTACGTCATTCTTTTGTTTTTCTTATGTTAAAGTTCTACTTTTGTAGGCATAAGATAGTATTACCAGTGTACAAATAAAATACACAAACATATAACATCGCAATAAAAAAAGGAATGAAAATATTTAGTACAGCACCAGAAGGTAACGATATGGCTGATTTGGAGAATGCACGATATATAAATTTAGCATTAAAACAAATAGAACAAAATGTAGAATGGTTACGAACAACCAATAAACCCGTTCAAGCTGTTCTAACTCATATAGATATATTGGTTATGTTGGCAAATAAATTTTCTGTGAATGCAAATCTTTTAATAAGAAAACATAAAGTTCAGGAATGGAAAACTGTGTTTAACGAGTGGTTCAACCGTTGTGGCAACAAAATTCCTGCGAAATATAGAGATGGAATTAAAGCAAATGCCGATGAACTATTTGCACAATTGGAACAATATGGACACTAAATGCTAAATTAGACTATTGTGAGAGTTTAATATCACACCTTAAGCCATCGAACTTTATTGTATATTTTAGAAAACATATATGGTAAATGTTTGTTTTAGAAGGCTATATAGGGGTGGAACTATGTAGAAAACAAAACAAGCAGCGCATTTGTTATGAATAAACAAAATACATTCGCACTTAAAATAGAGGGCAATAAACAGTGCTTTGGCTATTTGGAAGCATTAAATACATTTAGATTTAGTAATAATAGACGGTTTCCCACCTCCTATATTAGCTTTGTAAAGCAATACGGATATGGTTTAACAGCAAACAATTTCCACATTTATATACCATTAGATACGTATGGCGACTCTCTTTTTATTAGAACAAACGAAATTCGCTCTACATATTTCTCTGATATTATAAACGGCGACATCTGGTTTGATATAGATCCAAATGTAACTCCCACTATTCTGCGTAATCTTTACCCATTTGCCAGTAGCGATAATGGCGAATACTTGTTTTGGGATATAAATTCTTCTGATGATAGTGGCGAAGAAATGGATATTTATATAACAGACTTTAGAGGAATAGAGCTAAAGAAAGTGGCTTCGAACTTATATGAATTTATTTGCAAAATAACAAATGCCAATAGCTATAAAGAAATTATGCCTTTTGCTACTCAGCCTCTTCCAAGTGTATTTAAGGCATATACTCTAAACAATACAATTTTGAATGGTTGAATTAAAGTATACAATATGAAACTGAAAGAACTAAAAACATTATTTAAAATAAGCATAGAGCAAACACTGTTAGAACCTCTGCTTAAAGTTGGCTTTAACGAAAGTATAGGCCATATCACCATTATGATTCGTTTAGATGCTCCAAAAATAACCGAAATAGCTACACAACTAAAAGGAGCCAATAATAAATTCGATGCTATAGACACATTTATAAATGTTGATGCTGGCATTTTTGTTGGTACACATACCTTAGAGTGGCGTCCAACTTCTATTGATAATATGAATGAACTTATAGAGAACAATATTAAACCGCTTATTATAAACACAATAGTTCCCACTTTAAATAACAGAAGTTCTGTGCAAAATGTACTCAACGACTTTGAAAACTCCGAAAACTATCTCTTCGCAAATAGTAAAGAAGTTAATGCCTTGTTGGCTATTGCAATGTATTATATGCAGAACGATATTGCAAATGCAAAGAAAGTTATCAACGAATATCTATTGTCGGACGATGTATATAGAGAACGATATAAAGATGCTCTATTAAGATTGAACATTTAAGAACGAAACAACTGTTTGTGTAACCTTAGTAGGCACTATAAACAAAACATATACAAAACAGTTTATACATATAAATTAGGCAAGATTCTACAAAACAACATTACGCCCCAAATACGCTAATATTAATTTAAAATTTAAGACGAAAACATTTTTCATTATAAAATAAAATTTTGTAATTAATATTTGCGTGTTTTCTTATTAAAAAAATATTTATTTTAATAAGAAATTTCTACTCCTTAATTTCTATGCCACACAATATAACAAAAAAGCTGGTGTTTTTTGCCATTTTGCTATACACTTTTTTGCTATATTAGCTACCTTTGCATACACAATCTGTTATGCTCGTAGATAGTAAAACACAGGTTGGTTCACACAACACAATAAAAACAGGTTCGTTTCGTTATAAATAATACAAAATCTAATTTAAGAATGCATTACTGTGGAGGAACTAAATTTCAGTATTAAAGAGCATATAAACCTAAATTCGTATTCCGATAGTAAAGGGTGGAGAGGATATTGTGAAAGAAATAAACCTTTTACAATAGCTCGTGCTAATAAAATTGTGAACTATTTCTGTCAATTCTTTAGCCGGTTCGCACCTAATGTAACTATTGTGTATAACTGTTTTAAAATAAAAGAACACGAACAGGGCAATAATATCATAGCTAATTATGTGAAATACATAGAGAAATATTTGATAGACTTTGGATATATAAAAGTAGCGAGTAATTCGGTTTACGATAATCCAGATTGTTTATCAACGAATTTTGAAATAAAACAAACCACCGACTACGATATAGTTTCTATGTTTGCTTTGCTAACAATGGAAGATGATGGAATAGACGGTCATTGTTTCTTTGTTTTCAACGAATTAGGACTTATAGCTTACCCACACGACAATACAGGTTTTGGTTTTATTCGTTTTAAACTAACAGAAAATTGTTACGAAAATATATTTCTCCAAAACGTTTCTCTAATTTCAGGCTTCGAAAGTCAATTGGTATACTGATAAATGTATACAGAAAATAGCCAGTGATAGAGCAACCGAATTAGCATACAAAATAGTCATAAAGAAAACAATATACTAAATAGTCGTAAAAAACAATCTAAAAAAGTAGATATATGTACACCCGTTTATCGCATAAAAGAACAAAGAAATATTACAGAGAAATAGTAGATTTAGCTATTGAAGAAACCCAAAAACTGTTAGAAATATCGCCAGAAATAGCAATGTATCGTTCCATTCTTAATCAGCTTATAGATATAAAACACACCATAATAGAACAGTGTAAGGTGTTTTCTGTGATGGAATTGTATCGTAAATATTCGTTAGGACTTATTGCTGTGAAGAATTTTGATGAGGCTACCGATGAATATGCTCAAAAGCTAATAGATAGTTACGGAGGAGCTTTCGATTATTATGATATGGTAGAAGAATAAAAATGCAATACCTTCCCCAAAAATATCCCTTCCTCTTTCTATAAATGTTTCTAACAAATAAGTCTAATTCTAATTTGTTGTAATATAAATATTCGTAGAATATAGCTATTTAATTTTTAGGTGTAATAAATATAATTTATATCACCTATAATATAACTTGTTTTGTATATCAAGAATATATTATTACAGGAGTGGTATAATAATCTGTGAGGAATAAAAACAACTTTAGGTGCTCTCGGATTAGAAACAGATATTATAAAAAAGATAACTTACGAATATTTTAAAAGAATTGTATTTTGAAGATACTTTTTAAAAAGTAAACCGAAAATATATTAAATATGTTAATTATGATAAAATAGTTGTGTTTAAGTTTGCAATTAAATCTAATATCTTTTATTTTTGCTAACGAAAAGGCAAAAAATGTTGCTTTGTGTAAACCAGAAGCCTCTTGTAAATTACTAATAGTGCAAGAGATTATTATATTACTTAAATTATTTGAATTATGGACAACCTATTACATCTATTTTTATATAACATTAAACATTAATACAGATACGTGAACTAATAAGAATTTTGATAGCTAAAAATATATGAACTAACTAAAAACTTGTTATTAAGATAGTTATAATAGCTATTAATATAAAAACTTAGTAAAGTATATTGAGAACAAGTTTACCTTCTCTAAAATTAATGTAGTGCAGATTTTGTAGGTAGTCAAGTAGGTTTTTATTTAATTTTATTGACATAATTATTAACTAATTAAAAACAAACTAAAATGAAAAAAGCATTATTATTTACACTATTAAGCTTGTTTGCTTTAATAAGCTATGGTCAGGAAATTACTATTGATGTTACGAAACCTGGAACACTATCTTCGCTTATTGGAGATAAGAAGTACAATATCTCTAATTTAATAATAAAAGGCTCCTTAAATGGAGATGATATTATTACTTTGCGAGATATGGCTGGCATAACAAAAGGAGGTTCACCCTCAAAAGGACGATTATCTAATTTAGATTTGTCAGAAACTTCAATTGTCTCTGGTGGCAATTCTTATATGTACGATTACGGTTCTTATGAACAATATTACACTAAACAAGATACACTTAATACATATTCGTTTTACAATTGTCCGGCTTTGGAAATAATAACTCTTCCTAAAACATTAAAAGCTGTCGAAAAAATGGTATTCAGCGTATGTCCTAATCTTAAAGAGATAAATGTTCCTAATGAAAATACATTTCTAAAATCTGTCAATGGCGTATTGTTTTCATTAGCAGATAGCAAATTACTCCGATATCCTTCAGCATATTCAGGTGGAGACTACACAATACCTAATGATGTTAAGATAATAGGTTATGAAGCCTTTGCAGATTGTCTTAATCTAAATTCGATTGATATACCTAATAGTGTTACAACTATTGAAGGAGTAGCTTTTACTTTCTGTAAAAAGATTTCCTTAATAGAAATTCCAGCATCGGTAACTTCAATATCTGCAAGTGCTTTTAATTATTGTACACGGTTGGAAAATATAAATGTGGCAGATGATAATCCAAATTATAAATCTGTAGATGGAGTACTTTTCAACAAATCGATGACAGAAATTTTACGTTACCCACTGTATAAAAAAGGAGCTTATGAAATACCTCAGACAGTTATTGTTGTTGGCGAATATGCTTTTCATCTAAGTACAGGACTTACTGAAGTTGTTTTGCCATCTACTTTAAAGGATATAAAGAAATGTGGTTTCTTTAATTGTTCAAAACTTACAGAGTTGTATTTACCATCTAAAGTAGAAACAATTGGAAATAGTGCATTTGGTTCTTGTGCAAATCTCTCAAAAATAGTGATGTCTAATGGAATTACATCACTTGGCAATTGGTGTTTCGCAGGTTGTAAATCTTTAGAAAACATAGAATTACCAACTACACTTACAACTTTTGGAGAAGGAAGTTTTTCTGATTGTCCTAAACTAACAGCCATTTCAATTCCAGAAGGAACAACCATTATACCTGCTAGTTTTTGTGCAAACAATAAATTATTAGTTAGAGTCTCATTACCCTCTACTGTAACTAATATAGGCGACTATGCCTTTTATTCTTGTAAGGCAATGAGAAACTTATACTGTTATTCTGATAATCCACCAATATGTGGCATTTATCCTTTCTATGGTGTTGATAAATCGAAATGTACACTTTATGTTCCAGAAACATCTATTGAGAAGTATAAAACAGATAATGTTTTTAAAGAGTTTACATCTTTCTATGGTATACCAACGAACATAAATGTAACGACAGAGAAAACAAAACCAATAGCTATATATAAGCTTGATGGACAAATTGCACCAGCTAACTATTCTGGTATTGTTATAGAAGTGATGTCAAATGGT
>QWCF01001419.1_pt1 | contig 13134 bp, 11 predicted proteins | sample 1972521 | NCBI WGS metagenome assembly QWCF01 (sample SAMN09866715, study PRJNA288562) | Human oral metagenome isolate term4_saliva, whole genome shotgun sequencing...
AGAGAGCGCAGCATCTGATCCGACTGCTCCTTACCAGAAGCAAACCAACGCATCTGCTGGTTCTGCGCCATATGCATGTGCGGAAGCCACGACGTCCACACCCAGTCCTGCGAGCGCGCCGAATCAGCGCAGACCGCAATCGTCATATCAGCAGGACCCGTGTGGGTCGCCGCCTGCAGCACCAGGCTACGCGCCAGGGCAAGAGACTGCTCACGCGGACCCACAATACCGATAGCGCCACCCTCACGCAGGTCAGCAACCAGCGGGGCATCCCACAGGGTATTGTGCTCAAGAATATGCTGAACCTCAGGCTCAGGATTGCTCGGCTTCGTCAGCTCAGGAGCCCAATGAATATGCCCAGTACCCACATGGAAAGTCAACAGGTCAGGGCTGGTGCTCCGGCGACGCCACAGCGTCATTGCAGGAAGAAGCGCCCGCAGCTGAACGGCATCCGGTGCCGGGGCAAGGTCGTGAAGACGCTCAATTTCCTCACGGTTACTCAGAGCAATACGTTCCTTAAACTTCTCCATTTCCTGCTCAAAACGCACACGCTCCTTCACCTTATCCTTAGCGTGACGACGTTTCTGCTCCACCCACATGCCAATACTCAGAATGGGGCTGAGCATCGCGAAAAGGGCGTAACGAATCTCCTGCATAATGGCGACCATTGCCGCCGCCATGATAATCGGGCCCACCGCCATCGCAATATTGAACTTTGGCGGGTCAGAAACGTTCTTGCGGGTAGGCGCCTCCACCTTCTCCGGGGCGCTCAACGCACCCTGACGCGGCGGACGGTTAAACGGCGCAGTACCCGACGCGCTCACATTCGGGGCGCTACCGGGGCGAGGCGCAGCCTTCTCCTGAGGAGCAGGCTGCAGAGTCAGCACACAATCACCAACATGGATGGTGGTGCTCTCAGAAACAGTCAGACCCTCCTCGGGGATTTTCTGACTGTCCACAAAACTACCGTTCGTAGAACCCGGGTCAGTGATGCGCACCTTCTGAGTGTTTGTCGACTCATCATGAACCACCTGCAGGTGCAGATGCTCCCACGAGGCGCTCGCCGTGGGCAGCACAATGTCGGCGTACGGGGAACGACCCGCCACCAGAGGACGCGAAGAAGGGATAGGGTGCGGCAGGGTAACCGTCGAACCGCCGCTCAAGCAGACGCTCCAGCCCTGCACCAGGGAAGGGTAGGAGAGCGGTGCTCTAGAGATGCGCATACCCTCCATCGGCTTGACCTCCGCCAGGGTGGAGGATGCCGTCACCGGGCGGTTATCGCAGTACAGCGGCTCGTCGGCGGGCAGGGAGGGGCCACCGGTCGCCTGGATGAGATCAGCGATGGTCGTCTCAGGCTGCCAGGAGTCTAGTTCATAGCTCCCGTTATGCTCTTCAAGTTCAAGGAAAAAGCGCATAAGGTGTTCTCCAAAATAGATAAATCGTGAGCCCCGCTGGTGGACGGACTAGAAGTAATACCCGAAAGCCGGGGTGTGATGGGCTGGCTCTGTACAGTAGGCTCCGTGTGGAAAGGCTAGTCGCGAGATTCTGAGGTGAACGTGCGAAGCATCCACACCGGCGGATTCACCGCATCCGTCGAGGAAGACCCGCCCTGAATCATCGAAGCTTCCGCGGTCGGGTAAAGAAGACCCACCTGCCCTCCAGCGGCGTAAGAAGACGAAAAATCCAACGGATACGCGACCGTAGAATCTTTAGCGTCCAAACGAAGGGTTCCTAGAACCCGTCGAACCGCCTCGGGAGTGTATTCACGAACCTGACTCGTGGCATACGCAAAAGCCAAAAGCGCGTTATGGGAGGGAGCATCCGCCCACGCTGCCGATTTCGAGAACGACTGTTCGCCTGACAAATCCTTGAGCGAAGAATCGTTCTTCATACGCTCAACCGTCGACACAAATGCCGAAGAAGCACGGCCGGCATCATCAGCACTCAACGCCGCAGCACGTGCCTGCACACGCCCCACAACGCGAATATTGTCAGTTAAGGAACCACCGTTCTCCAGAAGAAGACGCATAAAAGGTTCCGTCAAAGCTTCCTCACCCGCAATCACCGGAGACGTAATACCCGCCCTCTGAAGAGAACGAAGCACCTTCGCCTGAGTCGACGCTGAACCCGTCAAAATCAGAACAGGAGAAGAGCCCGAAGACTTGTCCCCCAGAAGGCGCGTCAGCTCCTTAAGAGCGTCCTTCATGCCGTCTTCATCAGCAGAAACCTGAACGCGGTTCGTATAGGGAAGGTCCGGTGCGGAGCCCTCACCCGCATCCAGCAGGATGGTGCGCACACCATCAAGCTGCTGCGAAGAACCCGCGCTAGATGCACCGGCGAGCGAACGAATAGCAGTCGTATAGACCTGCTTCTCCCGCTCAGGGTCCAGAGCAAAACTCCACACCCCATCGCCAGCATCTACCCGGTCATATGCCTCAATCACCGCAACATTGCGTTCCTTAGCGGCAGCCGTAGCACCCCGAAGATGCTCACCCCGAGAAGCAAGCACAATACCTAAAGCGCCCTCAGACGAGAGCTTCTCTACCGCCTCACGGGCACCCTGCTCCGTTCCCTTATCATTCGCATAAAGAACCTTCACAGAAGAATTACCCAAAGCCAGACGGTACTGCGCAACACGAGCACCCTGAGCATTCAGACGCCACGCAGACCCCTCAGCATCATCACCAAAAGTAGCAACAACACCAATAACAGGCTCACGACCAGACGCAGGAAGAGAAATAGCCTGCTGAACCGTCACCGCAGATGCAGGGTTCGTACCCGTACCAAGCGGCAAAGGCTGAGGAGTCACAGCGCGCACGCCATACCAGATCCCCACCACCGCAAGGCTAAACAGCACACACAGACTGACACACCACACCACGGTGCGCTGAGTGAGCCGCCTGCCCTCGCGGCGGTGAGGACCTGAATCAGAGCCCAAATGAGGGGAAAACCCCACGGCTAATCACCAATCTGGAAGGTGTACACCGTCTTCACCTCTGCACTGCCAGCATTCGACAGGTGGAAGGTCGGCAGCGAACGCAGACGCTGCAGGGACGCCTTGAACTGCGCCTGACGCTTCTGCAGAGCAGCAATATCCTCAGAACGGAGGTTCGTGTAACCCTGAGCATTCTGCATCGCCAAAGCAAGCTGGTAATCAGCCGCACCAGCCTTCGCGCTATTGCTCTTGAGCGCGCCCAAGAGGCCAGCGCCCTCAGCGTTGCTATCGCCCAAATCAAGCATGAGCTTCGACAGGTCGTTATTCAGCTGAACGGATGCACCAGCCAAATCTCGGGTAGCGTTCTCAGCGCGGGTGCTCAGAGCAACCAGAGAACGCTCAGTCACCGAATCCAGAGACTGACGCAGGCCCTCAATACGATCATTCATATCCTTGTGCTGAACCTCGATAGACTCACCAGCCACCTGAACCACAGTATTCGCGGTATCAGTAATGCCAGCAACCGAAGCAGAGAACGCCTCCTTAGCAGCCGAAGCGCTAGAAGAACCATCGCTCGAAACCTTACGAATCTCCTCGCTAATCATGCTCGTCAGGCTCTCACGAGTCTCATCGGCAGACTCCTTGAACGCTTCCTTAATAGCGGTGGAGAGGTCAGCCTGCATGTTCGTCATATCCTCCAGGTTCTTACCCAAAGCGTTGACAGCATCCGAAGCTGAATGGATACGATCACGCAGAGAAACCTTAGCCTCCTCAGTAGGCTCTTCCTTCTTTTCCGCGTCCTGGTTCTGCGCGTTTGCGGCATCGTTCAGGGTCTTCTCAACCTCGCCCAGGGCACCATCTACCGCGTTCACAGCATCGTTAAGGTCCTTGGCGTCGCGAGCCAGACCCTCCTTGGGGTCATCCATCGAAGTAGCGGCAAGAACCTCATCCCACGCAGCTACCGCGGCAGCAATACGCTGCTCCATCGGAGTACGTGCGGCAGGGGTATTCGACGTGTAGGTACGCTCGTTCGCGTTCTCCACCGTAATGACGCGAGTATTACCTTCCGTAGCAGTAGGCTCGGCGGAAGGTGCCTCAGAGGACGGAGCGGCGGAAGGTACCTCAATCTTCTTCGACGGCTCTGCGGAAGGAGTTGCAGAAGCAGACTCAGACGGCGCAGGGCTAGGAGCCTCAGACGGCGCCTCAGAAGACGGGGAAGCAGACGGCGAAGCCGCGCCACCACAAGAAGAAGCCGTCAGGTATCCACGCAGATGCTCCACCTGCTCAGCAGACAGAGAACCGCCACGCTCAGTAGACAGAGCACAAAGCTGCTCCGCCAGTTCCTTATTCTGAGCGCTCATAGAACCAGAACCGTCCACCAGCTCCGCACGAGCAGAAGCCGCACGAGAATGAACGTTCTTGATGCTCTCAATCAGACGACTCGACGTTTCCTTCATCTGATTCACACTCTGACGAGCCGCACTAACCTTCTCACTCAAAGAACGCACAGCATCAGCATCAAGAGAAGACGGGTCCTTCTCCACCTGCTCAACAAGCTCATCCATCTGACGCTTCAATGCCGAATAGTTGTTGTTCGCACCCTTCAAATACTCCGGCTGCAGGTGATCCACAATCTTCTCACCAGTAGCAACCAGTGCAATCAGAGAGCTCTGCACCGTCACCGACGCACCGAACAGGGCGCAGGTCACCGAACCGTTAGAAGAACAAGTCTCAGCGGTCGGGTGTTCCGGGCCGACAATCTCACGAATCGAAGCCGTAAGATCCTGCTGGCAGTCCGAACTTGCCTCCGCATACGCATTCAGAACAGCAGACAGCTGAACCAAATTACCGTACACGCTACGGCTACTCGCACCCTCCTCACGATGCACAACACAACGACCGCCGCTATGCGAAACAGACACATTGGGGCGAGCCGTCGTATCACCCAGCATCGAGTGAAGAGCAGCAACAGTACGCTCCAACTGAGAAATCAGCTGAGAATTATTAGTACGCGAAGCCTCAGAAAGATCCTTCTGCAGGCTCTCAATATTCGCCTGCAGACCCTGCATAGTCTTCGTCAACGATTCATTCTGAGTCTTCAGATGCTCGGCAGTGTCCTTACCCAAGGTCGCAGACGTATCATCCAGGCTCTGACGCACCTGAGCAACCTGCGAACTAGCGCTAGTCAGCGTCGTATTAACCTCGTTGACCGTATCAATAGTGCGCTGCAGAAGCGCCACCTGAGACGCGTCCTGAGAGGTGAAACCGTTAGTAATGATTCCTGCACCAGACAAATCAGAAGCAAAACCAGGCTGCACCGAAATGTTGAAGGTAGGCGCACTAAAATCCTTCGCCTTGACCTTCAACACAAAAGAAGAGGAACTACCAGTCACCGGAGGTGCCGAAATAGCGCCCCACTGAACAACAGCCTTACCTTCATCATTGGTGCTCACCACACCATTCGTCGACGAATCAGCAGCATCAGGGGTCGTAATAACCTGAGTAGGAGAACCCGAGAGAACAGTAGAAGCAGCAATAGAGAACGGAGTACCAACCGGTGCGGGGCTAGTACGGCTAGTACCGGATGCATCATAGGTGACGTCCTCGGTCTTCACCGTCAGGTTCTCGACCGTAACCTTAATCGTGATTTCGCCGCTGTAGCCGTTCAAATCATTCAGGTTAGTGCCGCTACCGCGCTCAGTAGAATACTGCAGGCTCACACGCACAGGAAGGTCATTAACGACGTCCTTCGGCTTGAACTGCACATTGCTCGAGGAGCTCGTACGATCCTTGTCATTGACGTAAATGTTGGTCGACTCAATCGACGAAACCTCGCCGTCACGACCCATCTGAATATTCACGTTCTGCAGAACATTAGTAGCGTTCTCTACCTGGCGGGGACTCTGAGAAGTAACAGTACCCTTATCGGAAGGGGTGCTGTTATTGTTCGTGCCCGTGGAGCAGGAAGAGAAAATAAGTGCCGTCGTGACACCCAAAATCAAAGGGAAGCGGAGTAGACGCTGACGCGCTGTGGTGTGGTTGGTCATGATGATCTTTTCGTTGAGTTATATACCGTGCAGACACACAACAGCGACAAGTCTGAAACGCCACTGTATAGTGCCCACCTGAGTGGATAGGGTCAGGGGCAAAGCCGGAAAGAGAAAAAGCCCCGTACCACTTTATCAGTCCAATATGGGAAGGTTGATATTTTTTCCTCCTAGTCGGTGCCTCATCAGGATATTCAATTCAACCTTGAGGTGATAGTTAAAGGTATTTTTCATTTCGTTTCAACCTAGTGCACTTACCGAACTCTGTTTGACATAGAAAAACCCCGCGGCTGAGGTCATCTCTCAGCCCGCGGCGCTCCACAGTTTAGCTTGCTGCCGGTTCAGCCTCCGGGTCCTCCTCGTCTTCCTTCTCGGGGATAGCAACACCCACGGTCAGGTACCTCTTCGCCAGCAGGTACGAGGCGATCACCGGCACCACGTACACCAGCGACAAGCCACTACCGTACTGCACAACATCCACGGCAAGACGGACCGCCGCCAAACATCCACCCAAACCCATCAGGGCTACGCAGAAGCCACGCAACACGCCATACCCGGCAGTGCCCTCCTCAAAGGTCGCCGCCCACAGCTTGAATAGGGCGCGGCGCACAAAAATCAGGAAAACCGGCACCAGGCACAGCACCACCGAAACACCCACAGGCTCATAACCGGTGGTGGCGAAAGAAGCCACCGGAATAACCAGGCAGAGGAGCACCATCAGGGCGCTCACACCCAGCACCACGGTGCGCACATACCGGTTGATGCGCTCCATACGGTGCAGGTTAGGGATTTCCTCGCTCGGCTGCGCGGCGTTATAGAAGAACAGCAGAAGAACCAGCGCGGACGCCGCCACATACCAGGGCGCGAAATTGATGCCGTCCACCTGCGGGGTGGAGGCAACCGGCGGGACACCCACCAGGGAGAGAGCAGCGAGCAGAACAATCGCAGCAACGCAGAACGTGCCTACCGTCAGCAGAAAGTAATGGTACGCGCCGCCGTTCTTTGCATCCTGCACACCGTGCTCACGCGTGCCGTCAATCATCACGACGGAAAACAGCATCGTGGAGATGGATAGGATGCTCCACGCGTACTCGCCCGTCATGACGGGGACAAGCATGAGAAGTGCGGACGCGGAGAAAAGAATCCACAGAAATACTCGCTGCAGTGTGGGTGAGGATGCGATGGCCTCTCCAATAAAGTCGATAATAAATTCGCCGATAAAGCTCACGGTGGGATCCTTTCTGCGGGGGCGGGGTTATTCTTTGATCTCTTCAAAGCGGAGGACGCTGAAGTCGAATTCATCGTTTCGGGTATCGAAGGACTTGTACGCCCTATATTTCTTGCCCGTCTTAAAGTTCTGGAGGTACTTGCGGATGGGTATACCATCAGGGGATTTGCTTGATGTGATGATTCCGCACTCCTCTGTTTCGAATTCGCCGGAGGTCCAGTAGGGGTCCTCATGTTCAACGATTTCGACGGAGGTGACAGTGCAGATAGCGGATTCGTTGCCCGGGTTGTAGCTGGTCATAAAATGTAAGGACGCAAGGAACCCTAGCATGACTGCCACGAATATGATGACGTCGCGTGCATCCCACGCAGCTTTTGCCTTTTTGCGAAGATACTCTTTGAACTTTTTCTTTGAGGTGTTCCTTTTCTTTGAAACGTTCTTTTTCCTCGGGGAGTTCTTTTTCACTGCTCTTCACCTTCTTTCTGGGCTGCGGGTTGTTATTCTGTGATGTCTTCAAAGCGGGTCGTCTCATAGAGTTGCGTTCATGGTGTGTACGTCCTTGTGCGGTAGTGGTTGGTGAATCGTGCTCGCTACGGCGTGGTGGCGGGCACGTTCTTAGCCTATCGCACCGTATCTGACCAGAAGGTTAACTCGATGCGATGCTCGGGTGAAGACTGGGCGACCATTCACCAGAGGGCCGGGACCCGTGCGTGACCACCCGATTTCCTGAGCTGCAATGAGGGGGCTGCCCCTCCTGCATTGTTGAGGGTGTGGACTAAAGCGAACTAGTGTGCAGACGTTACATGGAAAGCCTCGGGTGGTGCGAGTTGAAGACTCGCGCCACCCGAGGCTTTATTTTTAGCTCATGAGCTGGTTATTCTTTGATTTCTTCAAAACGGGTTGTCTCAAAATCTCGCTCCTTTTTAGTGGATGAATTCAACACATGGAACAGGTATTTTTTACCCGGCTGAGCAGTTTTAACGTATGCGGGGATTTTCCAGCCTTCTGGAGCCTCGTACATTGACAAAGTGCCGCACTCTTCTGTTTCGAAGACACCTACGGGGGCAGTATCGTTCAGTTCGCCTATCGTGCCGCCTCGAGGCCTGGTGTATGCCTTCGTTACGGTGCAAGTAGCAGTGATACCATCACTGTCGTCACGCAATTCATATGGAAAGCGTACGAGGATATAAATGAGAATTGCTACGATACTTGTCATTATTATGATATTGCTTGGACGCCTTTCACCGAAGAATCCTTCGGAGAAGCCTTTTATGAAATCTTTTATGCAATCTATAATAAACATGTTGAAAAACTCTCTTTAAGGGGTATTTGGGTCAGGGTACAGATTGTGGGGTTTGATAAAGCTATATGTAATCCCCCTTGGAATTGTTATTCCTTGATCTCTTCAAAGCGGGTTGTTACAAAATCTTGATCTTTCTTAGGTGAACGATTAGACACATGGAATAGGTACTTTTTTCCAGGCTGCGCCGTCTTAACATACGCGGAAATATTCCAGCCCTCAGGGGGCTCAAACATTGTGAGCGTGCCGCACTCCTCCGTCTCAAAGACGCCCTTCAAACCAATGTCAGTCATGCCACCAAGGTCCGTGCCGCGACGCTCTTGCGTGTACGCCTTAGTCACGGTGCAGGTGGCGGTGAAACCGTCACTGTCATCACGTAGATTTATAGGAATAATAAAAAAGATATACCCAACGCACATCGTCAGAAAAAGCATTGTTATTCTTTCCGACCATTTGTTATGAGATTCCATCGCTCACCTCATTTCTCACGAGAATTCGGAGCCTTCTTTGCCTCGCGCGCCTGCTGACGCTCCAACCTACGCGCCTCATTACGAGCAGCCCTACGGCGGCGACGCTGACGCTCACTCTTCGTCACACCCACCACATACTTCGTCTTACACAAGTCATAAAACTGGGCATAAATATCGCGCGAAGAACCATACATCCCCACCACACTCATCACATCCAGGCCGTCCTCCTCAGCCCAGCGCCCGTGATCATCACGGTACAGCACCTGCGCCATGAGAATCGTCGCATCAAACTGATACGGGTCAAAGCTACAAGTACGCTTACCCATCTCAGTGCTACCAATGCGCAAGAACCCGTTCTTGCCGTTGTTCTCCACATGGGCGAACGTGATGGAGGGGTAGGTGAAGGTGCGTTCCTTCCATCGCCAGTTACGCCACCGCACGCAATCCTCGCGTAGCTCAAGGTAGAAGGCGTAGCAGTGATTCAAAGGGATAGCGCCCAGCAGACCAAGAGATACGATGCTAAAAATGAGACCGGAAATTGCAACAGTAAATTGTTCTGTTCCTGGTTGGGCATCCCAGCGACCAAGAGATAGCCAAATAAGCGGTGCACCGACAAACCCGAGGATAGTTACAAGCCAGAAGAAGATAAACGCCGCGATGGGCCTCTTCTGCCTCTTGTTTAGGGTGGGTTTGCCGAGCTTGATACGGTAGCCCGGTATCAGGGCGACGATAAGCCCTCCGAGGAGTCCATCTTCAACAGCGCTCATGATGTGTACGTCCTTGTGCGGTAGTGGTTGGTGAATCGTGCCCGCCCCGTGAGGTGGCGGGCACATCCTTAGCCTATCGCACCGTATCTGACCAGAAGGTTAACTCGATGCGATGCTCGGGTGAAGACTCGGCAACCACTCCGCGGATAACGCGAATCTGGGCTTAACCACCCGATTTCCTCGGCTACTCTGAGAGCAAATCCGCACCTTCCGCACCGTTGCCGGAAGGCTGCCGGTCACCGATAAATAGAAAGGGTAGTGAACCACCATGATGATTACCTACACCATGATTGCCCTCTGGGGCGTGATATGCATTGGGCTACTGTACAGATTCTGCCGCTCCGCTATCGTCCATGAGATGAGTCGCCGCCACGACAAGAAGCTACGCGCCGAAAACATATACATCATCCGAGGTAAGCTTCGCAGCGTCATCCTGACCAGCGCCGCAGTTCTCGTATTTCCCGTCGCAATATTCCTGGCGCATCTACTTGGCGGCATGGGATTCCACCTTTTCTTCGACATCGCAGCGTTCTGCGCCATGTGCATCGCAATGTACTTCTTCTGCGAAGCCGTTGAAGGATACTCCGAAATCTCGCCGGAAGGAATCGAAAGGGGAGAGTCATTCACAGACACGGTCTTCTACCCGCTCAACGCGATTGACGCGGTCTCATACAAGCAGGGCTCTAGTGGTAGCGACCCAGATACCGTCACTTTTAAAACAAAATCAGGCAAGACGATTACGGATTTCAGCCCCGGCGATGACTGCTACTTCCTCCTCGCAATGACCCGGTTCAGGATCGAAAACGACCGCTGGCCAGATGTCCAGAAGCCGAAGGACGATATTCAGGTTAAGGCGTGGATGAACTGGAACTCCACCATCCCGCACATCAGGGACAAGGAAATCACCGGCCTCGCCGAAGTAGACATGTAACCCGCAATTTAGGCTGTTTTCAGCCCGTATTTAGTGCGTGCGCGGCGTGTTTTTCAACCAATATTTCCGCAATTTTTCTGCCGGAAAAACGTTGACTAGTCCGCATGGTCTAACCCTCAACTAGAAGGTGCACTCTGCACGCAAAAACATTAACGTTGAGGCTTACAATAAGAAAGGTTCAATGCACAGCCGCACGCCGTGCACGCACCACGTCACTTCACAGAAACACCGACCCCGAAAGGCACATCATGGCCACCAAGAAGCCCTCACGCCTCACTCGCCGCGCAGCACTCGCCGCAGCAGGCGCAGGCGCAGCAACCGCCCTCGGCGCACTGCTCACCCCCGCGCAGGCAACCACCTACCGCCCCACCGTGCGCCGCACCCCCTACAACGGCTACTACTCGCACCGTTACGGCCGCCGCGGCCGCATCGTCATCAGCGACTACTACGGTAGCTCCTACAGCAACTACTACTATTACGGCGGCTAAAACCTACGGCCCCAGCCCAAGACATATACTGTAAGACGGCACCACACTCATGTGGTGCCGTCTTCCCGTTAGATGCCCCAGGCATCACCCGCACCACGGTGCGGAAAACACACCACAGATAGAGAGAAAAATGAAGAACGTAACCCGCCGATCCGCACTCGGCCTGTTTGTCGCTGCCGGTGGCGCAACCCTCCTCGCCGCATGCGGTTCGCAGCCCCAGGCATCCAGCGGCTCCGCATCTGCATCCGGTAGCGCTTCTACCTCGGACGCCGAAGTTAACAACGCACGCGCCGACTACTCCGGTGCTGCAGTCCTGGACGGCTACACCTCCAAGCCTGCCGACTACCAGCTGGCGACCCGCACCGAGCCGGCCAAGAACGTGCCCGTGCCCGTGAAGCCCGCCGTCGCCAACGAAAACAGCGTAGAGGGCCTGTACCAGTCCATCGCATTCTTTGGCGCAGCCATGGAATACTACATGCGTACCGGTAAGACTGAGCCGCTGCGTGAATGTGCACTCGATAAGTCCGAGCTGAAGAGCATGATTGAGCCGGAGAAGGGCACCATTGGTGAGAAGCTGATTAAGGGTGAAGCCTGGATGCACGACGCGGCTGTCACCATCACCATGCTTTCCGCTCAGCCCGAACGTGAGGGTGACACCTACAACTGGGATATCCGCCTGACCTCGGATCCCGGCGAGTTCATTGCAAGCAAGGACCGCGTGCAGGAAGCGCCCTCTGAATCGGAACGTAAGGCCGAGGTGGAGCGCACCCTGCACGGTGTCTACGAGAACGGCGCGTGGAAGCTGACCGGTATGCGTGCTTCTTCCTCTTCGTCCTCGTCTTCTGCCTCCTAAAAGCTTCAGCCTAGAAGCGTGTAGCTTCTACACCTAAAAGGCGCCCGCCTCGTGCCTGAAAACCACGAGGCGGGCGCCACCACCGTAGATAGAGAGAAAAAATGAAGAACGTAACCCGCCGATCCGCCCTCGGCCTGGTTGTAGCCGCCGGTGGTGCAACCCTCCTGGCAGCGTGCGGTGCTCAGCCCCAGGCAACCAGCGGCAACGCATCCGAGAGTGCATCCGGTAGCGCATCTGCTTCCGCATCCGCATCTAAGAGTGTACGTAGCGACTATTCTGGCGTTGCAGTCCTGGAGGGCTACACCTCCAAGCCTGCAGGTTATAAGGAAGGTACCCGTACCGAGCCGCCCAAGAATGTTCCTGTACCTGTGAAGCCCGCTGTTGCTAACGAGAACAGCGTGGAAGGCTTCTACCAGTCCATTGCATTCTTTGCAGCAGCCTCTGAATATTATGCACGTACCGGAAAGACTGAACCTTTGCGTGAAAGCGGTATTGATTTTTCAGAAATGAAGACCACCCTTGAACCCACGCCTGGTAGCTTCGATGATGCTTTGCAAAAGGGGGAGGTCTGGCGCCAAGAACAAACTGTTACTGTTGCTATGAATACGCCTCAACCGACCCGCGATGGTGATAGCTATATCTGGAATGTAAAGATGGTTTTGGAGAATGGTGAGTTTGCTGTATACAAGGGGAAAGTGATGGAGTCTCCCAAGGACTACCGCAAAATTACTGGAGATGCCATCATTCGTGGAGTTTATGAGAATGGCGACTGGAAGCTTACAGTGAATCCGGTAGCTACTTCTAGTGCTACTGCTTCTGCTTCCTAAAAGCTTCAGCTTAGAAGCGTATAGTTTCTGAAATAGAAAGGCGCCCGCCCCGTGGAATAAACCCGCGAGGCGGGCGCCTCTCTTATATGCGCAATAAAGCATATACCCTTATCGGGGTGCTACCAGATGCGCACGCGCTCCTCCGGAGCCAGGTACAGTGCATCGCCCTCAGAGACACCAAACGCCTCATAGAACTCATCAATATTGCGCACCACACCGTTCACACGGAACTCATCCGGCGAATGCGGATCCACCGAAATCATCACCTCAGCATGCTGCGGGCGGGAC
>QWCF01001446.1_pt1 | contig 12843 bp, 15 predicted proteins | sample 1972521 | NCBI WGS metagenome assembly QWCF01 (sample SAMN09866715, study PRJNA288562) | Human oral metagenome isolate term4_saliva, whole genome shotgun sequencing...
TTGGCTACGAAACGCCAAGTGTTTTATTCTTGAATCTGTTCAAACCACTGATACACTAGTGTTGCACTTGAAATCCGAATCCAAGGTCGTCTGAAAACCGGAAAATTGGTTTTCAGACGACCTTTGTCGTTTTTGTACCACTTTGTAACTTTGATTAACCTATATCGATTTTTCATGAAATTCAGAAGAGAATGGGAAATTTCACTTCAGACGACCCAAACGGATTGAATAGCCAAGATTTACACGGTAAACTTACACAATTAAAAAATTTTATGATTTACTCACTATGAAACCTGCCTTCGACATAAAGTCAGCCCGGCTTGACGTGCTGGCTATTCACCTGCATACCGCAGATCTGACCGAATTAGAAGAGTTTCTACGCCAGCGCGCCGGTCAGTATCAAGAATTGGATATTGTTCCTTTTGTTTTAGACGTACAGGATTTCGATCACCCCGAGTCATTGGACATCGGGGCTATGCTGACCCTTTTTGCCCGTTACGGCATGCAGATTTTAGGGCTGCGCCATGAAAGTGAAAGTTGGTCGTCTTTTGCGGCACGTTATCATTTGGTTTTCAGCCGCAGCGACAAATCCGAGCCGCAACAACCCAAAATCAACCAAGAGCCTGCCCCCGTTCAGGCAACCGTCATCAATAACCCGACCGTCCTCATCAGCACCCCCGTCCGCACAGGACAGCAGGTTTATGCGGAAAACGGCGACCTTATCGTGACCGGTATCGTCAGTGAAGGTGCGGAACTCATTGCCGACGGAAACATTCACGTTTATGCACCCATGCGCGGCAGGGCACTGGCTGGCGCGAAAGGCAACACCAACGCGCGCATCTTCATTCACTCCATGCAGGCGGAGTTGGTCTCCGTAGCAGGTATTTACCGCAATTTCGAACAAGACCTGCCCGACCACCTGCACAAAAAAGCCGTACAGGTTTCATTGCAAGACAACCGCCTGGTTATCAGCGCAATCGACACAGATTAACCGTTCCAAGATTTGAAAGGAAATATCGTGACAAAAATCATCGTAGTAACATCAGGTAAAGGCGGCGTAGGTAAAACCACGACCAGCGCCAGTATTGCAGCCGGATTGGCATTGCGAGGCCACAAGACTGCCGTTATCGACTTTGACGTCGGTTTGCGTAACCTCGATCTGATTATGGGTTGCGAACGACGCGTTGTGTATGACCTGATTAACGTCATCCAGGGTGAAGCCACGCTCACCCAGGCACTGATTAAAGACAAAAACTGCGAAAACCTCTTCATTCTGCCTGCATCGCAAACCCGCGACAAAGACGCGCTGACCCGTGAAGGCGTTGAGAAAGTCATGCAGGAATTGAGCAGTGACAAAATGGGATTCGAATACATCATCTGCGACTCTCCCGCCGGTATCGAGCAAGGTGCATTGATGGCGCTCTACTTCGCCGACGAAGCCATCGTTACTACCAACCCCGAAGTATCCAGCGTCCGCGACTCCGACCGCATCTTGGGTATCCTGCAAAGCAAATCCCGCAAAGCGGAACAAGGCGGTACAGTTAAAGAACACCTGCTGATTACCCGCTACTCGCCAGAGCGCGTCAGCAAAGGCGAAATGCTGTCCGTACAAGACATTTGCGACATCCTGCGCATCCCGCTTTTGGGCGTGATTCCGGAATCGCAAAACGTCCTGCAAGCATCTAATGCCGGCGAACCCGTCATCCATCAAAACAGCGTTTCCGCTGCCGAAGCCTACAAAGACGTTATCGCACGCCTCTTGGGTGAAAACCGCGAAATGCGTTTCCTGGAAGCTGAGAAAAAAGGCTTCTTCAAACGACTGTTCGGAGGCTAAGCCATGTCATTAATAGATATGTTGTTCGGCAGAAAGCCGAAAACCGCCGCCGTCGCACGCGACCGCCTGCAAATCATCATTGCCCAAGAACGCGCGCAAGAAGGGAAAGCCCCCGACTATCTGCCGACCCTACGCAAAGAATTGCTGGAAGTATTGTCCAAATACGTCAACGTTTCTTTGGACGACATCCGCATTTCCCAAGAAAAGCAGGACGGTATGGATGTTCTCGAATTGAACATCACCCTGCCTGAACAAAAAACGGAACAGAAAAAGGCTTAACACATGACCTTGACCGAATTGCGTTACATCGTAGCCGTCGCGCAGGAGCGTCATTTCGGACGTGCCGCGCGCCGCTGCTTTGTCAGCCAGCCCACCCTTTCCATCGCCATCAAAAAGCTGGAAGAAGAGCTGTCGGTATCCCTGTTTGACCGCAGCAGCAACGACATCATCACCACTGAAGCGGGCGAACGCATCGTTGCCCAAGCCCGCCGCGTGCTGGAAGAAGCCGAGCTGATCAAGCACCTTGCCAGCGAAGAGCAAAACGAATTGGAAGGCGCATTCAAACTCGGTCTGATTTTTACCGTCGCCCCCTACCTTCTGCCCAAGCTCATCATTTCCCTGCGCGAAACCGCGCCGAAAATGCCCCTGATGCTTGAAGAAAACTACACGCACATCCTGACCGAATCGCTCAAACGCGGCGACGTCGATGCCATCGTAGTCGCTGAACCCTTCCAAGAGCCTGGCATTGTTACAGAGCCTTTGTATGACGAACCTTTCTTCGTCATCGTCCCCAAAGGGCACCATTTCGAAGAACTCGATGCCGTTACCCCGCAAATGTTGGGCGAAGAGCAGGTTTTGTTGCTGACGGAAGGCAACTGTATGCGCGACCAAGTTTTATCAAGCTGTTCCGAGCTGGCCGCCAAGCAGAAAATCCAAGGCCTGACCAACACCCTGCAAGGCAGCTCCATCAACACCATCCGCCACATGGTTGCCAGCGGTCTCGCCATCAGCGTCATGCCCGCTACCGCGTTGACCGAAAACGACCATTTGCTGTTCAGCATCATCCCGTTTTCAGGCTCCGTACCGCACCGCCGCGTCGTTTTGGCATACCGTCGGAACTTCGTCCGCCCCAAAGCATTGACTGCTTTGCGGACTGCCATCCTCAATTCCCATCTTCACGGCGTCCTCAATTCCCATCTTCACGGCGTAAGTTTTGTGAAGGAATAAAAGGGTTGGCGTATTGGTGTAAACCGATTGCTGTAAGTAATCAAAAGGTCGTCTGAAAAACATTTTTCAGACGACCTTTTTGTGTCATAGGAGAAACCAGCTTTAGTTGTTTTTCAATCCTAAAACGTCCTGCATATCGTACAAACCTGTTTTGCCGTTGACCCAAACTGCGGCGCGGACGGCGCCGGCTGCGAAGGTCATGCGGCTGCTGGCTTTGTGGGTGATTTCGACGCGTTCGCCGTCGGTGGCGAAGAGGGCGGTGTGGTCGCCGACGATGTCGCCTGCGCGGACGGTGGCAAAGCCGATAGTGGACGGATCGCGCGGGCCAGTATGGCCTTCGCGGCCGTAAACGGCGCATTGTTTGAGGTCGCGGCCGAGCGCGTCGGCAATGACTTCGCCCATGCGCAGGGCGGTGCCGCTGGGGGCATCGACTTTGTGGCGGTGGTGGCCTTCTATGATTTCGATGTCGTAGCCTTCGTTGAGGACGCGGGCGACGGTGTCGAGGATGTGGAAGGTCAGGTTGACGCCGACGCTGAAGTTGGCGGCGAAGACGACGCCTGTTTTTTCGCCGGCGGCTCGGATGGCGGCTTTGCCTGCGTCGTCGAAACCGGTGGTGCCGATGATGATGTTGACGCCTTTTTCCACGCATTTTTGCAGGTGTTTCAGGGTCGGCTCGGGGCGGGTAAAGTCGATGAGTACGTCGCTTTGGGCGAGGACGGCATCAACGTCGTCTGAAATGGCGATGCCGGTTTTGATGCCAGAGGCGAAACCTGCGTCCAAGCCTAAGACTTCGGAGCCGGAGTGTTCGAGTGCGCCGGAGAGGATGGTGTCGGGATGGTTGTTGACGGCTTCAACCAGTACGCGGCCCATGCGGCCGTTGACGCCGGCGATGGCGATTTTTAATGCGCTCATGCGTTTTCCTTGTGATTATTGTGCGGTTTGGGCTGCTCTTTGTTCGGCTTGGAGGGTTTCGATGGATTTTTGGATGGCGTCGCCTTCTGCGCGGACAAGGACATCATTTTCAAAATAAACGGTGAGGTTGCTGCGGTCTTTGATGATGCCGTTGCGGCTGGTATTGAAGGTGTAGTCCCAGCGATCGGCGTGGAATGCGTCGCGCAGCAGCGGGGTGCCGAGCAGGAGTTGGACTTGGTCGCGGCTCATGCCTGCTTGGAGGGAGACGACGGCGCGGGGATCAAGTTCGTTGCCTTGGATGACTTTGAGTTTGTAAGAGGGGAACAGGGAAACGCGTTCGGCGCTGCATGCGGAAAGTCCGATGAGGGCGGCGAGGGCAAGACAGAGGGTTTTGTTCACAGATATGCCTTTCTGTTCGAATTCGGGTGGAAGGGTATCATTGCTTGAATATTTTGAAAAAGCAAACGATAATCATCTCTTTGATTATAATTTCAGCCAACTATCGTTTGTATGCAAATAGGACTTGTGGTTTTATTGCAAACCGCTATGGTGTAATGGGCTGAAATTGCGTATTATAACGTCTATTACTTTACAGGGATATTGAATATTATGGAAAAATTCAGCAATATTGCGCAATTGAAAGACAGCGGTTTGAAGGTTACCGGTCCGCGTTTGAAAATCTTGGATTTGTTTGAGTCTCATGCTGAAGAGCATTTGAGTGCTGAAGATGTGTACCGTATTTTGCTGGAAGAGGGTGTGGAAATCGGCGTAGCGACGATTTACCGCGTATTGACCCAGTTCGAGCAGGCAGGCATTTTGCAGCGCCATCATTTTGAAACCGGCAAAGCGGTTTACGAATTGGACAAAGGCGACCACCACGACCATATTGTCTGCGTGAAGTGCGGCGAGGTAACGGAATTCCACAATCCCGAAATCGAAGCCTTGCAAGACAAAATCGCGGAAGAAAACGGCTACCGCATCGTTGACCATGCGCTTTATATGTACGGCGTGTGCGGCGAATGCCAAGCGAAGAGCAAACGCTGATTCCCGTTTTAAAAGATGTTTGATGTTCAGACGACCTTGGATGAGAATTTGGGGTCGTCTGAAATTTTTTGCGGAACATGAACATCATGCCGTTGCAAATCAGAATAATATAGTGGATTAACTTTAAATCAGGACAAGGCGGCGAAGCCGCAGACAGTACAGATAGTACGGAACCGATTCACTTGGTGCTTCAGCACCTTAGAGAATCGTTCTCTTTGAGCTAAGGCGAGGCAACGCCGTACCCCTTGCTTTACCCTAATGATTACACTTTTCCCGACCCGTTTTACGCGCTGGAAGAATGCGACGGCGTGGTCGGTATCAGCCGCGATTTGGATACGGGACGGCTGCTGTCGGCGTATCGGCAGGGGATTTTCCCGTGGTTCAGCGAAGACGGCTGGTTTTTTTGGTACACCATAGACCCGCGTGCCGTCATCGTGCCTGAAAATCTGCATATCGGGCGTTCGTTGGCGAAAACCTTGCGCAACAAACCCTATCGGGTAACGGTCAACCAATGCTTCGAAACCGTCATTGCGCATTGCGCCGCCTTTCCGCGCCCCGGTCAGGACGGCACATGGATTGTTCCCGAATTCCAAGCCGCTTATACCGAGCTGCACCGCTTGGGAACCGATACCGTTCGCCGAATTTCAGACGACCTTACAACGCTTGAACGCTTTGCCTTTGAAAGAAGAATTAGGTGCGCGGGTAGTGGTGGAGACGTTGACATAGTGGCAAGATATAGAGTCGACTTCGAATTAGAATCGAATAAAAAAAGGTCGTCTGAAACCCAATTTTTGGGTTTTCAGACGACCTTTGGATTATATGAGGCAATGGCAATACTTGTTTTGTCTTGCAGAGACCTTTGCAATAACATAGGTTACTAAAATTTTATGCTCAATCTCATTTTCAAAATACAAAACTTTTCTGATTTTTCCTACTTTTTGCTCAATATTTAGGAATGTTTTAGACAATTGAAAATTTTTTGGCGCATTTTTATGCGTCAAATTTCGTTAACAGACTATTTTTGCAAAGGTCTCTTGCAGTAGGATTTTCGTCAAAACAATTTTTGCGAGTCCAGCAGTAGGGTAACGGGGCCGTCGTTGCACAGGCTGACCTGCATATGCGTTTGGAAGCAGCCGGTTTGTACGTTCAAACCATGTCCGCGCAATAGTTCTGCAGTATGCAAATAGAGTGTTTGCGCCTGTTCGGCAGGGGCGGCTGCCGAGAAAGACGGACGGCGTCCATTTCGTGCATCGGCATACAACGTGAATTGGGAAACCAGCAGGATTGAGCCGCCAACATCTTTGACGGACAGGTTCAATTTGCCGGCATCGTCTTCGAAAATACGCAGATTGGCGGCTTTGTCGGCAATATAGCGCGCATCTGCTTCGGTATCGTCGTGGGTAACGCCGAGCAATATCATCAACCCGTTATCGATTTCTGCGCAGGTTTCCTTATGATTTCCGTCCAATACATCGACACGGGAACAACTCACTTTTTGGATGACGGCTCGCATAGCGGTTCTTTATCTCTATTCAAAAGATTGGTTGACGGCGGATTCAGATACACAAGTGTTTCAACAGCAATGCAGGTAGAAAAGGTCGTCTGAAAAACGTTATGGTTTCAGACGACCTTTAGGTGGATTGCATCAATGCAGCAAAAAGAATCCGGCTTAATTTCCTTTACTTATCCGTTATAGGAAGCTTAAAGGTTATTTGGCAGGTTTGATGTCGGCTTTTTGCAAGAGCGCACGCATAGTGTCGTCAATGCGGGCAGTACTCAGATCGCGGGCTATGTTGCCTTTGATTTCGTTAAAGGCAGGGACTTTGACATCGCGGCGGTCGTCAACGTAAAACACGGCGTAAGAATTACCGTCTTGTAGCGGTTCGGATGTCGCTTCGCCTTTTTTCAGGTCTTTGACTGCTGCGTACAGAGGCGGTGCGGCTTCTTGCAAGTCTTTCAGCGGAACATAAGCTTGAGGAATGCCTCCTGCTTTTTTGGCTTCTTCGTCAATCGAATATTGTTTCAATACTGCGGTAAAAGCTTTCTTCGCCTTCAAATCGGCAGCGGCTTTTTGTCCGTCGGCTTTAGTTCGTGTAACGATTTCCCCTAGGCGTACTTCCTGACTGCCTTGGTAGAATTTGGCAAATTCATCGTAGGATTTTTTAATTTCTTGTTCGTTGACAGGATTTTTGCGCAATACGTCGATGGCCAGGGCTTGTCCGAGCAGGTCGTCTTCAAATGCCGCCCATTCTGTTTTGAAGGACGGTTTTTTGTCCGCGCCTTGTTTCTTCGCATCTGCACGGGCTTGTTCAAGGGCTTTTTTGAATTCCGCACTTTGATCCAGCTTGCGGCGTTTGGCTTCTTGCGCGACAACCGTGCTAATAACTTGGCGGTTGGTCAATTCTTGTCGCAGTTGTGGCGAATCCTGGATTTGTTTGTTTTCAGCACTCAAGGCGGCAACTTGTCCGTCAATCACGCTGCTGTCGATGGCTTGTCCGTTGACGGTAACCAGGGTTTGGGCAAACAGGCTGCCGGATAGGGCGGCCATAACCAATGCGGCTGTAAAATGGGTTTTTCTCATAATCTTCTCTTTAATTTGAAACACTGCGGATAATTCAATGGAAATATTCGTCGGGCGTTGCCGCCTTAATGCTCAAGGCGTGGACGAAACCGCCGGCAAACAGGTCTTGGAGCAGGTTTTGAACCATGCGTTGGCGTTCGATACGTTTCATCCCAGTGAAAGCCTCGCTGACGACGGTTACAGCATAATGCCCCCCGCCTTTATTGCCTGCGTGTCCTTTGTGCAAATGGCTGTCGTCTTGAAACTCGAATATCTGAGGGTTTAGAGTTTTCAGACGACCTTCTATTGCTGAACGCATATCCATTATTTAAAAACAGCTTTGTAGGGCTTAATCAAAACTTCCTCATATACGCCCGCAGCGACATAAGGATCTTGTTCTGCCCATTCTTGGGCTTCGTCAAGCGATGCAAATTTGGCGACGATAAGGCTGCCGGAGACGCGTTCGGGATTGTCGGGCAGGGGATTCGGTCCGGCTGTCAGAAGGCGCCCTTCGGCTTGCAGGGCTTCCAAACGTTTCAGATGATCAGGACGTGCAGCCATACGGGCTTCATGCACGTCGTCTGCATCAGTGGCCAAAAGCATATAAAATTCCATTGCTTAATTCTCCTTCGGTAAATGTTTGCCCAAATAAATACCTTGAGCGATAAAAAAAGCGAACATCAGTCCGGTTGAACCGAACATCTTGTAATTCACCCAATGGCTTTCAAAATGAGTGAATACAAACCAGTTGGCTATGCCCATAAATACGAGAAACGCTACCCAAGCATAGGTCAGATTATTCCAGACGGTATCGGGTAATTCGAGTTCCTTGCCCATTGTCGCCTTAAGTCCGTTTTTCCCGGCAAGGTGGCTGAAAAGCAAAACCAGTGCGCCTATCCAAAACAATACGGACGGTTTCCACATGATGAATCGCGGATCTTTCAGAAGGATGGTCGCCCCGCCGAATACCACGATTAAAACCAATCCGACCCACTGCATCGTATCCAGCTTTTTAAATTTCCAATAGGTAAAAGCCGCCTGCAAAACACCGACTACCAAAGCTACGGCTGTCGCGGCAATCATGTCTTTCGTAACCGTATAAGTCAGAAAAAACAAAATTACCGCCAATAAATCACTCAGAATTTTCATATAAAAAACAAAAATAAGGAAACCAAACAATCAAACGGCAATCATACAGGCAGCCGCGGTTTTTTGCATTACCGTAAATCTCAAACTTTGGTTTGTTTGATATGCCATCGGTTTGTTGCAGGGTTTTAAAAATGCAAATGGAATGATAAAATAAGTTCCCGATAGATTTGTAAAAAAGAAACACACCGATGCAAACAGCAACGGTTTATGACATTTTTGATAACATAAATGACAGTGTTACTTGGCAGATTAGGGACTTAGACTATATCATAACGTAATATATCGTAATAGACGGTTAAGTACTCGGCAGTACCGCAGGATTCATTTCATAGGGGACAAGTTTTGAAAAAGCATTACAAAATCAAACTTATCGCAGCTTCCGTTGCCTTAGCGGTTTCGGTGGGTGCAAGCGCAGGGTTGGGCGGTTTAAATGTTCAATCGCATTTGGGTGAGCCGTTTTCCGGCAACATCACCGTAACCGGAGAAGAAGCACAGGCATTGTTTAACGGCGGCAAGGCTTCCGTATCTAATGCCAACCTCAGAACCAGCGTTCACAGAGCGGGCGATCGTGCCGTCATCAATATCCGTTCGGCTAAAGCCATCAAAGACCCTGTGCTGATTTTCCAAGTCAGTACCGGCTCTCAATCTAGAGAATATACCGCAATCATCGATCCGGCTGATTACTCGGTCAAGGGCGACAGTACGCCCCGCGTTCGTCAGGAGCTGCCTCCCGCATACGCTTCCCAGCAGATAGACCGTCAAGCTGCGCGCGAACGGATTAACCGTGCGCTGCGTAGTGGAAATGCGTCTGCAGATGTTGCGAATAATACGCGTAAAGACGGAATCGACAATAAAAAGTCAAAAAATGCCCAAACACAGCCTAAACAGACGCAAAATGCAGCCTCTTCTGTACAGGGCGAGCCGCGTTATGGCAAACGACATTTAGTCAAACAGGGTGAAACCCTGACTGAAATTGCGACCCGTATCCGTCCTCAAGGAATGACGGTCGAGCAGGCAATACAGGCATTGGTAAAAGCCAACCCTGGTGTGTTCATCAATAAAAATGCCGACCATATGTTGGCTGGCAAAGTATTGAATATCCCGACCCAGTTCGATATGAAACAGGCAGCCGCTAAACAGGCCGCCGAGAAGCCTCTTGTGTCTGATAAACAGCAGCCGCAGACCGCAGCAGCATCTAAAGCATCGTCTGAAAAATCAGAAGCTGCCAAAACTAATGCATCTGCGGAAAATAAGGCAGGTGAAAATAAGGCTGGCGAAGAGGCTAAATCAAACAAAGAAGCCAAGTTTGAACAACAACCAGCACAAGTAACCGCTTCCGCTCCACATGGTGCAACACAAGAACAAGCTGCTTCATCTGTAGGCACTGAGGAAGTATTACAACCCGGCATCGCAGAACAAACCGCTGCAAGTGAAACAGCAAAATCTACGCCGGAAGCCCAAGTTGAAGAAGCTTTGGCTGCTCAGCAAAATTCCGCTGCTCAAAGTGAAGCAGTAGAAGAGTCGTCTGAAGATGGCGGATTATGGCGCTGGCTGTTAATCGGCGGCGGTGCGCTGTTGGCATTGTTGCTGTTACTGAAAGCTTTGGGCAAACGAAAAGCAGCTGCTGTCGCGCCTGTCGTACCTGTTCCTTCTGCAGGATATGACGAAGAAGATGACGACATTAGCTTTGCAGAAACCGTGATAGCTGACGAGGCGAAGCCCGAACAGTTTGTTCAAGCGAAAGCTGTTCCGGCAGAAGAGCCTGACGGACTGTCTATCGAGGATGATTTTGACGACGAGGCTTTTTTTGTACAGCCCAATGCAGCCAAAGAAGCCGCTGAAGATGAGATCAATATCAATATCGATGATATTGACGATAAGCACGTCGGTATCGTATCCAGCGCAGTTACCGTGGATGAGGAAACGGAAAAACGCCGTGATTTGGATTGGGACTCAGTTGAATCGACAGAAAGCGTATATGAGCCCGAACCGGAGAATCCATATCAACCGGTTTCAGTAGTTATAGAAGGCAGACATCAAGAAGAAGCAGTAGAAGAGCCTGATAATACAGCTCATATTCAGCAATTTGATGAGGTTCAGTCAAACTTTGGCACGTCTTCCCATGACGCCAATGAAGAAACCAAAGAGGCGGATGCCTCAGTAGGTGAGGAAGAATATTCTTATACCGAACCCGCCGTTGCGGAAGAAGTTTCTGATTTGGAGTTTGACTACGAAGCTTCCGATGCTTCCGAAGTTCAACAGCAGGAGCAGACTGTTGGCGCAGAAGATGTCAAAGGCGTTGAAGAAGCAGAAGAAGGATGGGATTTCTTCTCGGAAAAAATCGAAACCCAACCTATCGAGCCTCTGCCTGAGTTCACAACATCTAAGCAAACATCGTCTGAAAAATTAAATGAAGACGAGGCTTTAGAGTTTGCTTCCGTTGATGCTGCAGCCGATGAAGCCGTAGCCGAAGAGCCTTTTGAAATCAAACAAGATGAAGGCATTATCTTCCAAGAAAGCGATGAAGATTTCGGATTGGCAGATTCTCAAGGTAATGAAGTAGAAGAGACCATCGAATGGGAAAACCTGACAGTTGATGAAGAAGTAAGCAAGTCGGCATTTGACTCAGGCTTTATTTCCGAATCCGTCGGAATGACTGCTCCTTTGGAAGCCAAATACGAATTGGCAAAAATGTATGTCGAAATTGGAGACCCCGGTGCAGCTCGTGAAACTTTGCAAGAGCTGATGGAAGAGGCTACCGGCGATATCTTAGATAAAACCAAAGCCTTGTTGGCAGAGCTAGGCTGATTAATCCAACAATCCCTTTCTTGAAAGAAAAATAAAGATGCCGTGTCTAAAAGCGGCATCTTTTTTATTGCTATACTGTCGGATAAGCAATTTTCGTATGATTTTGTTCGAATATAGAACCCTCACCGATTATGATGTTTCCTTCTTCAAATCAGCCCGCTGTTTATCGTTGGGCATTAACCCTATCTTATGATGGCAGCCGATTTTACGGCTGGCAAAAACAAGCTGGCGGCTTGCCTACTGTTCAGACGACCTTAGAATATGCACTCAGCCAAATTGCGGGTGAAGCCATCCGAACCATAGTCGCCGGACGGACGGATACAGGCGTACACGCGACTGCGCAAGTCGTCCATTTCGATACCACAGTAGTCCGTCCCGAACAAGCATGGGTACGGGGCATCAATGCCTATCTTCCTGAAGGTGTGGCTGTATTGTTCGCACAGCAAGTCGCCCCACATTTTCACGCCCGCTTTGACGCATACGGTAGAAAGTATCGTTACCTTTTGGAATCATCTCCCGTCCGCTCCCCGGTATTGCAAGGCAGGGTAGGGTGGACGCATCTCAAACTCGATCCTGACAAAATGCAACAGGCGGCATTATTATTAGAAGGCGAACATGATTTCTCCAGCTTTCGTGCTGCCGAATGCCAAGCAAAATCACCCGTTAAAACCTTATACAGCGCAAAAATCAGCGGTACGCCGCAACTCCTCAAACTGGATTTGCACGGCAATGCCTTTCTGCACCATATGGTGCGTAATATTATGGGCGCGTTGGTTTATGTCGGTAGTGGTAGACTGAGCGTTTCTGAATTCCAAGCCTTAATTGAAGAACGCAGTCGATTAAAAGCACCTCCGACTTTTATGCCTGATGGGCTGTATTTGACCGGGGTGGATTATCCGCCCGAGTTCGGCATCATCCGTCCCGAAATGCCCGAATGGCTGTAAGGCCGTCCGAAATACTGTCAAACCTATTCTTCCCTTCCATAAAGAAAATTCTAGTCACTCCCGTGCTGACAGGGATCCAAGCATTGATTTTTAGAAAAATATTCAAAAATTACCGTACTCAAGCTCTTGTATTTCTTTCACATCAGGAATGATGTTTGAAATATCCTGTCTTTATTTTCATACACTATAAAAAGTCGTTTGAAATCTATACGCATTCTTTTCAGACGACCTTTGCTCTTTTCGATAAACCAACCCGCAGATAAAGCCTGAGACCTTTGCAAAATTCCCCAAAATCCCCTAAATTCCCATCAAGACATTTAGGGGATTTTCCATGAGCACCTTCTTCCAGCAAACCGCACAAGCCA
>QWCF01000620.1_pt1 | contig 12762 bp, 11 predicted proteins | sample 1972521 | NCBI WGS metagenome assembly QWCF01 (sample SAMN09866715, study PRJNA288562) | Human oral metagenome isolate term4_saliva, whole genome shotgun sequencing...
TTCAGGAGATACAACACCAAGCGTACAGCCAGGAACACCTTCAGGTGACACAACACCAACTGTACAACCAGGAACACCTTCAAGCGACACAACACCAACTGTACAACCAGGAACACCTTCAGGTGACACAACACCAACTGTACAACCAGGAACACCTTCAGGAGATACAACACCAAGCGTACAGCCAGGAACACCTTCAGGTGACACAACACCAACTGTACAACCAGGAACACCTTCAGGAGATACAACACCAAGCGTACAACCAGGAACACCTTCAAGCGACACAACACCAACTGTACAACCAGGAACACTTACAAGAGTTTAGAAATTTATAAAAAGAGTTTATAAAAACGTCTTTATCATTTTTTGGATAAAGACGTTTTATTTGTTATGTAAAGTAGGGATAACATGGAACAAAAAGAAATTGTAGAGAAAGTTTTCGTTAGAAATGGAGTAACAATTTTAAAAATTTTAGAGATGATTAATCGATTGTCAGGAGATAATCTTTATGATTTTTTTCAATCTAAAATTCCAATCGAAGGAGAGGTAGAGTTAAAAAGATTTTTAAAACAATATCGGGATACAAAACATCTAAAACTAAATTCTAAAGTGAATTTAGAAAAAGTAAAACAATTAATTAATTCATATGGTATATCTTGTGCATACAATGAAACAATTGAAGGAACAGAATTTTATTTTCGCTCTAAAGATGAAAAAGTTATTCAATTAGTGATGAAAGAATTATTTCAAGATTTGGTTTCAAAACCAAAAGAAAAATTAATACATCTTATTAGAAACCCGGAAAGAAAGAATTTTTATGAAAAATTACGCGATGTAAAAAAATTAAAATATAAAGGTAGTTTGTTTAAAGTAGTGAATAAAACAAGGAGTAGATAAGTGATATGAACCAACCTTATAAAAAACAATTAAAACCTTATTTACTGATAGGGGTAATATCTGGATTTTTAATCTATTGGGTTAGTAATTGGATCTTTTTATCTCCAACGATGGAAACCATGGGGATTTATGAAAAGATTGAATATTTTTTTACAAATGAAGGATTTACATTTTTTTTAAAGCAATCAGTAGAATATTTATTTAAGTATAACCATTATTCTTTATTAGCTGGGTTAACAACTTTTTTAATATGTTTAATGATTTATTCATATGGGAATGATAAAGGAGTTTATCGTTTAGGAGAAGAATATGGTTCGGCAAGATTTGCTACTACAGATGAAATGAAGAAGTATGCAGATTCTATGGAAGAAAATAATATGATTTTAACACAAAATGCAAGGATGGGAATGTGGAATAATAGAATTAAACATTCTTTTCAAAAAAACAAAAATGTAGCTGTTATAGGGGATCCTGGTTCAGGTAAAACATTTAATTTTGTTAAACCTAATCTGCTTCAGTGTGTGGGTTCTTTCATTGTAACAGATCCAAAAGGTTTGTTAGTTCGTGAAACGGGAACATTACTTGAAAAACAAGGATATAAAATAAAAATATTTGACTTGAATACTTTAGAAAATAGTGATCAATTTAATGTTTTTAACTATATAAAACGTGAAATTGATTTAGATAGAGTTCTTGAGGCTATTACTGAAGGAACGAAAAAGAGCAATAAACAAGGTGAAGATTTCTGGATTCAAGCGGAAGCTATTTTAATTAGATCTTTATTAGCATTTTTATGGATTGATGGAAAAGACAATGATTATGTACCTAAATTATCTATGATTGCTGACATGCTTCGTATAGCCACACCTCCTAATAAAAAATCACCTGCCCCTATATCTTTGTGGTTTGAAGAACAAAATGAAAAACACCCTAATAATTATGCCTATAGACAATGGAAATTATTTGAAGATAGTTTTGAGGGTGAAACTCGAGCAAGTGTATTAGCAATTGCAGCAAGTCGGTATTCAGTATTTGATCATTACGATGTGTCTAATATGGTTGCTAGGGATACTATGAATATTGAAAAATGGATTGAGGAAAAAACGGCAGTTTTTATTACAATTCCTGAAACTAATGGAGCGTATAATTTTTTAGCTTCAATTTTTATTACTACAATCATGGAAACTTTAAGAGGAAGAATTGATAAAATTCTTTCAGGAGAAGAAAAATTAGAAAATGGTAAAAATCCATTGTTTATACAGTTTATCATAGATGAATTGGCAAATATTGGACGGATTCCTAATATTGATAAAGCATTGGCAACTTTCAGAAGTAGGAATATGTCTATCATTATTATTCTTCAAGCATTAGCTCAGTTAAAAGCAATGTATAAAGATGATTGGGCATCGATGTTAAATAACTGTGCTTCATTATTATTTTTAGGTGGTGATGAAAAAGAAACTACTAAATATTTATCAGAGCGTGTTGGTAAACAGACTATTAATATAAGAAATCATAGTCATTCAAGAGGAAGTAGAGGAAATTCTACAGAAAATAGACAAACGCTAGCTAGAGATTTAATGACTCCTGATGAAATTGGTAGATTAGATGGAAATCAATGTTTACTTTTTATTACAAAAGAATACGTGTATAAAGATTATAAATATAACGTTTATAATCATCCACTTGCTAATTTATTAGCAGACGATTATACGGATTTAAAATGGTATAAATATAAACGATTTATGAATGAAATAGATGAATTAATGGATAATGTAAGAAAAGAAGATGTAATTGATAAAGGTATAATAGGAGAGAATATAGAAGATGATTTATTCAAATACACAGAAGAAGATTTCGATGACTTATAAAAAAAGGCAAGAATTAATACAAAAAGCTGTTCAAAAAGATATAGTTAATGTTGCAGAAATGTTGGGTATGGATTTAATTAGAAATGGTAATAATTACATTTGGAGAGAACACGATAGTTTTGTTCTAGATGTAAGAAAAAATATTTTTTATTGGAATTCACAAGGATTTGGTGGAAATACAATTAAACTAGTAGAACTAATAAAAGAGTGCTCTTTTAAAGAAGCTATTTCATTTTTAACTGATCAAGAAATAAAGATTCGAAGACAGGAAAAAGTTATTATGAAACCTTTTCAGTATATACTTAAAGATTCATCTTCTATTGAGGAAATAAAAAAATATCTAAAAGATGAAAGAAAAATATCAGATGAAACAATTGATTTCTTCTATGAAAAACGAATTCTGTCACAAGCCAATTATTTCAATCCAGAGACACAAAAAATAGAACCAGTTATAGTTTTTAAAAATAAAAATTTAAATGAAGAATTAAAAGGTATTGCAATCCAAGGAATTATAAAAAATGGTGAAAACCATCGCCCGTATGTTAAAAAAACAATGGGTGATGGCTTTTGTGCTACTAAAGTGATAGTAGGGAATCCACCACTTGATAAGAGTATTCGAAGCAAAGATAATCCGTTAAAATTAATAGCTTTTGAAGCCCCTATAGATATGATGAGCTATTACGAGTTATATAAAGATAGACTTGGAGATTGTGTTTTATTAGCAATGAACGGACTTAAAAAAGGAAGTATAGCAACACTTTTTTCAGAAATTGTATTTCCTAATGCTCCTGAAGAAGTTAAAAAAGATTCTTTAACTTATGTAGAAAAATATTGTGAAAAAAGTGAGAATATCAAAATTGTTTTAGCTGTAGATAATGATAAAGCGGGAGAAAAATTTGTTAATGATTTTGATGTAAGTGTAATTCCTATTGTTTCACATTTACCTTCTAAAAATGAAAATACTGAAAAAATGGATTGGAATGAGTATTTAAAGCAAAAGAAGAGAATTATAAAAGATTATAAAGAAAATATTGATTTAGAAAATATGTATTTAAAAACTATTAATAATAAAGTTTTGGAAAAAATTAGAGAAGTTGGTTTTGTAGATGATGTGGTTACAGAACTGATTCGGATAAATCCCCTGATTTTAACTCAATTATTAAAAAGTGAAATTGGAGAAAGATTGCTAAATAGTGCGAAAAATGATACAGATTTTCAGGTCAAACAGCTCATTGTTACTGAAGGGGTAAAATTATTAAATTATGATCAATTTTGCCAGTTAGAAAAATATTTTTTTGAGGTTTTTCAACATGATAAAGATATACTTGCTAATCATATTCATGTATCTCAGGAAAAATTTTTAGAATTTAAACAACAAAACAGTTCATTAAATGCCCTAATGACATATCCAGAAGATACGTTAGAAAAGAAAAAGATAGATTTCACTCATGATTTTATGCCCAATGGAAGAGAAGTATTAGCATACAATCCAAATGGAAACACATTAGCTGTATTAGAAAAAGAAGATTATCCAGTGGAATTATATACTGAAGAAATTGATGGATTAATTAATGATTATAGAAGTCATAAAAGTTCAGAAGAATTATTGGTAGATTATTTAGAAAATTCTCAAAATAAAAGGTTATATGAAGCAATTCAAAATATTAATCCAAATAAGCAAGAGATTACATGGAAAGAATATCTTTTAGAACAATTACGGTTTAAACCTGAAAATATAATAAGTTTAATTAATGAAAATTTAATTGATAAGGAAATTGTAATGCATACATCTTATGGTTATTCTTTGAGTGAAATATGGAATTTTTTTTATGTTATGGATTTTATTGAACGTCCTCATGAAACTAAACAAGAGGTAATTCACTTTTTAGAACATGAAGTTGGAGCTTATTATCGAGGTAGTTTAACGGAAATTACTATCTATAATGACAAAAAGGAAATTGTTACACAAGAAATTATAGATAGAGAATTATTGTGGAAAAACCCAGTTGCAGCTGTTCGAAATATAACAGGGATCAATACTTATATCGATATAAATAGTGCAATAACATTTGAAAAAATTGGAATAGAATTAAGTACTGAAGAATTAATAGAATGGAACAATTTTAGTTCTTTAGAAAGAGAACAATTTATTAATTCTTATTCTTATGAAGTTGGAAAGAGGATGTAAAATGGATAAACAAATTTTAAAAAATAATATAAGTTTAGAGAATACAGAGTTTTTAGAATCTATTGATAATTTAATCCCAAATAATTTAGGAAAAATGTTTGATAATGAGGGAACAGATATAGTAATTATTGATTTTGAAAACAAGGGGGATTCTGAAAATGAATAATAATAAAGATGAGTTTTTAGTCTCCTTAAAAAAAGTAGGAAAAATAGATGTTCCTGAATCCTTAACCTATCATTCAGCCTTAGAAGCAGTTGCAAAAGAATTGTGCACATATGATAGAGAAGTAGCTTGTGTGATGGTACTAGATAAAAATAATAAACCATTACATATCTCTATGATTCATCAAGGAACAATTAATGAATCATTATTCTCTTGTAGAGATGTATTAAAACCTGCATTAGTCGATAAAAAAGCAGAAAAGATGGTTGTATTACATAATCACCCTTCAGGATTCAATGAACCTTCTGTAAATGATATTGAAGTTACGAAAAGGTTAATAGAGTTAAGTAATTTAGTAGGAATTTCATTAATTGATCATTTTACTGTAGGTAGAGACGGACAATTGTGTAGTATTTATGAAAAGATGGGATTACGCAATCAAAATATTTTTTCATCTTCTAAAGATAGCAGAAAGAGTTTAAATATAGTTCGTACAGTATTATCCTCAAAGTATCAAGAAAATAATGAAAATACAAATATAACAAATTCTGGACAAGCGATGTATTTGTTTGAAAGACTATATGCTGATACAGAAAAGAATAGTTTAGTAGTTGTTGCATTAAATTCAAAAAATTATCCTGTGAAAATTATTGGATTAACTTTAGAAAAATTAAAAAATCCTATTGTTATGCAAGAGTTGTATAAGAATATTATTTTATCAAATGCACCAAAAGTTCTTACAGGGACAAATATAACCCAGTATACTCCAGAAATAGAGCAAAGTTGTAATGAGATTTTAACATCATTGCATAATTTTTTGGAAAAATCAGGAATAAGTCAATTGGATGATATTTTTATTACTCCCAAAGAGGCTATATCAATGGCTGATGAACAGATTGATAATGTTTTTGAATTAGGTTTAAAAAACAAAGTATCAGAAGTCTCAACGAATTATTCAAATGAAGAATTTGAAAAATATAAAACTATAGTAGAGGGATTAATAGAAAAAGATTATAGAAATTTCTTTAAAGCTATTGTTTCAATTGAAAAGGATATTAATAATTCTGAATTATTAGACAAGATTTACGGTGAGTGGATGAAATCAGATGATATAGAGTTATTAGACCCACAAATTAATGAATTGTTACCATATGAAAATGTGAATCTATCTAGCAAAATATAAAATAAGCATAAAAAAGAAAGCCGTCTCACCTAATGGAACAATCAAGGCTTGTTCTGCCTGTACGACTTTCTATATTTATTATAAGGGAGTGGAAATGAAATGACAAGTTTTAAATTAGTAACCATTGATCAAAAATTTACTGCTGAACAGATTGCTAGAACAGGTAGTGAACAATTAATTAATAAAGCTATGAGAAGTTTTGTGGGATTGTACAATGAAGACGAAAATTGGTATATTCCTTTGAGATCAAATTTAGGGAAGAAGAAACCAAAGGAAGTTGTATTTGAAACACCTTTTGAAACTAATAATCTACATTTTAAAAAGCCTGGATTAGACTTTGAAAAGTCTATTTATGTTCCAATCGAATATGTAATACCTATTAAAAATACTTTACCACTAGAACAATCTAAAATTATATTCGAACATCAAGAAGAAATAAGAGACAAATTCGAAAAATATGTTTTATCTATTGAAAGGATGGATAAAACTTCTCCAAGCTATTTATTTTCTACAGTACCTCTGTTCCCAGAAGGGATAAAAAAAATAAAACAAAAATATGAACATACAATTTATGAAGAAAAGTCAAATTCTATTGATAAAAAAATCATTCAAGAAAATATTTTGAATGATTTTTTTTATGGAAAAGAAAATGATATTTATGAAATTATACAAAGAAAAGATTTAAAAGAGTTACAAAAACATTTACAAAATGGAATTAATCAATATTTAGACAGTGATAATTTTAAAAAATATTTAGATTTTGTTTCTCAATTTCATATGTATTCCTTTAAAAATCTCTTGTTATTAAGAGCTCAAAATCCTGAAATGACTATGATTGCTAGTTTTAAAAAATGGAATGATTTAGGGCGAAAAATAAATAAAGGTGAACAAGCATTATTTGTATATGCACCTAGAGAAGTTTATAAAAAAGATGAACAAGGAAATTTTATTAAAGATCATAATGGAGAGTTTATTAAAAGTATCTACTATAAATTAGTTCCAGTTTTTGATGTTGCTCAAACATCTGGAGAAAAATTGCCACAGCCGATTTATAGATTGGAAGAAAATTTTAAAGACCCTTTGGAGTTTAAAAGAATATTTGAATCAATTTCTAAAATCTCAAATGTACCTATTCGATTTGAAGAATTTTCTGAAGAGAGTAATTTGAATGGTTATTATCATCATGAAAAAAAAGAAATAGTTATTCGAAAAAAAATGAGTGAACAGATGATTGTAAAAACATTACTACATGAGTTAGTTCATTCTAGGATTCATTCATTGGATGAAAATCGTTCTCAAAAAGAATTTGAAGCAGAATCAGTAGCGTATATTGTAGCAAATCATTTTGGAATTGATACAAGTAATTATACATTTGGATATTTATCAAGTTGGACTGATGAAGGAAGAAAAATTGAAATGTTTACAACTGCTTTAGAAAATATTACAAAAGAAGCTCAATCTTTGATTAGAGAGTTGGATAACAGTTTAGAAAAATCATTATTTGTTAGCAATGAAAATCAAGCAAAAAATAAATTTGAAGAACGATTATTATCTTCTAAACAATCAAAAGAAATAGAAAATAAGTTATCTGGAATAAAAGGTTTTACAGATTATTTAGGTAATTTTGAAAAAAAGCCTTGAGTTCCGAAATGGAACTGGCTAGTAGAAGAGGAGTAAGAAAATTCGAAGCAAAAGAAGGTGAATGTAATGAATGAAGAACAATGGTACTATGCTAAATTTGTGGTAGAAGAAATTTTAATCGATAATTTAGGAACTTTATATCCAAAATGGAAATATCATCCGAAGAAAATTACAAAAGGGAAATTAAATAATCAGATTAATAAATTAATTGAAAAATGTAAAGATGCAGAATTGGAACAGTTAGAAAAATTATATCGTATGTCTTCAAGAATAATTTTAAAAATGAATGAGAAAGAATTTCAAACTTTAATTGAAGAAATTTTAAAAACATACCCAGTTAAAATGCAACAAAAAATTAAATAGGGGATTGGGGATTACCCCAAAATTTTAATAGGGAGCTCATTTTTGAAATGGGCTCCCTATTAAAAAATCGTATATGGCTATCCATATACTATGCTTGCAAAAAGAAAAAATTGCCTGCTTCTGGGTGAAGTTTTGATTAAGTAATGTAATTTTTGATGCACTTAAAATAAGGAGTTGAAAATAATGGATGTAAAAATTAATAGGAAAAGATCGATACAGAAAATAATTCGATTAGATGAAACAGAAAATGAATTTGTAAAAAATAGAGTAAAAAAAAGTCCTTATGATAATTTTCAAAATTATGCAAGGCACCTTTTATTAACGGGAGAGATTCATTATTTTGATTATAGTTTATTACAGCAATTAAATTTTGAAGTTCGTAAAATAGGAATTAATATTAATCAGTTAGTGAAGTTGGCACATTTATATGGAGAAGTATCTCAAGAAGATATAGAAGATGTAATAGAACTTCAAAAGCAACTTGAAAAAATAGTAAATGAAAAATTAAAAACAGAAATTAGAAGAGAGGAAATTCGTTAATGGTTTATACTAAACATTTTGCAATTCGTGCTATGTCGCATTTAAAAGTTTCAAAAAATTATATTGAGAATCAAGAAAAAACAATTTTAGAAAAAACTGATCCCCATTTAAATAATTTGTTTCCTTATGTTTTAAATGAAGCTAAAACAAATAATGTTCAATTAGTTTCTGGTCATCATATTTTAAATGTTTATGAAGCAGATAAAGAATTTTTAGCGACAAAAGAATTATTTGTAAGAAAGAAAGGAACATTTTTAGAATTTGATGAAAATAAAAATCTACTAATTTTTAATAAAAAGAAAATTGAGGAAGAGGATGGAAGAGGAAAAAAAGTTTTAGCTCATCATATTATTCAATCGTTTTCTCCTGAAGATGATTTAACAGCAGAACAAATTCATAACATTGGGCGAGAAACAATTTTAGAATTCACTGGACAAGAATATGAATTTGTTATTGCAACTCATATTGATAAAGAACATATACATAATCATATTATTATTAATTCAACTAACTTTTTAAATGGGAAACAAATGAATTGGAAAATCGTTCAGCAAAAAAATGGACAATTTAAAGATTTGACAAAATTAGAATTTGAAAAAATATCCGATAAAATTTCTGCTAAGTATAATGCAAAAATCATTGAAAAAAATCCAAAGTCAAATCATCAGAGATACACTCTTTGGCAGATTGAAAATATTTATAAACGGAAAATAAAAAACAGATTAGATTTTTTGTTAAATCATAGTAATACTATTTCTGATTTTATTGAAAAAGGAAGACAGATAAATTTGGAATGTAAGTTTAGTGGTAAGCATAGTAAATTTAAATTATTAGATGAACTGCAAATAAAATATACTCGAGGAAGAACCCTTGATAAGAAAAATCCAGATAAATATAATTTGAACACTATTAAAGAAATTATAAAACAAAATGATTTACAATTTGATTCTCAAACAGTAGTTGAATTATATGAAGAAAAAATCGAAAATTACAAAATGGATTTTGATTATCAAATTAAAATTGAAAACTGGCAACTTTCTCATACAACTGAAAAAGGATATTACATTAATATTGATGGTGGTGTAGGAGAACGAGGTCAAATTTTTGTGGGAGCTAATAAAGTTGATCCAATAGAAAATGATAATTATCTTTTGTACGTTAAAACAAATGATTATTTTTATTTTAGCAATCAAGAAGATGGGAGAAAAAATAAATATATATCTGGAAGTAATTTGATGAATCAATTGAGATTTTATAATGGTTGTATTCCATTGAAAAAAGAACCAGTGATAGAAAAATTACACGAAATTGTTAATGCTATAAATTTTCTTGCAGAAAATGATGTTCAAAATGGAAAGCAATTTGAAAATTTAAAAGGTAAATTAATTCAAACAAGTGAAGAAGCCTATAATACTTTAAAACAATTAGATATTAAAATAGGGGAAATGACCAATATTGCTAAATTAATTTTATTAGCACAAGAAAATAGAAATGGATATTCAGATGAGATAAAGAAACAATTAATAGAATTAAATATCGATTCCAATATATCGTATTCGGAAATTATAGATAGAATAGAAATTTCAAAAAAATCTAGAGATTTTCTATATAGTGAATTTAAAAAAATACAAAAAGATATTCAAAAATATAACAAAATTGAATATGTTTCAACTCAAATCGAAAAGGAGAAAAAAATTCAAAAGTAGAATTTTTCTCAGAATAAAAATAAAATTGATGATAAATTCATCTGATTCTATACTAACTATATATTAAGATAGATTGAGGTATAGGATTATGTTGTTTAATGAAAATGAGTTTAAATTACAGATGCAGGATAAAATTATAGAAGAATTTTACAAAGTGTTACATATACAAGAACAATCCTTTCACATGCAATTGTGTGCTCAAGGGTGGAAATATGTTCGCACTAACAAAAGAACGGTAATTTTTTCATTTGGAGAAGTAACGATTAACAGAAGATGTTACAGTAAAAATGGAGAAAACAGATACCCTATCGATGAGTATTTAGGTTTAAAAAAATATTCTAGATATTCATTGGAATTCTTAGCCGAAGTAGCTGCAATTGCAACCAATGTTCCATACAGACAGGCAGCAAATATTTTTGAAAAATTGAAAGGTGTCTTTATTACCAAAGATACTGTTTTAAAAGCTGTTCAATTTGCTACTGAATTATATCAACAAAAGGATGAATATGAATCTTTAGCAGTGAAAGAAGGTGGCAAAAGAAAGGTTGATATTTTGTTTATTGAAGGTGACGGAGTGATACTTAAAACCAACAACGGTGAACAATCTCGTAAAGATTTATCACACTTTATTGTTCATGAGGGGGTAGATATAGAATATGGTAAACGAAAAAAATTAATAGAAAAACATGAGTTTATAGATTCTAATAATCGTGATGCTAGACAAAAAGTGTTAGATTTTATATATACATATTATTCACTCGATAAAAATACTTTAGTAATCACCAATTCAGATATGGGTATTGGCTATACTCCTTTTGTTTTTAAAGAACTTGTTAATCAATACGGAGTTAGACATGAACATTTTTGGGATGAATTCCATTTAAACAAAGAAATAAAAAACATATCTAAAATGATAAATAATTCTGAATTAGGAACAAAATTATATGATTCAATACAACTTCATGATAAAACTCTTACTAAAAATATTTTGGAAGAAATGGAAAATTTTTTATGTGAAGATGATAAAGAAAATTTTACCTTGTTTAAAAAAAGATTATTAGCATATTATCAATATACTAAGCCAATAGAAAAAAGAGGGATTCTTGGCGATGGTATTGGTATTATCGAATCCCAACATACAAAAATCACAAATAGAATGAAAAAAAGGAAAATGTATTGGTCTGTTGCAGGAGCAACAACAATGGCAAGAATGATTATTGATCTTGGAGAAGGGAATTTAAGAAATTTATTTTTTGGTGAGTGGAAAAATGAGTTTGAATTGTTAGAAGAAAGAACAGCTTCAGCAAAAAAATATCTTAAAAATATTCAAGAGGAATCTACTATTCCTGAAGCTCAGATACACAGAGCATCTATAGCTAAAATAATAAATAATTTAACGTCGATATAAACAAAAACACTTGCATAGAAGACTATTAAATAGTACTATTAAATCAGGAAGGAGAATTAGGGGAATGGAAAAAAGACGAGGAAGACCATCAACAGGATTATACCGAAAAAAACAAATTAAAATATATGTTACAGAAAATGAATATGAAAGAATTAGATATTTAGCTGAAGTTCATAAATTATCTGTTAATAAATTTATATTACAAAAAATATTGAATTAACAGTTGACAGACGGAAGAATTAATAGTACTATTTAAATAGTTAAATTGCATATCGTTAAATATTGCATATCGTTAAATATATAGAAGATAACGTATCACTAAATTAAAATACTTGCTTATTTAACTTACATTATTTATAATAAAGATGTGGTCAATATTCCCTTGTATTAGAGTTTATTACCACTTTCTGTTCAAAAAATATTCTATATTAAATCTATCTTAAATATTTAATCCTAAACCATTCTAACAAAAATTCAGACACATACGAATGTATCAAAATAGTTGCATTCTAATTCATATTAGTGTAATATAACTAACGGTATAAAAACCATATTTCACACCTAATTGGATGATAAGGGTGGTGCTTAGGAATAAGTACCCTTGTCGATGAAAATTGGGGAGGAAAAATAAAACCAAAATTGGAGGAAAACAAAAATGGCAGTTATTTCAATGAAACAATTGTTAGAAGCTGGTGTACATTTTGGTCACCAAACACGTCGCTGGAACCCTAAGATGAAGAGATACATCTTCACAGAAAGAAATGGTATCTATATCATCGACTTACAAAAAACCGTTAAATTA
>QWCF01000827.1_pt1 | contig 12749 bp, 9 predicted proteins | sample 1972521 | NCBI WGS metagenome assembly QWCF01 (sample SAMN09866715, study PRJNA288562) | Human oral metagenome isolate term4_saliva, whole genome shotgun sequencing...
AGGTGAATTCTTTGTAGAAGCATTCATCCAGAAGTAGTTATAATCATAATACTCCGCACCCAACATGAAGTCGACATTATGATGCTCAGCAAACGTATCGAAGTAATTCAATATCGTATTAAGCTGTATCTGTGTATCCTTCATCATATAAGCATATGCACGACGTGTCGTATTGATGCTATTAGGATTGCTCTGTGTGTAATAAGCTTTATTGAAGCTTTCATTTTGATTCAGCACATGATAAATAGATCCATTGGCTGACATCTTCAGATGCTTAGGTATTAATGTCAAGTCAAAACCTATGTTGAAGGTTTCTGAACGTGAACCATTCTCCATCGTGAGTTTATCATTCCAATACATATAGTTACCATCTGAGCTACTCCAACCTGGTGCTGGAGAACCATCAGCAAGGTAAGGATTCCATGTAGGACGCTGTGAACGGGTACGATAGAACAAAGAACTCCATGAGCCAAAATAACTATCTGGCTTCGTAAACCAGGTGTATTGTGCACCAGCACGCACCTTCAGCCAAGGCTTGATTTGATAATCACCCTTCACGCTACCAGTGAAACGGCGGAAAGAAGTATTACGTACAACACCATTCTCATTATAGTAACCTAATGAAGCTACAAAAGAACCCATGTTATTACCACCGCTGAAGCTCAGATAATGGTCTTGTGTAAGGGTTTGATTATGGTAGATTGCATCTTCTAAAAGACCTCCATAATCCTTAAAGATAAGCTTTGCACCATTTGTTGCACCATAGTAAGGGTCGTCCATAACCTCCCATCCTTCTTCAGTTAGCAGTCTTTGGTGCTCAGGATTGGTTGCATCGTAATACATAACATCCGTACGTGGAGTGTAATCAGTATATCCACGACCAGAATAACCATTCTGTGCATCGACATTAGCAGCCCTTCCGTGTCCTTCCATTGCATCAGCATAACGCTTGAAGCCCATTCGGTTATAGTAAAGATAGTTACGGGCATTCATGAACTTATAGTCATCACGCTTGAAGTTGGCACCCACCTTCAAACGATAATTAATGCTGGAAGTTCCTGCTTGAGCGCGCTTTGTTGTAACAAGGATTACACCACCGTTTGCTCTCGCACCATAAATTGCAGTTGACGCCGCATCCTTCAAAACTTCAATTGACTCGATATCAGATGGGTTAATCTCTGACAAAGTACGCTCAACACCATCAACGATAATCAATGCAGGAGCACTTCCTGTGATAGAAGCACCACCACGCAAGGTGATAGAAGGCGCCGTACCTGGCTGACCAGAGCTATTGACAACCTGAAGACCTGTCACACTACCCTGCAATGCACTACCGACATTTGAGAAAGCTGCCGCATCTAATACCTTATTATCCATCTTAGAGATAGCCGTTGTCAACGTAGCACGCTTCTGTTGACCACCATAACCTGTCACGATAAGTTCATTGAGAGCATGCTGTTCCTCCTTTAACGTCACTTTAATTTCCTGACCATCCCATTTCACCTCCTTAGTGTCCATACCAATGTAGCTAATAACAATAATACTACCAGGAGGAATGTTTGATAAAGAGAAGCGACCGTCTAAATCAGTAACAGCTCCATTACTTGTACCTTTCACTTGAACAGTGGCACCAATGATAGGCTCTCCTTGTTCGTCAAGAATAATACCCGTGCATTTCCCTGATTGCTGTACGCTTTGAACAGGCAGTTTTGACACTGCAAATCCTTGCGTAGGCATCAAGAAAGATACACCCATACATAACGTAAAACCGATTGGCTTGATGTGTAAAATCATGCGCATCTAACTTTTAATAGTAAAGATTGTTTAGTTCCTCCGCAAACTGTTGACAAAGAGTATCATGCCTACAGTAGTACGAAAGGATATAAAATTATTAATATGATATTCTATTTATGTTCACGATATTAATGGCTTATTACGAGAGGAGGTATTATTCCCCTTTCTGCAGAACGCCATTTGCCGATGTTATATATTGTTTAGGTTGATATAGGCAAATGTAGGGACTTTTTTTATTTGACACAAATTATGCTAAGAAATATTTTCTAAATAATCATTAATTTTAATCAAGGCGAATGTAAACTCTACTGACTATCAGACGAAAAGGGATTCTTCATCTACCCTCCTCCACTCAATATAAATAATAACTTAGACTTAAGAAAATGATTAACCTTTAGTAATATGGTTCTTTCCGACCAATAAATCGTTCGAAGAATTAGGACTTATTGTAGCGTGCTAAGCCTCCGCACCAATGGTGTTAGGCGTCCGCACCATACGTGCGGGGCGTTCGCACATACGTTAGAGCAGGTAAGAAAACTTAATCAAAAGTACTAACTGCAAGACTATTAGACACAAAAAAACAGTCTTATTCCTTCTATAAAAAGATGGAATAAGACTGCTATATGACTTTAAAGCAGAGCTAAAGACTTACTTCTGTCTGAATCGCTCAGCCTGTCTGGGCTGCAGTTTCGCGTGCTTCCAATGAACCCTTTTTGAGGATATTATAGATCTCTGGAATATCCTGTTCGTACTCACGACGGCGCGCACGGATTGGGTCCAACATCTTGTTCAATACACTATTGAGCAACTTCTTACACTTCATATCACCGATACCACCGGCTGTATAAGCAGCTTTCAACTCATCAAGGTTCTGGAACTCTGGCCAGAACTCAGCGAAGTCTTCATCGGTTGAGAAGGCATCAAGGTAAGTAAACACAGCATTACCCTCAACATGACCTGGGTCAGACACGTTCAAGTGAGTTGGGTCAGTGTACATTGTCTTCACCTTCTTCCATACTGTGTCAGCATCGTCAGAGAGATAGATACAGTTACCAAGACTCTTACTCATCTTCTCCTTACCATCTGTACCAGGCAGACGACGTGCCGTAGCGTTCTCTGGCAACATAATAGCAGGCTCAACGAGTACTGGTGCATAAATCTGATTGAAGCGACGTACGAGTTCACGTGTCAACTCCAACATAGGCTCTTGGTCCTCACCTGCAGGGACAGTAGTAGCCTTAAAAGCAGCAATATCAGCAGCCTGAGAAACAGGATAAGCAAAGAAGCCCATTGGGATATTAGCTTCAAAGTTGCGCATCTTAATCTCAGTCTTCACCGTTGGGTTACGCTGAACACGGCTTACGCTGACAAGATTCATCAAGAAAGTGGTCAGTTCAGCTATTTCAGGAATCTGACTCTGTATGTAGAGTGTACATTTCTCTGGACTCAAGCCAGCAGAGAGATAATCTAAAGCTACCTCAATAATATTCTGTCGAATCTTCTCTGGGTTGTCAGCATTATCTGTCAATGCCTGTACGTCTGCCATAAAGACAAACATCTTATCGTAGTCTCCGAGGTTCTGAAGTTCCACACGACGGCGGAGAGAACCCACGTAGTGACCCAAGTGAAGTTTACCTGTAGGGCGGTCACCTGTTAAAATAATCTTTCCCATGTATATATTTCTGTTTTATTCGTTATGCGTATCGTTGAAGTTACTCATCGTGTCCTGGTACAGCAATGGTATCTGCGCCTTCTTCTGGCTGTTCTTCAACTTGCTCTTCTTCCTTCTGCTCAGGCTCTGCTGGGGCTGTTGCCACAGTATCAACAGATGGAGTTTGCTCTACTTGAATAGGAGATTCATATGGAATCGTATCATTAGGGATGCTATCAGTCACAGGTGTTTCTGGCGAAGAAGAGCCAAAAGTGAAATAAGCACCTACACCACCAGCCAATAGAAGTAGACCGATAACAACGCCCCAAAGGATTGCATTGCTGTCTTTCTTGTGCGTTTCTCCTTGTACCTGCTGCGCTTGTGGGGTAAAACCTGTAGGTTGTTCATACTGCTGACCAGCACTCACCAAAGGTAATGTAACCTCCATGACACCTTGACAATGAGGACAAGTACACTCTATTGTTTGTCCTTCTTCAGCCTCAACAATAAACTGTGTTCCACAGTTATCACACGTTATCTGATATTTCATAACTTTACGTTGCTTAGAACTTTATTTGTAGCACCAGCCAAACTCTCGACATAAGTACCTGCCAAAGAACCACAAGCAGAGCGATATTCTTCGTCTTCAGCAAAGTGATTCATCAACAAACTAAAACTTTCAAAGTCGAAAACTTCAAAGCCACCACCATCACGCAAGAGTCCTTGTGCTTCAGCAAAATGCTTGTTATTAGGACCAAAGAGAACTGGCATATCCCACACAGCAGCCTCAAGAACATTGTGGATTCCTACACCGAAACCACCACCGACGTAGGCGACATCACCATAATGATAAATCGATGACAACAAACCAAAACAGTCGATAATCAATACATCTGCATCAGCAACATTCTCTTCTGTTGCCTGTGTGTAGCGTATTACCTTCTTATCCTTTATCAGTGAGAGGATAGTCTTTAGATGATCTTCTCCGATAACGTGCGGTGCAATAATAAGTTTCCAGTCCCTATGCTCATTAAAGTACTTAAGGAAGATTTCCTCATCAGGCTGCCATGATGATCCAGCCACAAAGACTTTCTTTCTATCAGTAGCATTCCTATTGACGAATTTCTCCACCAATGGCAGTCTCTTGCTTGCATCCTTAATTTGCAAAACACGGTCGAAGCGAGTATCACCCACAACAACAGCGTCAGAGATTCCTATCTTATTCAGGAGTTCCTTGCTCTCCTCATTCTGAACAAAGAAACGGCTAAAGCACTTCAAGACACGACCATAACCACGACCATACCACTTAAAGAAGATTTGATCTGGACGGAAAATGCTTGACACACTATAGACTGGTATATCACGATACTGCAGGATATGCAGGTAATTATACCAGAATTCATACTTGATAAAGAACGCCATGACAGGACGAACTGTACGTAGGAATCTGCGTGCATTGCCCACCGTATCTATAGGAAGGTAGGTGATGATGTCTGCGCCCTCATAATTCTTCCTCACCTCATAACCTGAAGGAGAAAAGAAAGTAAGCAGAATCTTATATTGCGGATAGTCTTTTCGTATCTGCTCTATCAAAGGGCGACCTTGTTCGAACTCGCCCAATGAAGCAGCATGAAACCAAACATATTGAGCGTCTGGCTCCACCTTCTCACGTAAAATCCGCACTGCCTCCTGTTCTCCTCGCCACATCCTACGTAGCTTTTCATTGAAAAGACTACCCACAGCGATACCAAACTGGATGACATACATTATTATATTATACATACTCGGCTCAATTAATTTAGCCTTTCAAGGTGCTTATCCCAACACCTCAATAGCCTTGTGCATACGCTTCAAGGTTTCCTCTTTGCCAAGGAAAGCAGATATATCGAACATTCCAGGACCCTTACCAATACCAACAAGGGTGAGTCGGAATGCGTTCATGATATCACCAAGCTTATAGCCTTTGTCCTCTACCCACTTCAAAACAATAGGTTCCTGACCTTCAACACTGAAGTCTTCTATTCCCTCCAAGACATCAGCAAGCTCGCTCATCTGCTGTGCAGAATATTCCTTCCAACGTTTCTTAACGGTCTTCTCATCATAGCTTGTTGGTGCAATAAAGAAGAAAGAGCAAAGCTCCCAAAGCTCTTTCACGAAGCTAACACGGTCTTTCATCATGTGTACAACCTGTGTCACCTGCTCCATAGTAGCCTCGATGCCATTATTAGCTACGATTGGTGCAAAGAGTTGTGCTATCTCATCATCAGACTTTTGGAGGATGTATTCGTGGTTAAACCACATACCCTTTTGATAGTCAAACTTAGCTCCACTCTTTGAACACTTCGTGATATCAAATGCTTTTACAAGTTCCTCAAGCGAGAAGAGTTCCTGCTCCGTACCAGGGTTCCAGCCTAAGAGTGCCAAGAGGTTGACTACTGCCTCTGGGAAATAGCCACTCTCACGATAGCCTGAACTTACTTCACCTGTCTTAGGGTCGTGCCACTCCAATGGGAACACAGGGAAACCAAGACGGTCACCATCACGTTTACTGAGCTTACCCTTACCCTCTGGCTTCAACAACAAAGGCAGATGGGCAAAGCGTGGCATGCTATCTTCCCAGCCAAAGGCACGATAAAGCAACACATGTAACGGTGCACTTGGCAACCACTCCTCACCACGAATAACGTGAGAGATTTCCATCAAGTGGTCATCAACGATGTTTGCAAGGTGATAAGTTGGTAATTCGTCTGCGCTCTTAAACAGAACTTTATCATCAAGGATATCTGTCTTGATGCAAACATCACCACGAATCATATCATTAACATGAACTTCCTCACCTGGTTCTATCTTGAAACGAACAACATATTGTTGGCCATCTTCTATCAGACTTTCAACTTCCTCCTTTGACATTGTCAAAGAGTTACGCATCTGTAGACGAGTGTGTGCGTCGTACTGGAAGTTTTCAATTTCCTTACGCTTCGCATCCAACTCTTCTGGAGTATCAAAAGCAATGTATGCCTTACCAGCTTCTAAAAGCTGATTGACGTACTTTTTATAAATATCACGACGTTCACTCTGACGATAAGGACCATGTTCGCCACCAAAGCTAACACCCTCATCAAACTTAATACCTAACCAATCAAAAGAGTCGAGGATATATTCCTCTGCCCCAGGAACAAAACGATTAGAGTCTGTGTCTTCAATACGGAAGATAAGTTTGCCGCCATGTTGACGAGCGAAAAGGTAGTTATACAAAGCAGTACGCACACCACCAATATGCAAAGCACCTGTTGGACTTGGAGCAAAACGCACTCTCACATTTCTTTCTGCCATTGTCTTAAATATTATATTTTCCTGCAAAATTAATGCTTTTTTTTGACTATCCGCTATATTTTTAGTATTTTCGCAAGTTGTTAGAGGATTACGCAACAAGATACAACAGCTTGTTATAACATTTACGAAACAATATATAAGATGATAAGATTCAAAAACATAAGCAACCCCTATTGGCGGAACATGGTCTCAAGAGTAGCCTTGATCATCGTTGCCGTCGTTTTGATAGTGCTATTTTTACCCCGTACACAAGGTAAACTTTTCCATTATGACGAAGGAAAACCATGGATGTACGGACAGTTGATTGCTAAGTTCGACTTCCCTATCTTTAAGACTGATGCTGCGTTGAAGGTTGAGAAAGACTCTATCACAAAGCATTTCCAACCTTATTACAACATTAACCAAACGGTTGAACAGAAGAAGATTGAACAGTTTAAGCAGGCATACAAGGATGGTATACCAGGCTTGTCAAAAGACTATATCGATGCGATTGCCCACCGGCTACACGAAATCTATGAGGCTGGAGTCATTGATCCACAACAGTACTCTACACTTGCCAAGGACAGCAACCATTATATCCGTGTCGTAACTGGTAAGCAAGCAGTGAGTGTACCTATTAATAAGACCTACTCTACCCTCGGTGCCTATGAGCAGCTTTTCATGGACCCTTTGTTAGGTCCGAAGCGTTCCATACTTCAGCAATGTAATCTTAACGACTACATAGAGGCAAACCTTGTCTATGATAAAGACCGTAGTGAGACGGAGATGAACGACATGCTAAGTCTTATTCCGCAGGCTTCAGGCATGGTACTGGAGGGACAACGCATCATCGACCGTGGTGACATTGTCGATGCAAAGACCTATCGTGTGCTTAATTCCTTTGAACAGGCAATGGAGAAGCGCAAGGCTACTGAAGACGAGATAACATCTACCTTCATCGGGCAGACCATCTACGTCCTAATCTTCATTTGCCTTTTCACACTCTACTTGGCACTTTTCAGAAAAGATTATTTTAATAAACCACGTTCCATCTCACTACTTTATGTGATGATAGTCATCTATCCTATCCTCACATCCTTAATGATGGAGCATAACATTCTGAGTGTGTATATCCTTCCATTCAGTATGGCTCCGATATTCTTCCGTGTGTTTATGGACTCACGAACAGCCTTCATAGGACACATGACAATGGTACTTATCTGTGCGGTGGCTGTCAAATATCAATACGAATTCATTATCGTACAGTTTGTTGCTGGCCTCGTGGCGATTTATTCTTTGCGCGAATTATCAAAGAGAAGTCAAATCTTCCTTACCGCACTCCTTGTCACAATTGCCTCAGCAGCAGTGTACTTATCGCTCCAACTCATACAGGCAGACGACTTCTCGAAGCTTGATCGCACCATGTATTACCACTTTGCTGTCAATGGTTTCTTCCTTCTCTTTACCTATCCACTGATGTTGGTCATCGAGAAGACTTTCGGCTTCGTATCTACCGTAACAATGTTTGAGTTGTCAAACACAAACAATGAACTGCTACGCCGACTCAGTGAGGTTGCTCCTGGTACCTTCCAGCACTCTATCACGGTTGGTAATCTTGCTACAGAAATAGCCAGTAGAATCGGTGCAAAGAGCCAGTTGGTGCGTACTGGTGCGCTTTATCATGATATTGGTAAGATGCTTAACCCTGCATTCTTTACCGAGAATCAGGCAGGTATCAACCCACACGACAAGCTAAACGACCTTGAGAGCGCACGTATCATCATCAGTCATGTGACAGAAGGTCTGAAACTTGCAGAGAAATACAACCTCCCACGTGAGATTAAGGAGTTTATTACCACCCATCATGGTGCTGGACTTGCTAAGTATTTCTACATACACTACAAGAATGAACATCCAGATGAGGAGGTCAACGAAGACTTATTCCGTTACCCTGGACCAAATCCTTTCACACGCGAACAGGCTATTCTTATGATGAGTGATACCGTCGAGGCTGCTTCACGCTCCCTACAGGAATACACCGAAGAGAGTATCAGTGGATTAGTAAACCGACTCATTGATGGTCAGGTGGCTGATGGAAACTTCACGGATTGTCCTATTACATTCCGTGACATCACCGCTGCTAAGGCTGTACTTATCGAACGTCTAAAAGCGATGTATCATACTCGTATTCAGTACCCACAGTTGAAAGTATAGAAGCTTGAGGACAACCACAAGGCTGACTCCTCTCCCCTTCCTTTCCAAAAGGAAGATACATAAACGCCAAGAGACCTCACTAAGTTACAACAATAGTAACATAGTGGGGTTTCTTTTTAGGGGTTCAGTCATTTGAAATGATAAGGTTTACCTTTTAAGTTTCAAACTTTGACGTAATGTCACACGGAGAAAAGGAGAATACGGAGTAAGATTTAAAAGTAATAGAAGGAACGAAGACGCCGTCGGTGCGTAAAGAAAGCGGAGGTTATTAGCCCGCTTTCTTTGATATTGTAGCACTTGACTTGTTAGAATTTTCTTTACAAAACAAGCCACAAAAAGACAGAAAATAAGGCTAAAAACGAGCATTAACAACACCTTTGTAAGTTATTTGCTATCAGGCATTTGCGAAACTGCATTTCAAAAGGTGCTTAATTGGACTTCAAAAGGGCGTTAGTTAGACTCCAAAAGGGCATCTTTTGCAAGTCAATTAGGCATCTTTAAGAAGCCAAAAAAGCATGTATTGGTTTTGAGTCGCATAAAAATAGTTTACAAACACCTGTGATGTAGGAATCAAGTTATTTGTAGGAAACAGATAGACATAGTATCGAATCATTTTTATCTTTGAGTTTATCATCCTTTGCAAGACCATCTAATATGGCATAGTAATACCCTGTATATAGATAAGTTTCTCTTCTATTCCCATTCTATTCATTTAACGACATAATCTTATTTCAGCCCTTTAACTACCTAATTAACGCTGCACATTTTAACTAAAAATGAGAAAAAACAAATGAAAATTTGGAAGTTTAGAACAATATTCATAACTTTGCAACCAAAATATATAAGTTTTATATACACTTACGAATCAACAATGAAGTATCAGAAGACTGTCCTTGCAGCTGCATTACTCGCAATGGCAACAACAACACAAGCCGGAGGATTGCTTACAAACACCAATCAGAGCATCGCATTTAACCGTAACTTTGCACGTGTAGGTGCTATTGGTATTGACGGTGTTTACTTTAACCCTGCTGGTGTAGCTTTCCTTGACCAAGGTTTTCATCTCTCTCTTAACTTCCAGAACGTATATCAGACACGTGAGATAACATCTACTTTCAGTGTGCCTGCATTAGCGAATACTCCTTATGAGTATCCTTTCAAGCTGAATGGTGGCAATACAACTGATGGCAGTAAGTTCTATCAAGGTAAGGCTTCTGTGCCTATCCTCCCATCTTTCCAGGTGGCATATAATAAAGACAAATGGAGTTTCCAAGCAGGATTTGGTTTAACCGGTGGCGGCGGTAAGGCTGCATTCAACGACGGTCTTCCTACATTTGAACGTCCAGTATCGCTCCTCCCTGCACTTATCAACCAGCAGTTGCCTACCTTTGCGGCACTACTTGGACAGCAGGAAACGCCTGCAACCAGCTATAGCCTTCAAAGCTATATGAGCGGTCAACAGTATAACTTCGGACTACAGCTCGGTGTTGCTTATAAGATTAACGAGAATCTCTCTGTATTTGGTGGTGCTCGTTTCAATTATATCTACAACAAATACCAAGGTAGTATCACCAACATTTCAGCAAATGTGGGTGGAAACAACCAGAATCTCTACGACTATTTTCAATCAAAGGTTAACGCTTTGAACGAAAAGGCAAGTGCATTGCAAACACAGGCTGTTGCTGCACAGACTCAAGCAGATGCCCTTCGTGCACAAGCTGATAAAGCTACCGATCCTACAACAAAGGCTCAGTTACAGGCTGCAGCAGACCAATACGCGGCTGGAGCACAGAAGGCAACAGCTGGTGCAAAGCTCGTTCGCGCAGGTGCAGACAAGTTAGAAAGTAGCAAGGAAAAGGTAAAAGACCGCTATTTAGAGGTTTCTCAGCGCGGATGGGGTATCACTCCAATCCTCGGTATTGACTACCGCACTGGCAAATGGAACTTCGCTGCACGCTATGAGTTTACCACAAAGTTCAATATTGAGAACAACACAAAGCGTGATGACACCAAAAAGTACGAGAATGGCGTGAACACACCAAACGATATTCCTGGTATTCTTGCACTCGGTACACAATATGAAGTACTGAAGAACCTCCGTGTTATGGCAGGATATAACCACTATTTCGATAAGGATGCACGCATGGACAATGACAAGCAGCGCTTCCTTAAGCATAACACACAGGAGTTCCTTGCTGGTGTTGAGTGGGATATCAACCCTTCAGTGACGGTCAGCGCAGGTGGCCAGCGTACGCTCTACGGTCTTGGCGATGGTAAATACCTGACCGATCTTAGCTTCGTAACAAGCAGTTACAGCTTCGGTTTCGGTGCAAAGATTAAGGTTGCAAAGAACGCTCATCTCAACATTGCTTACTTCTTTACCAACTATTCAAACTTCAAGAAGGAATACAATGATGCTATAGAAGCAGGTCAGGAGCAGGTGACACAGCCTGATGGTACTGTAACAATGCAGCCTAAGACTCTCGCAACCAAAAACACCGATATCTTCACTCGTACCAATAAGGTACTCGGTGTAGGACTTGATATTGATTTCTAAGCCACAAATAAATCTACCGTTTTCCACAACTAATACCATTAAGAGGCAGTCAGAGTGATTCTGACTGCCTCTACACTATTATAATTTCATCATAATTACTTGTCGTTTTCAACTAATATTCATATATTTGCAACAGAAAGGAATAAGTTTATGGGAACAACAATATCAACGCTTGCATCAAAGATTGCTTCTAAACAAGCATACCAAGAGAAAAAGAAATTAGAAAGCTTGCAAAGGATAGCAAGATACTTATCTGCCGAAGAGAGAGAGGTTCTCTTCAGTGGGAATGGTTTTGTACGTGTACCAAAAGAGGAAGCCGAGAGAATGAAGATTGATGCTTACCTCAATACTTAAATGCCTACAGAAATGAGCCTGAGTTATTATCCTTACAGATTTGTGAAGAAAATAGATGAGCCTTGGGATGGACCTCAAGGCTTTTTACTTTATAAACTTTTGTATTCGTTTAAGTCTAATAAAAGTCATCAGACTTATTGGGTGTGGGTAGAGGTTTATTCACAACATTTTTATGCCGTCAAGTTCCATCTAAAAGCACATAGAGATAGTGACAAGAAATATAATATCCTGACGGGACTTAACGAGCCAAGAGAATGTATACAGACTTGTATGGCTATTATGAAAGAGGTTGCAGGAAAAGACGATAAAGCTTCTTTTGGTTTTATTGGTGCTAACTCTATTGGGGAGTCTGAACTTGAAACAAAAAGATTCCGAGTATACAGTAGGTATATGCAGACCTACTTTAACATAGAAGAGTTTGAACATCATTATAACCTCATGAAGAGTGCGTATCTGATAATATGTAAACAGCAATTAAAAGATAATTCCAATCTCATCAACGACATCGTTGAAGGCTTTAAAAAACTTTACCCCTACTTTGACTAACATCCATCTTAAACCTATTAATACATGAGATAAAAGATGCTTCTCATACCTTATCTTATATGAAAAACAGGTTCTTCCGTTACTACAGTAATCCACAGACAAGGGTTTGAAAAATCCTTACATAACTTCAAATAAGACATCACAAAATAACAGCAAAAACACATATAAAAAGCAGGTTTGCAACCAACAGTAAATCAATTAGTTATAAAGTAGCAAAACAAAAGGAGCTTAATTGGACTTCAAAAGGGCGTTAGTTAGAACTCAAAAGGGCACCTATTGCAAGTTAATTAGGCGTCTTTTAGAAGCCAAAAGACCATGTAT
>QWCF01000623.1_pt1 | contig 12716 bp, 8 predicted proteins | sample 1972521 | NCBI WGS metagenome assembly QWCF01 (sample SAMN09866715, study PRJNA288562) | Human oral metagenome isolate term4_saliva, whole genome shotgun sequencing...
CAAATTCATAGCGGTTTTGAATGGCAGACATTTTCTGGCTCCTTAGTTTTCAATGGTTTCAGCGGTTTCTTTTTTAGCAAAATAGCTTTGTTTTTGGTGGTAATAGCCGATAGCAAAGCGGCCTTGCTCGTCAATGCTCAAATGGCGCGGAAAGGTTTCGGGCAGTTTGGCAATGATTTCGCCCAAATCTTTATCCAAATTCACCGCCATACCGGCTTTGTCTTTACGCAAGCGCGACAAATGGTGTTTTGCACCCGACAAAAGGCGCGGAAAAACGGAAAACGGCACGGCGGATGCAGAGCCGTAATAGCGATCGGCAATGCCGGCGTTTAATTCACCGAGTGCCTGATATTGGATGCGCTCCAACACGGCAAACAGCCGCCCTAAAAGATAGGCACGATTCGGGCTTTCATTGTTCAAACTCATAGGAACTCCTTCTTCAATAAAACCTTTTCTAAAACGCCGCTGCAATACGGCTTTAATCATTGCCACGCGCAGTCCGTTCACCTCGCCGTCGGCGCGGATTCGGGTAATCAGTTGCGACAGCAAACTCAAGGGATACGGCGTGCCGCAAATCACGGCACGGGTCATTTCGCCCGCCAACACGGGCGAGATATTTTCGCTTTTGCCCAATACGGCAGTTTGCAATAAGAGTCGCCAAATCGACGGCGGCGTTTTCCATGCACAAGGCTCAAGGGCTAAATCTTGCCAATGCTGCGCCAAATTTTCCGCCAACTGCCCAAACGTAGTGTCCAGCCAAAATCGAACAGAAATCCGCGCGGCATTGGGGGCAAGCCCTAAGATGTAAAAACGGGTATTGGGAGAAAGTTCGGGCGCAATTTCTTGCAACGGACGACCTTTGCTCATTTGTTCCAATACGTTGAAAACTTTGGCGCTTTCTTGTTCATTATCCGGCGGCGTGAACACGTGCGCGAAAAAGCCTTCGGCAGCCTGCGCCGTAGTGCTATCGTCCGCTTCCGCCCAAAAAACCGTGCTGGCATCGCCGATGGTCAAGCAGTGATTATTTTCGCGGCGCAACAGATAGTTCAGCGCGGTGGTGTAGGCAAAGGCGGATTGTTCGGAGACGGGCGCATTTGCGCCTTGCTCCTTGCCGAACGAGGCGAAGGCTTCTTTGTTGAACGAAATAATCGAACCGCCGGAACTTTGCCCGCCAAACACGCCTTTAATCGCCGGATGCAGCCGTGCAATCGGGGCGGTGTCGCCGCTAATCAAGCACAAACCTTCAAGCGCTTCGTCGCTTTTCAGGCAACCTGCCCATAAGGTTTGCGCGGCTTCGCGTTTATGGATAAGTGCGGTCGGTTTTTCAAGAGAAAATGCAATGTTGGCATCCAGCATTTCGGCAGGTAGATTTTCGGCAGCGAAATGTGCAGGCTGCCAGTTTTTTAGAAAACGGCACAAGGCTTGCAAGCCTTCATCGTCGCTGTTTTGCAGTAAATCGAGATGGTATTGCTTGAAGGCGTCAAAGGTTTTTTCAGACGGCGTAAACGGTTTTTCTTTGGCTTCGGCTTTGTTTTTATTGGTTTCCACGCCGAGCGCGTAGGCGGTTTTGTCCCACAAAAAATTCGGCTTGATGCCCGACGTGCGTTTTTCAGGGCGCGGCACGCTCATCAATTTCGGCTGTGGCTTTTTATCGGCGGTCAGATTCGGCACAGCAGTTTTCAGACGACCTTCTTTATCCAACACCAAAATCCAGCCGATCTTTTCCTCGCTAAAACCATAAGGCGGCACTTTCGGGTTGCCCATTTCATCGATTTGTGCTGCCAAACGGCGGTAATAGCGGGCAAGGGACGCAAGAATCATGCTTTCACCTCCTCAGCGTAAAACGGCGGCACATCAATCACGCCGTCTTTCATTTGTGCGCGGAAAAAATGCGGCGTGTTGCCGTGGTCAAAATCAATATCGTGCAGCATCCAGCCCAAATCGCGGTTTGCCTCGCTTTCCACTAACGCCGACAGCGGCAGCGGCTCGTCTTCGTCAATCAAAGCAAAATCGGCGGGGAACTCGCGTACGCCCAAGCACGGCTGCTGAAAGCATTGCCCCTTTTTCGCACGGCGTTTGAACATCTCGATATGCTTGGTAACGGTCTCATCCGTCCCCGCTTTTGCCGTCAGCACCGCATGGGCGTCAATCACATAAGCCACGTCTTTGAGCACCGTCGCCGCGCGCTGCTGGCGGTCGTCTTCAATCAGCGTATATAAATCTGCAACACTCTTACGCTTCATCGCGCCACTAACCTTACCCGCCGAAATCTTGCCGCCCAACTCATTGCGCCGCACCGACTCAAACCGAATCGGTTTCAACACATAAATCCGGTCAATCACCCACCGAATCGCCGGCTTCCAATGCACTGCCGCCAAAATCCCGCGCGCCGCCGACGGTGTGATGACATCATAAGACACCCGCTCCACCTTCATCTCCGGACGGGTAAAACAGGCGTAATCGCCCCAAATGTGTAGGCGGATTTGGTTTGCCATACAAACTCCTTGACACACAGCCGCCCGAAGGCGGCTGATTTTTACTGATAACCTATAAATTTTAGTTTCAACCCACGCACTTGATAAGTGCGATCCGCTTTAGACAGACTTTTTCTCAAATCTTAAAAAATCTGCCAATTTTTTTGATTCGGCAACTTCATCATGCGGAATCAGTACATAACGCCAATGCTTACCATTGTGCTGCAACGCATAATCCGTAGCGTGTTTGCACCATTCAAAAGCTGCATCAGCTTTTGCCAAAACTTCAGGATCTTTTAAATCTTTACCTGCTTTAGTTTCGACAAGCCAGATAGAATCTTCGGTTTCTACAACAAAATCAGGGATATATTCTTTAGAGTCGAAACCAGATTTCCAGTAGATCTGGAATTGTCCTTGAGCAGGTTTGAACCATTTTCGCGCTTCTCGTTCCAGAATCACAGCAAAACGGCGTTCAGTATCAGAGTCGAATTTTTGTAAGGGATACAGACATTTGGAAAAGCTGCCAAACAGCATTTGCTTAATACGGCTGACATCTTTTGGTGTTTGTCGCACAGAATGAATCGGCTCATCAGCTGAAACAGTATAGTTACATGGTTTGAGTGTACTAAATCCTTGGCTGACGAGCGCCTCATAGCTCGCCACTTTTTCCCAAAAATGCGCCATCATTTGGGCATGGATTTCACGGGCAATTAGACGACGTTCTTTATCCAACACACTTAGAACTTCCTCTTCGGATAAATAACCGCGCAGGTGCGCCACCATCTGCCCCGCCAAATCGTAAAGCAAGTCGGCTTGGGTGAAATAGTCGATATCGTCGAAATCCATCAGCGAAAAAACAATATAGTCTTCAGGGCGTTTTTCCTTCATACCCAATTCAGCAGACAGGCTACTTTGTTCATTAGTGTGCAGATTGTGAATAGTGATTTCACGTTCACTCGGTTGTAGATGCAGGCTGCTTAAATCGAGTTTAAACGGATGAAATCCCGTGCTGACTTCCCCGCTAGGTACAACTGTGATTCTAGGAATATCGATGGTTTGATTCACCATTATTTCTGTGGTTTTAGCAACAATCTCAGCTATATCCAGCTCATCCATCGGCAATTCCCCTTGAATCGGTTGTAATGCCGTCTGAACTTCTTGAACGATTTTTTCGCGGATTTCCGTTGTCAATAAGGCTTGGGAAGTTGGTGCTTCACTTGGACGGGTAGCATATTTTGCCGCAGCTTCCATTACTGTGTGGGCAATGCGTTTTTCGGTTTCAGTTTTAAAAACAGGCTGATAATCGACTGAAGAATTGGTTTCTGAAATAGCTTGTTTTGTATTTTCAGACGACGTTTCCGCCAATCCCAATATCGTTTCCACACCGCTATACACCTGCACGCTGATTTTTTTATCGTCCGCACTTGGTGCATCCAAAATCACCTGTTTCAATTTCAGCACTGAATCACCTTTATTGGCTTCATCGATGATTTCCTGAAAGCGGTCGTGGGCGATAATGTTCAATCTATCTACCACTTCCACTCCCGTACGTTTTCCGTAAGGCAGACGCAAACCGCGTCCGATAGATTGCTCGATCAGTGTTCTAGCATTGGCAGCGCGCAGCGGTACGATAGTATAAAGATTGGTAACGTCCCAGCCCTCTTTGAGCATATTGACATGAATCACGATTTCCGTCGGCTCATCCACGCTCTCCACCGCCAAAAGTCGTTCAATCATTTCTTCTTCGTCTTTGCCTGATTTACTCGAATCCACCTGAATCACTTTGCCCTGATAACGCCCGTTATAAAAGTTGTCCGATTCCAGTAAAGACAATAATTGCGCCGCGTGCGTGGTATCGCGAGCAATCACCAGCATAAAAGGCTTCACTACAGCAACATTATTTTCCCGAGCATAAGTCATAAGCTCGACCTTGGTGTTTTCATGCACACGCACGCCGTCTTCCAACTTGATTTTCTCAATTTCTTCGGGCGTATAATTTTTCGCATCAAAATTGCGCTGCGTAACTACCGCAGGCATTTTGACAAAACCATCGTCCATTGCCCGGGCCAGCGGATAATCTACAATCACGTTTTTGAACGGAATCGGCGCTTTGGTGGATTCCACAAATGGCGTAGCAGTTAACTCCAAGCCAAAAAGCGGATTTAGCTCATTAATCGCCCGCATCCCCGCCTGCGCTCGATAGCGATGCGATTCATCCATCAGCAATACCAAATCGGGCAGATTCGCCAGATAGTTGAAATAACTATCACCCAGCACTTCACGCATCCGCTTGATTTTCGGTTCTTTGCCGCCGCGCACCTCGCTGTTGATTTTGGAAATATTGAACACATTAATGGTAATCTCACCAAAAAGATTATCCATTCCCATGCTCAAATTCTGCTGCTCATAGTTGTCGCCGCTAATCAGTTTAGGTGGATTTACCGCAAATTCGCTGATACCTTTAAACACATATTTCGGCGTATTCGGTGTAAAGTCGGCAATCAGCTTGTTATAAATTGTCAGGTTCGGTGCAAGTACAAAAAAATTATTGATACCGTGTGCCAAATGCAGATAGGCGATAAATGCCCCCATTAGGCGGGTTTTTCCCACCCCCGTTGCCAAAGCAAAGCACAATGACGGAAATTCCCGCTCAAAATCTTCTAAAGTAGAAAACTCTGCTTTTAAAGTATTCAACACTGCAGCCACATCTCGATCTTTTTGTGCCATTTCCGGGGCAGCATCCAACGCCTGCTTTAACTTCGCCAAACTTTCTGCTTGCGGTGCACGTAAAGACAAACGTCCGTTGATATAGTTTTGAGTTCTGATGCTCATGGTTTTATCTCTTATCTCTTGTTTTCAGTTTGTTGTGTGTCTCTCACTTTGTCAATCAAGGTACAAAGATGGAACCACGGCAATTGTCCAACAGCCTGTTGGACAATTTCAAAATCAGTCCAGGCTTCAGCGAAAGCCCGCATATACAGAAGGTTGGCACGGGAAAACCCCTTCATTTCAGGAAACGCCTCGCGCAAATCCCGCCCCAAGCGGTCAATCACTTTGCTACCCCAGCCTTGCGCAGCCTGCCGTTGCAAAATATCCCGCCCGATATGCCAGTAAAGCGATACCAGCTCGGCATTTACAGCCAAAACCGCTTTGTACCGTGCGGTCAGCACCCGGTTTTTAATGTCTGCCAGCCATTGCACATAATCGGCGGGCATCATCGCCATTTCCTTACCCATCACTATCCTCTCCATCAAACAATCCGCCCTGATTTTCGACCGCACTTTTGCGTTTCACGGGTTTGGTTTTGGCGGCGGGTTGGTTTTCAGACGACCTTGGTTCAGGCTCTTCTTCTGCCATCGGAAGATTGGCGACGTTCAAGCTGTAATCATCGTGTCCCCATTCGCAGCGTTTCAAAATCATTTTGGGGATTTTTTTTAAGGAAAGATTCGGGAAACGCTCTGCTGCCTGATCTGCCGTAATCCCACGCCAAGCGGAGCAGCAGATTAGCAGGCTGCGACCTGCTCCAACCTCGTCTGAAAGCACTTGCAACTGCTCAACAGATAGGCTTTGGGTGGTAACGTAGATAAAATCGTTTTCGCTGGAATAACCGTGCTGCCACCAAAGGTTTTCAGACGGCATATAGGTAAATCCCTCCAGCTTCGCCAACGCTTCCGCCAGCATTTCAGGGTTGTAGTCGGGATTGATGATTTGATTGCCCCATTTGTCATTGACAATCAATGTTGGCGCAAGGCGGAAATAACGGAATCCGCCGCCGCCCTGCCAATTCACCGCCTTGGAAATACCACCTTGGTCTTCGCCATCGATGACTTTTTGCAAACGTGGGATAATGTGGGTATGGCAATGCTCGCCCAGCTCCACCATAATCCAACGCCGTCCCATTTTATGGGCAACTGCGCCGGTGGTGCCGCTTCCGGCGAAGGAATCAAGGACAAGATCGCCGGGATTCGTAGCTAGCTCTAAGCAACGTTTAATCAATTTTTCAGGTTTTTTTCCTTTTCGGAAAGTGACACTTCCTTCCTTTGCAATTCCTTCCCATGCAATATCTTTCCAAATATTAGTTAGTAGTGCTGTTGCTGATAGCTTTCCGTCAATCTCTGCAACATTTTTTTTATAAAAAATTAATTGCTGTCCATCTAAAACATATACATCGTCAAGATCTCCTAAACGCTCTAATTTGAAAACTTTTCCTGGATTTCTTATCGATTCTTTTTTTAGCTGAATAATCTTTTCACCTGCCCCTGAATCACTTATAGATGCTAAACGGCAAACTTGCTCTGAGTTATTTACTATAAAATCATGAAAATGTTCCAAAATAGAATCTGGTCGTCTAGAACGAGAAGGTGGAGATTTTTCATAAGCATCCATCAAAGGGGATAACTTCCAGTTTGAAAAATTATCCTTTGGATTTTCTAACCATTTGTTATATGCATAGTCTGGTGTACGAGCTACACGTCCAGAATTTTCAATAAATTCACTTTTATCTCTTGCATACCAAAGAATATATTCAGAAGATTTAAATACTCCTGGATTAACCGTACTAAAAGCGGATGGTGATCTTGCTTCAATCGTTATTCTATTTACAAAATTATTTCTTCCAAAAACTTCATCAAGAACAACTTTACAATAATCGAGCTCATCATCATTTAGATGGACAAAAATAGAACCTTTGGGAGCTAATAAATTTTTCAAAAGCTTAAAACGTTCATACATTAAACCAAGCCAGATAGAATGTTCTAGGCCATCATCGTAATTTTCAAAGGCATCGCCCGTGTTAAATGGAGGATCGATGTAAATGCAAGATACTTTGCCCGTAAATTCCTGCTCCAAAGCTTTAAGCGCAAGCAGGTTGTCACCAAAAATCAATCGGTTGTCAAACGCCGCCGCCTCCGACCGCACTTTGGCGTGATAGGATTTTTCAGGATCTTCGAGCAAAATCCGCGCTTCTAACTTCGGACGTTTATGTTTGCCTATCCAGGTGAGTTCTAGTTTTTGTTTGGTCATTCTTTGTCCTCTACAAATAAATCTGACTGCTTTAGTTTTTACTTGGATGATTTCCCATTACCTTCAATAGCCTGCGACTCATTATCACGCTCTTCAATAATTTTCTGATATTCATTTTTTATCAGGATCCTAACATTTTCCAATATATAATTCTCAATATTTTTTTTGACAATAGACGTGGTTTCATTTTCAGTTTTAATATTAATAACTTCAAAAGCAAATTCAGAACTTCTATCGAAATCCTTTTTTCTTGATGAAGAACTAAAGAAAAAAGCTACTTTTACCCGACCTTTATTTATACCAAATTCATATTTATAGGTTAATTCCATATTATCAATGAAGTAATATTGGTAGTATTTTTCATCAGAAATTAAAAATATATTATGTAATCGGTCACCATCTATAGTCATATACTTTACAGTCTGATTCATCCATGATACTTCTGGATCATCAGGTAATGGCTTTGTTGAAGCTTCTCTGCTAATAACTACTTCATTTACATTGTCTAATATTAAAAATGTTCCCTGACCAGCTGTCAGTCTTTTAAAAAATCTTACCCTCTCTATTTCTTTAAAAGCATTAAAAATAATTTTTGATTCAATATCGCTTTTAATAACTCCAAAATTTTTCAGCTTTTTCGCAATGGCAGCACAAATTCTTTGATTTATAATTTCAGTTTCTTTAGATGTATGAGTAGATAGAAATTCTATTTTAAGATCAGTATCTTTCTTTTGAACTAAAACTTCCCCTTCAAAAAACATTTCTCGCTTTAAAAAATCTTTACTAAAATCTATTCTTTTTATTTCATATCTAATCCTTACAGTATTATTTTTATCAAATATTGGATTTGGCTTTTTGGTTACCTCAATATTTGGTATATCTTCAAAAGGATTAAATTGTGAAGAAAATAAATTTTTAAGTGGTGTATTTAAATCAATACCCGCCCCTACCAATTCCAAGCTAGATATTTTATTTTTAGGCTTAGAACTTCTAGAAATTGAGTTATCAATTATTCTTGCATATTCATCCGATGTTAAAAGTGTTGCTGTAAGTAACGGAACAGAAATAATCTTATCGCTATTTCCACAAAAGATCCCCTTATCCTTTAATGTAGAACTAATGTCTCCATAGGAAATATGATTACTATTCAGGAGAATCCGAAGTTCAGCCCCTGAAGGTATCAATCCTTTCAAGTCAATTTGCTTGCTCATGTTTACTCCTGAAATAAATTTAAAATTGATTCGTTATAAGAGAAAACTTGAATTCTCTCACTTCTTTCCTTAAAAGAAAGGCTAGCTTTATTAACAATGTTACTATCCCGTGTTGGATTATAATCAGAAAACCCAATACAAATATCACTAACCAATCCAGCCGAAAAGTTTAATGCATAAGCTATCATATTCTTACAAGTCAATTCATTAAAACTTTCCCGACTATATAGATAGAATTTATTTTTACCATCAATATCAACAATAGCAGTAATAATGTCCGATGATATTAGTTCAATAGGCAGAAATTTCCCCTTCCTATCCGAATCAACCAAAATAGATGTTCCAATTTTAGGGTAATAAAATTGATAATTTCCATTCGATTTACTTGATAAGTCATTTATAACTTTTAAAATAAAACTAGCTCTGCCACTATCTATAATATAATAAGGTGTATCTCCATCTAAACTCGGCTTGGATCTCGCAATGACTGGCAGAATATTTCTATCAATATTGTCTTTATCATTATGCAACCAAACTAGAACGCCTATGTGCCTTACATTAACCTTGGCTTTATATGATTCAATAAGAGAATCAATTTCTGAATTATATTTTGCACACTGGATAATCTGCTCTAGTTCTTTAATGTCATTATTAAATTTTCGTCTAATATCTGATTCCAAATCAGAATATCCATCCCAATTATGTTTAACTGAAACATGGGCAACTACTGTAGTTTCATCATGAAATGGATTATCATATATATAAACAATATCATCCCCATGACTTTTCCTTTGGTTACCTGAATCGTTTATATGATTGCTATTATTGCAGTTGATAGAAATATTTTGAATCTTATGCTTCCAGCCAATTTTCTCTAACAAAGTTGATGCAAGTTTTTCACCAACTTCTCCAGATTTTTTAGAGTTTTCACCTGACATATTTATTCTCCTTTTCTATTAATATCAACAATAGCTCTTAAACCAAACTCAGTATCTTGCACATCAATAGATGATATTTTCAAACTTGGTTCTGACAATACAATATTTACTCCTTTAGATATGCTTATCTTAGATATCACTTCCCTAACTTTCTTTGATAATATCTGTGTTTCAACCGAAAAATCGTCATCAACCACTAAACCACTCTTAACACCGATACCATCCACTATAGAATCAAAGTCATTCCTTTCAATAAAGGGGCTTGATATTTCTCTCAACTTATGGATGGATAAAACATCTTCATTAACCAACGCTTCAGAAAAATTTAGATGATCTTGTGGCAAACTTATCTTACTTGATACTGCCTTCGTAACAGAACTTAAAACTTGCACATATTTTTGTGTCGTATTTTTAGGAATGGCTTTTATAAAACTATCAAGCCAATATTTCGTTTTCTTTCCAAGATTATCTACAATGAATACCGTATTATCTACTGATAAAACTACCGCTCCCTTTTGAATAGAATCAACAGCAATGCCTTTTTTTTTCACGATATTAATCGTATGATGATTATTTTTAATATCTAAATAAATATTTTTAGATTCAATTCTAAACAATCCAATTGCTTGGATTTCTAAATTATTTATTATTATTCCATCATACAATATTTCAATAAACTCCCCCCCTCCAATATTGGGGTGGGTTGAAGATATATATAAATGCTTCGCTATAGCCCCTGAAGCGGCAACAAATTCATTTTCATCTTTAAATACTAACGATGAATAGTGTTTAATCAGATTTAAATTAATATCAGACTCATGATTTAATAAGTATTCATTTTCACTATTTACAACAGGGGCTAAGAAGAATTTAAGTAAAAGATTATCTAGAGTTGCGTCATGCTCTGACTCCGCATCAGATAGTATCACTCCCTCATCTCTAAACTTATTCCCCACATGATGTACTATTACTTTTTTTACTTTCGCTGCACCTAAATCCAACAAGGTATTCATCACACCATCCCCCACTCAATAAAAAACATCTCTTCTTCCTCCACTTGCTGTTGCAAATTTTGCTCCAAATCTTCGATTAGTCGATTACGCTGCGTTTCGATTTCATCTTGCTTGTCAAACAGTTCTCGGCGTTGTTTGCTGCGTTTGCTTTCCAATTCCCGCTGTTTTTTCTGCCAGGCAAGTTTGTCTTCAAGCGTGGCGGCAGTGGCGGCGGTGCGGCGAATTTCTCTGATTTCGCGGTCGGTTTCTTTAATTTGCTGCTCCAGATTTTGCTTTAAGTCTTCCGCCCAGTCGTCCAATTTTTGCACTTCTTGTTCAAAATAGCTCAAATTCCGCTCCGTAGTATGGTTCAGCAGCGTTTGGCGGCGGTTGTTCACATCGGCAACTAGGCTTTCTTGTGCCTTTATATCGATGCTCGCGTTGCTGATGGTGGCGGGCAGTTTCAGCAGTTTTTCGGGATCGTCTTCTTGCAGTATCTGCCCGTGTTCGGTTACGGCGGCGATGAGCAGATGCTGCTCGGTGCTGTTTAATGCGCTGACGCTGATGATTTTGGCTATCAACTGCCCGCTTTGTCCGCGATAAGCCTCAAGCGTGCTGATTTTGCTGCCGTATGCCTGATAATCCAATTGCAGGCGCGCGGGCGGACAATCGCGCTTTTTCGCCTGCGCGATGATGGCTTGTGCCAGCGGGTGCTGAATGCGGTAGAGTTTGGCATCGCCGTTTTTGCGCGGCAGTTCGTAACGCCCTGTCGGAATCGGTTCATTCAGCTCTGCCGTATAACGCGCAGGCAGTTTTTTCAGCACAAAGCCGTCTGAATCAAAATCGGCGTCATCACCCAATTCGCTTTGGGTTAAATCCAATAAGAGACGTTCATATTTATCCCGCGCATTTTTGCTTTCCGTATCCCGCAAGCGTAATTTTTCGCGCACTTTTTCATCAAAATTTTCAAATAGGGTCTGGCGCGCTTTCATCATGTTTTGATTGATTTCGTCTGAAAGCTCGTGTTGCAACTCGTCAAATGCGTTTTTGATGTCTTCGGGCTGTCGGCAATTTTGGTAGATTTCGGCAATGCGCCGTTCGATATCCACGCCCGAACCGATCGCCCCCAACACTTCGTCGCTGGCGCCGAATACGCCGTCGAAAAGCTGAAATTTTTTCTCTAAAAGTTCGTACACGCGGGCATCGGCTTCATTGCTTTCATCGACAAAATTCACCACAACCACATCGTGCTTTTGTCCGTAACGGTGGCACCGTCCGATGCGCTGTTCGACACGTTGAGGATTCCACGGTAAATCGTAATTGATAATGAGGGAGCAAAATTGCAAGTTGATACCTTCTGCACCTGCTTCAGTGGCAATCATGATGGTGCCATGCTCTTTGAAATGTTCTACCAAAGCGGCACGGGTGTCAGCGGTTTTGGAACCGGTAATTTTATCGCTGCCTTCATGCCGTTTGAGCCAGTCTTTATAGATTTTTTGGGCTTGTGGGTCACTGTTTGTGCCATTGAATAACACGATACCATCACCATTCTCGCCTGCGTAGTCAGTTTGGGCAAGACATTCTAAGAGATAGGCTTGGGTGCGTTTGGATTCGGTAAAAATAATGGCTTTTTGCTCCGCACCAAGTTCTTTCAATTTGCCAAAGGCTGTGGAAAGTGCGGTCAATAATGCACGGCTTTTTGCGTCTTCTCGAATGTTTTCGGCAAGTTGTTTAAAATGTTTAAGCTCTTTAATTTCATCGGCAATCGCTTGATATTCATCAGCAGTCAGAATGTTCGATCCGCTTTCTTCTTCCCATTCTTCTGCAGTTTCATCTAAGCTTTCATAATCTTCGTCCAGAGTTTCGACCAGGTCTTGTGCGGTTGATTCTGCCAATACACCTTGCAGGCGTTTGGTCATAGTATCCAGTGCACCAGCAATAGCACGGCTACTAGAGGCTAAAAGTTTCCACAATACTAGTGAAATAAGCTGTCGTTGTCCTTCTGGCATTGCTTGCAGATTTGGACGGCGCAGGTATTCGGCAACCAAATGAGAAAATTCTCGTTCTTGGTCGGATGGC
>QWCF01000624.1_pt1 | contig 12711 bp, 7 predicted proteins | sample 1972521 | NCBI WGS metagenome assembly QWCF01 (sample SAMN09866715, study PRJNA288562) | Human oral metagenome isolate term4_saliva, whole genome shotgun sequencing...
CTATCGCCTTCCAAGTCATTAATTTTTCTCCTCTTTTTCCATTAGCTCTTTTGCTAAAATCTCAATAATATTTTTTCTTCTTTCTATTGTTGGTACTAAAGGTATGCACATCAACTCTTCTAATTCGAATTCTGCTGCTAAGTTTTTTAGTTTTTCCACTACTACATCCTTCGTACCCCAAACTAACCTTGTTCTATTTTTTTCTACTTTTTCTATATCCGCTTCGGTAATCTCGTAATCTTTAGCTGTTTGTATACTAGGGAATCTATCAAACTCTGTAAATTCTTTTTTCCCAAGAAGCCAAACATCTAAACAGCGCACTAAATCTTTCGCTTCCTGTTCGTCTTCTCCTATCGCAATGAATACCGCAACCACATCTTGTGGTGTTTTCTGTTGTTCACGCATTTTATCGCGATAAGTATTTAAGCATCTTTTAGCTATTTCTATATAATCTACAGCCTGATTAAAGAATAAACCATAAACATAGTTTTGTCCTAGCTCCGCCGCTAGATTCGCACTTTTTTCACTAGTAGATAACAACCACATAGGACTTACCTTCGCTTCCGGTGGTTGAACTAGTGTTTCAGTTCCTGTAAGAAGTTCTAGTAATTCTCTACAACTATCATTGTACTCTTCTCTCGTTATCGGTTCCGTATTCATCAACTTCTGAACTACTTTCGTCCCAGGATTATTCCCAATTCCTAGGTTCACCCTATCTGGATATAATGCACTAAGAAGCTTGATCCATTCACTAATTTTATACGGTGAATAATGAGGAATCATTATTCCACCTGAACCTATTTGTATCTTCTCTGTATTTTGAAGAAGATGCAACATTAATAATTCTGGGCTACTACTAGCTAAGGCAGGAACTTGATGATGCTCTGCCATCCAAAAACGACTATAACCTAATTTTTCAGCTAGGCGAGCTAATTCAGTACTCTCTTCTATAGCCTCTATCGCACTCTTTCCTTCATCTACAATAGCATAATCTAAAATACTAAGTTTCATATTATTATCCTCTTATGTTTTACATTATTTTGTATTTGGGAATGCCTCAAAAATCATGGTTTCAGAGAAATCTATTTTGTTGAGTTATCCCTTTTCTTTCATATTATTTAAATTTACATAATTTCTATCCTCTATTTTTTACAGAATTATTAAAAAAATTATCTATTCTGAAATTCATTTTTACCTTTTTATCTAGTAAATTATCTGATATAATTAATTGTAAGAAAACCTTTTCTGAAACTACGAATTTATTATAACATATTTTCAGCAAAAGTACACATACCTAGCACCATTACTTTAAAATTTCATAAAAAAATTATGGTGATTTAATCTGTTGATTTTTTAAAAATTTTACATTAATCAATATAGAAGCTATTATTTATTTTAACACTTTATTTTTTTATCTCTTAGGCATTGGTTCTAGTTATATATTATTTACATTATTTAAAGGGGTATTTTTTATGAAATCAAAATTATTAACACCTGTTAAACTTGCTAACGGTATAGAATTGGAAAATCGCTTTGTTCTTTCTCCTATGACTACAAACTCTTCTACTGCAGAAGGCTTTATTACAGAAGAAGATCTACTTTACGCCAAAAGACGAAAAAACACTGCACCTTTACAAATTACAGGAGCTGCTTATGTTAATCTTGAAGGGCAACTTTTTGAATACGGCTTTAGTGTTCATGATGATGCATGTATTCCTGGACTTAAAAAAATGGCACAGGCTATGAAGTCTGGTGGGGCAAAAGCTATACTTCAGTTAACACATGCTGGGCGTTTCGCTAATCACTATGTTACAACTAATAAACGTGCTGTCGGTCCAAGTTATATGGAACTTAATTCACCTGTAGAACATATCGTTCACCCTCTTTCTATAGAAGATATACAGAAAATAAGAGAAGATTATAAGCACGCTGCGAGTCGTGCTATCGCTGCAGGTTTCGATGGTTTAGAAATATCTAGTGCACAACGTCTTCTGTTACAAACATTCTTCTCTACTTTCTCTAATGAACGACATGATGAATATGGAGTGGATACATTAGAAAATCGCTCACGCTTCATCCTTGAAGTTTTTGAAGATGTATATGAAGTAATCAAAAAAGAAGCACCGAAAGACTTTATCTTCGGTTATCGTGCAACTCCTGAAGAAACTCGTGGTGAAGAAGTCGGCTACACAGTTGAAGAATTTAATCAACTTACAGATTGGTTATTAGAAAGAGTTCCTCTATCATACATGGCAATTGCCAGCTGGGGGCAAAATATTTATCTAAATACGGTACGTGCAGAAGGTCCTCATCACGGTCGCCTTATTAATAAAGTTGTCTACGAACACTTAAATGGAAGAATTCCATTGATCGCATCAGGTGGTATCAATACTGTCGAAAAATGTGAAGCAGCTATACTACATGCAGATATGATTGGATTATCTTCACCATTTGTCGCAGAACCAGACTTTGTAGAAAAACTAAAAGAAAATCATATAGAAGATATTAATCTAGATGTCGGGGTTGAAGATATAGAACGTCTAGCTATTCCAAAAGCCGCATTCAAAGACATCGTTCTAATGATGGACTACGGTAAGAGCTTACCTCAACACACTAGAGATGAATTCAGAAAATTAGAAGAAAACTATTAAAATAACTCTCTTTATTATTAGGAGTATTTCCTTCATATAAAATAATCGATTACTATGGATTTTTTTGAAGAAATACTTCTATTTTTTATAAATTCAGTATAAAAACTATAAACAATATATTAAGTATTTTTTACTTTAGTTATATGCTATTATTATATTAAAAAACTTCAGCTAATATATTTTTCTTTAATTACAAAAGTTATATTTTCATATTAAAAACCTTTTGTAATAAAAATGTAATATTTATTTTCTAACACAAATATTTTTATAAACATTAGCTATTTTTAGAATTTTAATTTTTTATGTAAAGTTAAGACTCTAGCTTTATCATAAGTTTTCATTTATTTTATTTCTTAATTTCATACTTACGTTTAATAAAAATACTTTATTTTGTAATTTATTACAATGAGTTTACATAACTATACGTATGTTAAATTAATTTCCAAAAACCTTGTTTTATAGCGTTTTATCTAGTATAATTGTAGTTACCAATACACTAATTATATCTGAAATCATTCTTAATTCATTTATAGTTTAAGAATAATTAGGAATATAGTCAAAAGTCATATTTACATATGAAAAAGGAGAGAAATATTATGACAACAGAAAGAAAATATTCATTACGTAAGTTTAAAGTTGGTGTAGCATCTGTACTTGTTGGTATCGGTGTTGCAACTACTGGGGCTGCGGTAGCCCACGCTAGTGATGCTGAGGTAGTAGTTAAAAAAACTGCTGACCTGGAATTACAAGTTGATAAACCAAAAGAAACAACAGAAACTCAAACAGTTAACGAGGCTGTTAAGACTGCTGAAGCTAAAGTTACGGAGGCTCAAACAAAAGTAGATACAGCTACTACTGCAGCTAACGAAGCAAACACTAAACTTGAAGCTAAGAAAAAAGAAGCTGCTGATGCTGATGCTGCTAAAACTAAAGCAGAAGAAGCTAAAAAAGCTGTTGATGCTGATTTAGAAGCTGCTAAAGCTAAAGCTGCTGAAGCTGACGCTAAAGCTAAAGAAGAAGCTAAAAAAGAAGCCGATGAAACTAAAAAGCAAGCCGATACTAAAGCTGAATTAACAGCCGCATTAGAAAAACTTGAGAAAGATGCTGTAGATAAAGTTAACAATAACGCACAAATTTCAGATAAAGCTAAAGCTATTGAAGAAGTTAAAGCTACTATTGGTAAAGAAGACTTATTAAAAGCTATCGAAGCTGGTGATATTAAAGCAACTGATGCTGCAGATGCATTACCATCAGAAAATGATGCGAATGGAGTTGAAGGACCTACTACACCTGCAACTTCTGGTGATAAAAACGCTCTTCCTGCTGATTTAAAAGCGAAAATCGATGAAGCTGAAAAAGCTGACGCTGCTCGTCCAAAATCAGAAAAACTTCAAGATAAAGCTGATAATTTAGGTGAAGAAATTGATGCACTAAAAAAAGATACTGAAGCATTAAAAGCGGAAGAAGACAAAAAAGCGGAAGCTCTTAAAAAACAAGAAGCTACATTAAAAGAAGCTAAAGAAGCATTAAAATCTGCTACAGATAATGAATTATCTAGTGATATCGTTACTTCATTAGATAAAGCTGTTAAAACTATCGAAAAAGCTAAAGAATCTGCTGAAGATGCATTCAATAAAGCTGCTGAAGATACTCAAGCTTACGCTGAAGAACTAAATAAACTTACTGATGAGTACAATAAAGCTCTTGATGAAGTAAAAACTGCTAAAGAAGAAGAAGCTAAAAACCCACCTAAAAAAGAAGAACCAACACCTGAAACTCCAAAAGAAAAAACAGAAGCTAAAAAGGCTGCTGAAGCTAAAAAAGTAGCTGACGATAAAGTTATTGAATTAGAGAACAAAGTTGCTGAAGAAACTAAAAAAGTTGAAGAAGCTACAGCTAAAGCAGAACAAAAAGCTGCTGATGTAAAAGCTGCTGAAAAAGCTAAAGCTGATGCTGATAAGGTTAAAGAAGACGCTAACGCTGAATTAACAAAAGCTAAAGAAGACGCTGAAAAAGCTAAAGAAAAAGTTGAAGAACTAAAAAAAGAAGAAGCTGACAGTCTTAAAGATATTACAAATGCATTAACTGAACTTGAAAACGATGCTATTGCTAAAATCAAGTCTGATGATAGAATTATAGATAAAGAAGAAGCTATCCAAGAAATTAAAGATCTTTTCGGTAAAGAAGATCTATTAAAAGCTATCCAAGCTGGTGAAATCTCAGCTGCTCAGGCTGCTAAAGATTTCGAAGACGCTGTAGCTTCAAAAGATTCTACTCCAGTTGAATACCAAGCTAAAGAATTAAGCCCTGAAGATAAGAAAATAATCGACGCTTTAAATAAAAAAGAAGAAGCTAGACCAATAGTTGAAAAACTTGGAATTATGTCTGATGTTTTAACTGAAAAAATCGGAGATTTAACAGTTGAAGTTGACTATATTAAAGCTGAGTATCAAGAAAAACTTCAAACAGCAGTAAAAGAAGCTGAAAAACTATTAGAAGAAAAAATTGCTGCATTAGATAAACAAAAAGAAACTTTAGAAAAAGCTAAAACTGCTCTTACAACTGCTAAGAAAAACAACGCTGATAAAGCTATCCAAGATGGATTACAAGATGCTGTAAATAGACTAGAAGCTTCTGTTAACTCAGCTAAAGCTGACGCTGATAAAGCTAAAACTGACGCTGATAAAGCTAATGATGCTAAAATTAAAATTGATAATATACTAAAAGATTATGCAGATGAAATCCAGAAACTAACTGATGATAAAAACGAAATTTTAGGTTCTATCGAAAACTTAAAAGAAATTCCTAAAGGTGAAGAATCTAAAGACTTTTCACGTGGAGTAAATGATGATGAAGCTCCTACTGAACCTGCTAAGGAAGCTGACGAAGTTCCAACTGCTCCTAATGCTCCTGAATTTAGTGGTGGAGTTAATCCTAGTGACTCTCCTTCTGGAGACAATGGATCTGATTTTAACGGTGGAGTTAACCCTGGTGATGCTCCTTCTAATGGATCTGATTTCAACGGTGGAGTTAATGACGATAATGCTACTACTCAACCTAACAATCCTGATTTCAACGGTGGGGTTAACGACGATAACGCACCTTCTCAACCTAATAATCCTGATTTCAACGGTGGAGTTAACCCTGGTGATGCTCCTTCTAATGGATCTGATTTCAACGGTGGAGTTAATGACGATAATGCTACTACTCAACCTAATAATCCTGATTTCAACGGTGGAGTAAATGACGATAACGCACCTTCTCAACCTAATAATCCTGATTTCAACGGTGGAGTTAATGACGATAATGCTACTACTCAACCTAATAATCCTGATTTCAACGGTGGAGTTAATGACGATAATGCTACTACTCAACCTAATAATCCTGATTTCAACGGTGGAGTAAATGACGATAACGCTACTACTCAACCTAATAATCCTGATTTCAATAGTGGAGTAAATGACGGTAACGCACCTACTCAACCTAATAATCCTGATTTCAATGGTGGAGTAAACGATGGTAACGCACCTTCTCAATCTAATAATCCAGACGCTCCTAAACCAACTGAAAAACCTCAACATTCAAATGGGCAAGAAGCACCAGTTAACTATGTTCCTGAATTAGGTAATGTTGATAAATTAAAACTTGAAGCTGAAATTGCTGAAATTAACGAAGCATTAAAAACAGCTGATCCAGTTAAAGCTAAAGAATTAACTGATAGATTACAAGATCTTGAAGAAGCTCTAAAAATCTTATCAGCTCAGTTATCACCTGTTCTTGAAAAACCTGAATTTGATTTATCTACACTTTTAGGTACTCCTGCTGGAGATGGTAACAGCTTCGGACCAAAAACTCCAGAACCTAAACAAGAAACTAAAGTTGATGCTAAAGCTGGTAGAGTATTACCAAACACTGGTATGAACTCATCTAGCACTGCAGCGTTAGGATTAAGCTTAATCGCATTAGCAGGTATTGCTGTTAGACGTAAACTTTCTAAATAATTAAGTTAATTAGTGTATAAAAAACTTAAAGAGTATGGAAAAATCCATACTCTTTTCTTTTTCTAAAAAATAGTTGAACATCTGTAAAATCAGAAATAAAAATCAGACCTTTCCTAAGCGGTACTTTCTCGACAAACCGAAATCTCGATTTTCAAGTCACGCCCTTCTTATTCTAAGTCTGATTTTCTTTTATTGAACTCTTGTTAATTTTTTCGCTTTAGTTTGCACTACATTTAAAGGTACTGCTTCTTTAGTTATGACACTCGTATCTAAACCAAACCATTTTTCCGGAGTTACTGTTATTTTTTTGAGTTTTAATCGTAGTCCCATAATAAAGTTATCGAATGAAGATAAACCGTTACTATTCCCTAAGACTTCTTCTATTAATACGAATCTAAAGTCTCCGACCGTCTCTGCTTTTCCTCTTAAGTTGTATTTAGTTGGTTGCAATTCTAACTCCTTATTTTCTAATAAATCACCTATTACTTGACGCATAAACATATTGATCCTTTGACCTTCTCTAAATCCAAGATTAAAGGTAATTTTGAATATTTTCTTATCACTAAATTTAGTAACCTTATACTCTCTTTTATATGGTTCATCTAGTACATTTATGTGGACAAAGAAGTAAACATTAGCTCTTTTAGGTTGTTTATTCAAAATCGAATATAATACCGCGTAATCAACATCTTCTTCTTGTTTTGCCCCTGTTAAATATACTAAGTTTGTTGCATATTTTGGTATATTTTTATCCATACTTAATTGCAGTAGTTGTTTTGTATAATTTTTCACTGTTAGATACTGGCTTTCACGCTCTTTGATTTCTGTTCCTTTATACCAAATAAACATAATCGTAAATATTAATAAGGCTATAATTACAGTTATGTATCCTCCATTTACGAATTTCAAACTATTTGCATATAGGAATAATAATTCTTCTATTCCGAAAAATATTAAAAATATCAACGCGAAAAATTTATTATTTTTCACTTTGTATAAATATATACTCAACAGCAACGTCGTTACAAACATTGTTATACTAATACTTAATCCGTACGCAGCTTCCATATTACTACTTGTTCTAAAGAATAATACTACACAACTACTACAAATAAATAATATTATATTAACCGCAGATACATAGACCTGTCCTTTTAATTCTGTAGGATACTTTATCATTAATTTCGGGAAGAGATTTAATTTTATCGCCTCCGATATTAACGTAAATGATCCTGTAATTAGACTTTGGCTCGCTATTATCGCAGCAAGTGTCGCAAGTATCACCTGGAATACTATAAAACTATCCGGAACTATCGCGAAAAATGGATTTTTTGTAGCACTATAATTTGTTGATAATAAATATGCAGCCTGACCAAAATAGTTCGCAAGTAGACATACTTTTACAGAAAACCATGCCATTCTGACATTCTGCCTACCACAATGCCCTAAATCTACATATAAATCCTCGGCGCCTGATACACATAAAAATACCGCACCTAATAAAATGAAAACACCAGGATAGTTGATTAGTAACTGAAGTGCATATTTTGGATTTATTGCTTTTAATATTTCTGGTCTAGTACTTATAGACTTTATCCCCCAAAACAGTAACGATAAGAACCATAAACTCATTATCGGACCGAACAATGAGCCGATTTTTTTCGTCCCAAAACGCTGAAATGAAAAAATAAATATGAAGATTATAAGCACTAAGGCAATTACATCGTTAGTATTTATAGATGGCATAATATCATGTAAGCCCTCAACCGCAGATGTTACCGTGATTGCTGGGGTTATTATTCCATCCGCAAGAAGAGTCGCTCCACCTAGCATCGCTAAAAGAGCTACACTACGTCTCGTTTTATTTTTTATTAAAGCAAAAAGTGAAAACACCCCACCTTCACCTTTGTTATCAGCTTTTAGTGCAATCATTACATATTTTGTTGTTGTCTGTAATGTCATTACCCAAAATATTAAACTAACAAACCCTAGAACTAAGTTTTCATTCATTGTTGCATCAGTATTATGAACGAATGATTTCATAACATAAAGAACCGAAGTCCCTATATCACCAAATATTATTCCTATTGTTATTATTACACCAAGAAAGGTTAATCTTGATTTATCCATATTTTTGTCCTCTTGTAAAATAAGTTAAAATCATACTACATCGATAAAATTAGTAATATAATTCTTACATATAATTATATTCCTCTTATAGTTAAAGTCAATAGTAAGTATATTGTATTTTTAGTATTGTCTAAAGTTTCTTTTTATAAAAATAAGTGTGGGAATTACTTAAAAATCGTGATTTCAAAGAAATTTATTTTTCCCAGGTTCACCCACAAATTTTATTAGATATCTAAAAATATTTAATACAGCTCATTTAGATATCAATAAACCACTGCAGCTATAACTTCTCATATAAACTTTTTTCTAGGATTTTTGAATCACTCTTTTCATTAATATAACACCTTAAATTATATCACTAAATCTATTCTACTTTTTTATTTTCATAAAATTTTAAAAATACCTTTAAATTAATTTTGAAAACTTTTACTTTTCTACTTTACAAACCTATTTAAAAAGTGTTAAAATTAACTTAAAGAGGATTTAACACATTAAATTTAAAGATAAAAAATTTATATAAAAAGGGGTGCTATTATGCTAATAAAAAGTAAAAAAGTTTGGTCAAGCGGACAATTTCTTCCTCTTATTTTAGAAGTTGAAGATAAAAAAATAACTGCCGTTTATGGCTATGATGCATTCGATAAAGTAGATTATGATTTTGGCTCTAATCGTATTTTACCAGGATTTATAGATGTTCATACTCATGGAGCTTATGGTTATGATACAAATGATGTTAACGAAGAAGGTCTTCGCAACTGGACAAAAAATGTAGTTTCTGAAGGGGTAACTTCATTTTTACCAACAACAATTACACAGACTGAAGAAGTTCTTCTAAAAGCTGTAGCAAATGTTGCAAAAGTATATGAAGAGGGATATGAAGGAGCTGAAATTTTAGGAATTCACTTTGAAGGACCTTATCTTGATGTAGAAAAACGTGGTGCTCAACCTAAAAATTGTATTCAAACACCAAGTGTTGAACAATTTAAAAAATTCCAAGCAGCTAGTAATAACCTAATTAGACTTATCACTATAGCTTGTGAAAAAGATATCGACTACAAACTGACTAAATACCTAGTAAGCCAAGGAATTCGTGTAAGTTTAGGACACTCAGCTTGTAATTATAAAGAAAGCTATTTAGCGTTCGCTAACGGTGCTACTTCACAAACTCACGTTTATAACGGTATGGTAGGATTCCATCACCGTGATGGTGGTCAAGTAGGATTTGCGTTGCGAGCACGCGATGCTTACGGAGAAATTATTTGTGATGGTATTCACTCTACTACAGATGCTTTAAATACATACTTCACAGCAAAAGGACGTGATCATGGAATAATGATTACCGACTCACTTTGCGCTAAAGGTTGTGGTCGTGGTTCTTACATCTTCGGTGGAGAAAATATGGAAATATATGAAGATGGTAGTGCACACCGTGATGATGGACGTTTAGCTGGTTCTACACTTAGAGTTATCGATGGACTGCGTGTCTTAATAGAAGATGCTTTAGTCCCTGTCGATGCTGCAATTAACTCTTGTACAAAAAACCCTGCGGAAATGTTAGGTTTTGGAGATAGAAAAGGAAAACTTAAAGTTGGATACGATGCTGACTTCGTAGTTATCTCTCCTACTTATGAGGTACTAACAACATTTGCGCGTGGTAAAGAAGTTTATAAAAAAGAAGTTTAAAAAGTAAGGGGTAATTCTATGAAATATTTAGTTTTTGATTCTAAAAAAGAAGCTTCAAAAGAAGCATACAAAATTTTAAAAAGTTTGATTAATGAAAATTCAACACTAGGTCTTGCTACTGGTTCAACGCCTACCGACTTATATGTAGAAATGATAGCTGATTATAAAAGTGGAAATTTCAGTTATAAAAATATTAAATCATACAACTTAGATGAATATGTGGGTATTAGCTACGATCATCCAGAAAGTTACCACAAATTCATGGAAACAAATTTATTTGATCATGTTGATATTGATAAAGCAAATACACATGTTCCTAATGCAAGTGCTGAAGATTTAGAACTAGCTGTTAAATCTTATCAAGAGGAACTTAATAAAGCGCAAATTGACGTGCAAATTCTTGGTATAGGCGGAAATGGGCATATCGGATTTAATGAGCCAGGAACACCATTTGATGCTGGAGTTCATGTTGTAGATTTAAAAGAAGAAACTATTCAAGCTAACTCTAGATTTTTCGATGGTGATATAAACCTTGTTCCTAAACAAGCAATGACTATGGGTATTAAAGACATCATGCGTGCAAAACACATTATTCTATTAGCATTCGGAAAAGCTAAACAAGATGCTATTAGAAGTTTAGTAGAAGGTGATGAAATAACTGAGAATATACCTTGTACCATTCTTAAAAATCACCCAAGCGTATTTGTATTAGTAGACAAAGATGCAGACTTTCAATAATTAATATTATGTGGAAGTGGATAAAACTAAAGATTTCATCTGAAGTTTATCCCTTCCACTATTAAAACAATATCGATGTAAGCGTTTATTTTTTAAAAATAATTAATAGGGGGTACTAAGGATGAGTACTGAATTAAAATGGACTAATATAGCTACTGTAGCGGCTCAAAAAGGCTACGAAAAAAACATCGGGACAGCAGGATTGGTTAAAGGTGTTATCGAAAACAAACTAATTTTTGGTGGTGGTGCTAACTTCCCAGGTGGACTTCCTGTAGATGGCGGAGTCAAGGTGAACCATAAAGATGTATATCTATATGAAGAAACATCTGACGGAGTAACATTATTAGATCAAATTCAATTTGACTATCCTCTTGCATATGGACCAAGTGCAGTACATAACAATACTTTATACTACATTGCGAATAAAACTGAAACATCATCAGAATTATTAGCATTCACTGTAGTTGAAGATAAATTAAAAGTAGAAGTTGTTGATACACTTCCATTTACAGTTGAAAATATTATCGCTAAAGTTCACGAAAATAAATTATACTTCGGTATCGGATCTATTAACGGATCAAATAACAATGAACTTTATGCATACGATTTAGCAACTAAGAAATTCGAAGTATTTTCAGAATTTCCTGGGAAATTACGTAATCAAGCAGTGAGTTATGTATATAATAATGAACTATACGTGTTCGGTGGAGGAGCTGCTGAAACTTATAGTGACGGATTCAAATTAAACTTAGCTACTAAAGAATGGACACAATTAGCTGATGTAGTAGTAGATAATGAAGAAATATCACTTTTAGGTGCTGATTGGGCTCCATTAAACGACCATGAACTTCTAGTAATCGGTGGTTTCAATAAAGATGTATGGAAAGATGCTGTATTCAATTTAACAACATTACAAGGTGAAGATCACGCTAAATATCGTGACGCATACTTCAGACGTCCTATAAGTGACTACAGATGGAGTAAAAAAGAATTAGTATACAACTTGAAAGAAAACCGCTGGTACCAATTAGGAGAAATTCCTTTTGAAGCACCTTGTGGACATGCTCTGTTAGCTACAGAAACTAATATTTATTCAATTATGGGTGAGATTAAACCAGCTGAAAGAAAACCATATATCCATAAAACTAAAAAATAATAATAACTAAAGATACCTTATTTAAAATGTAGGGTATCTTTAATAATTTATAAAATCGCTCTTAATTGAATACTTTATTAAGTAAAGTTCTAACTATAAAATTCCAATTAAAAAAGCCATGCGTTTTATTCTCATGGCGGAGTTTTACCATCTGTGCATAAAAAAAAGAAAAAATGCACAGAAGAAAAGAATGTATATTTTTTATAATAAAGTAACATTATACACTATTTTTTGTCAGTCAATATTTTTATAAATAAAAAAAGAACCTTCCAAAGGAAGGCTCTCACTGTTGCCTGGCAACGTTCTAGTCTCACAGGGCGTAAACCCAACTACATTCGACGCTAAAGAGCTT
>QWCF01000625.1_pt1 | contig 12701 bp, 26 predicted proteins | sample 1972521 | NCBI WGS metagenome assembly QWCF01 (sample SAMN09866715, study PRJNA288562) | Human oral metagenome isolate term4_saliva, whole genome shotgun sequencing...
TATGCTTTTTATATTTATCTTTATCTGTTTCTACAACTACCGTTAACGTACTTGTGGAATCTTTACTACTGGTATTATCGTAAATTGAAATTCTACCAATCACTTCAAATTCCACTTTATCTGTTCTGGTATTGATTACTGCGACACGTCTAACCACATTAAAATTGTCTGCTTCTTTTGAAATGTTATGTGACACTTTATCCGCTTCTCTACATGACACAAGCAACATTGTTAGAAAAGATAACAATAATAGGATTTTCTTATTCATTTTTACACCTCATATTGATTGTTTTTGATATACCAAACTAATGTTTCTAGTTGCTTTATAGCTCCACTAATTTCATCTATATCTTTCTTTGTACTAAAAATTCCTTGTTGTAAACACTTCTTTTTATGATGTAATTCTTTTAAAATAACATTTACTAAATCTTGATATTTTTTATCAATGAATTTCTCTATCAAATCACAATTTACTTGTGGTGCTACTTGTCCTTGATTTTTGAAATTATGTTTTCTTTCAAGTAATCTTAAATTTTCCAATGCTTGTTTAATCATTCCTCCACCCACAATCGTTTGATTTCGTCTCCGAACAAATCGATCGCATGTAAACAATCAAATTCAGTTTTGAAATATCCAAATGTTGGGTAAGATGAAAGGCTAACATCAGTAGACACAAAAAGCGATTTATCCCCTAAAATGATAATATAATATTTTTCGTCATCTTTTCCTGGTTTCCAATCCCCGTTACATTTATCACAGAATTGTCTAAATCGTACCAATAACGCACGTTTATCACGTTCTCGTTCTACTTCCTGTTTAGTTTTGAAGACATTACCTTGAGAATATCTGTCGTATGAAACCAGAGTAGTATCCCAAATATCTCGAAAAAAACTTCCATCAGAGCTAATACACCAATACTTTTCTCCTGTTTCAAAAGGATATTCAAACTCTTTGGCAATGACTACTTTCAATTTCGCATACAACACTTCTAATTTATTCAATTGTTCTGCAGTATGTGTATACCCTTCGACTAACTGACCAATATCTTTTATTAATTCATTGATTTCTTTACTCATTTTTCTTCCCCCCCGTATAAGCGTTTGATTTCATCGCCGAATATTTTGATAGCACGTGCTGCGTCTGATTCTTTTCTGAAATAGCCAAACAAATTAAACTCTTCAAGATTACAACAAGAATAGATTTTCATCATGTTATTTTTATAATCAAAACTAATATAATATTTCCATGAATTATCATCTTTAAAATCTGGCTTCCAATCTCCGTTGCACTTATCTCTATACTGTCTGAATCGTGTAAGTAAATCACGTCTATCTCGTTCTCTTTGCGCTTCTTCTTTAGTTTTAAAAAAATTTCCTTGTCTGTAGCGCATTTGGTCATTACCACTACGACTCCACCAATCTTCCACTATAACACCGTTGCTGCTTAATAAATAACATTTTTCTGTATAATTAAAAGGATAATCAATCTCTTTTTTCTGTCTCTCAAGTTTTAGCTCTTGCTTCAACGCTGTTGTTTTCTCTTCTAACTCTTTTATTTCCTTCTTTAACTCTTCTATTCTTGACATACATCATCACACTCCATTTTTTTAATAAAATCGCATAATTCTTTCGATATTGAAACACTTATTAATAATCCACCAAGCACAGGATTCAAAACATGAATTGCATAGCAAGTAGTATTAATTTTTGCTGCTTTTTTTAGTGTATTTAATGTTTGTTCCAAAATTTCTATAGATACTGTATTTAATTCCCAAGTATGTCTATATTCATATTCTACTTCATCTAGAAATTCTTTCGCCGAAAAAGAAACGTAACCAGATTTATAATCTAGATTACTTAATATAAAGTTTATTGCTAATGCTTCTCTTCTTGCATATTTGTATTGCGGAGAAAAATCTCGAATTTTTTCATTCATAACTTTAGTGTATTTCATATTTTTATACTCCTTAATTATCAACATACAACCTCTTAATCTCATGACCAAACTTTCCAATAGCTTCCAAACAATCTTCACGATTTTTGAAATAACCAAATAAATTAAATCCTAGCATAGTGTCAACGGGTCTTGCGATAAGCGATTCATTATTCCAAAAAATGCAAAATTTCAACTGTTGCCATTTATTCCAATTCGGAATCCACCCATCGTTTTTTTCATCTCTAAATCTGTTTAACCTAGCTAGCAAATTTCTTCTATCACGTTCCTTTTCTGCTTCTTCCATTGAATAAAACAGATTGCCTTGATTAAATAATTTCACCTCTAAGTGTTGATTGTCACGAATTTTTTTGTTCCACCAAATAGATCCGTCCATTTGTAACTCGTAAATACTTTTCGTGATATTTTTTTCAACATCTTCACTCATCTACTTCTTCCTCCCGCACATCAAAACCAGTTTCTTCAGCAATCATATCTAGAATGTCTTTGTAAGTAACATATCCTTCTGATTGCATTTCCAACTGCTTCAACACATCAGTACTGAATTTCTGTAATCGTGCAGCTCCAAATCCATGTTCGTCTCTCAATACTTTAAGAACTGCTGCCATTAAGAAAGATACTGTCTTATTCGACTTGTATCGTTTCATTGTCTGTGAAAATTTTGGTGTCTTCTCTAAACTACGCTTTAGCTTTTTGTTGTACTTCATTTAACTTCTCCAATTCTTCAATTGCAAAATCAAGATGTTTACGTGCTTTTTTTAAATCTTCCAATTGCTTTCCTTTTGATGGCGCTCGTAAAATATATTTCAAAACGCTACAGATCATTGCTCCAACATAAGCGTTTTGATATTTTGAAATGAAGTTTCTCATAACTTCTATAACTTCTAAACCATAAATACCTTTGTAATGCTGTGGATGATTCACCATATCTTTATCTTCATTCTCGTTTTTCCAACGATAGAGATTTACCTTGTCAAGAGTGTGTAATTCCCACAATCTATCCATATGCTTTCTAAATTCAGTGTAACTAATAAATTCTTCCCTCATTCTTACTCTCCTTTTCTGCTTCGTTTTATTAGCAATAATCTTTGTCTAGCAGCTTCTGATAATTGAATAACTTTCTGACCGTTTACTTCTTTACAAACTTTATTAGCTTCCAATGTTGAATCGTACCATTCAGCATTTCTCAATAATCTCTCGTATAAATAAACCACTTTTGGATGCTCTCTAATATCCATCATTTTATAAACTTTCTTCCGACTATAAAACAATCCATTTCTAACAATAACGTACATACTTCCTCCTGTTATTTCGTATTACTTTCATACGATGCATTATCAATTATTTTCATGATTTCTTCAGGGGTCTCTGAAATCCAATGATTTTCACCATTCTTTAATTCAACTATTGCACTTCCGTTATAATCTGAATAAGTTGAACAAATCGCTTCAATGCTTACATAAATTGGTGTTTTGGATTCTCTATCTGTTAACTCAATAAATTTCATCTCTTTTTCCTCCTAAAACGGTAAATCGTCATCTTTAATTTCCACAGCTTCAAACACTGGAACCACTTCAGAACCTTTATCTTTCTTTTCTAACAAATCAAAGCTTTCAACAAGAATTTCAGTTACATAAACCTTGTGTCCATCTTTCTCATAACTGCGACTTTGCAGCATTCCTGAAACTCCAATCAACGAACCTTTCTTTGTAAATTTTGCTAGATTCTCTGCAGTCAATCCCCACACAACACAATTAAAATAATCTGCATCGTAAGTGCCGTTGCTATTCTTGTATCGTCTGTTTACTGCTAGTGTAAATCGTCCGTAAGTTTTACCACCCGTTGTTTGTTTCAACTCAACATCTTTTGTCAGTCTTCCAATTTCTGCTACTGTATTCATTTATTTTCCCTTTCGCTTTTAAATTTTAATTCTCTTATAGCTTGAACAAAATTAATCCAATTTTGATAGTATGACATTCCTTCTGGATCTTTACTTTTTGCTGCATACAGCGCTAGTATTCCAACATCTCCAGTCTCTAGTACTTTGAAACCAAGTTGCCGTTCTCCCCTAGCTATATCCAAAGCGCAATTGATGTAAAACTCCTTGTCAGCTTCCAGTTTCTGCAAGTAGTCCAGCAATATCGTGCTGCCTACTTTAATCGATCTGTCGAGATATACTTGAAGTGACTTAATCTGCTTTTGAATTTTTTTAGCTTCCTCAAGAGGCAGCATAACTGCTTGACTTTGCTCCAGTCGCTCTCTTTGCATAATCTTCAAATAGTCCCTAGCATTCATTCAAACACCTCCTGAAAGAACATTCGATTCTTGAAAAATTTGAATTTCAAGTCCATCAACTCACCATCACGATTCTTACGTATCTGGAATTCGATTCGTTGATAACCGTCATTGTTTAATTCCGTATCAACATTTGTCAAAAATCCTACCACGTTGGAATCTTGTTCTATGGATCCTGATTCCCTCAAATCGGACAATTGAGGTGACTTATCTTGTCTACTCTCAACTCCTCTTGATAATTGCGACAAAATAATAATTGGAATTTGATACTCATTTGCTAGTACTTTTAACTCTCTAGTGATTTCTTCAATCTGCAATCGTCTATCCTTCTTCGAATTTGCAACTTTAATCAACCCAACGTAATCAATCACTGCAATATAGCTATTTTCCTTAGCTGTCGATGCTCGTTCTTTGATAATTGCTAAAATTCGATTGATATCAGAAACTTTGTCATATACTTGAATATCTTCTTGACGATAATATTCAATAGCACTTCTTACCAACTCCTTGTCGACTGGTGTCAATAATCGATTCATGTTCTTGAAGTAGTATGACGGAATTCTAGTGTTCAACGATAAAAATCTAGCTAAAATCTCACGTTTAGGCATTTCAAGACTGAATAAATCAACTCTCATACCTTTGTTTCGTTCTAAACATTTTTGAATGAGATTTATTGCAAATGCTGACTTACCAACAGCTGGTCTAGCACCTATCGTAATCAGCATACCTGCTTGAATTCCTCCACCTAAAGCGCTGTCCATTTGAGAAAAAGTTTTAATTCCTTGAGGCGCATCGTGTTCTAGTCTATATTCGAACAAATCAAAAGCCTCTTTCAGATTTCCTTCGTCACGACTAGCGCCAATCTTATTCATCTCTGCAAGAATATCGAACATTGTCTGCTCTAATTCAGCAGTTGGAAAGAAATTGTGTTCTTGTTTCAACTCGTTCAAAGTTTTTCTTAAGTTGTTACGATGCAGCTCTTTAGACAAATACGATAAGTTTTCTGCAGTCGAGTACTTAGCTTCAAGATTCAACAAGTCGTCATAAGTGAATGTCATATCTTTAATTTCTGCTTGAGTCCTAGCGTACAAGTCCATCAATCCGTCAACCTTGATACTCGTATCTTGCAGCTTATTAACGATGATTTTAAACAATCGATTTTCAAACCAATCAGGCTTAATAAATACTTTGTTGATATTATCAAAATCATGAAGTGCAATTGCCATAATCATTTCTTCAAGATCCTGTTGTCTATTTATCTCAAGTTGATTCATCTACAATCGCTCTCCAATTCTCTCCGTAAGTTTTTCTCGCAAATTCTTCAAAAGTCTGACTTTCTTTTTTTGGTTGATTTACAGGCTTTTGTGGTAGCATGTTTATATAAAGCTCAAACTTTTCAAGTCTAAATAATGTATTAGGATTTAAATTCCCTCTAAACTCTGGATTGTTCCAACGTTTACAGTTAAAGTCTATTGTTTTAATAATTTCTTCAACTGTGTAACCTTCTTTGAACAATCGTGTTAAATGTTTCTTGGTTAGTTTGTTGGTAGCTTTAAATTTAGTACCAACTTTTTCGTTCAAGTAGTCAATAACTTGAATATGCTCTTTAGGAATTTTTTCTTTGTTTTTTTCAACGGTTGAACAGTCAGTAGAATTATTTATATTATTCTCTGTAGTATTCTCTGTGTATTCTATGGTATAGGTCTGTTCATTTTGAACACATGCTTCTGTCCAATCTGAACAGTACGTCTGTTCATTTTGAACACACGGACTGTTCACCCGTTCGTAATTTATGGTGTACCATTTTGTTTTGTCGAACTTCTTCTGATTGAAATTTCCAACAAGAATTAAGTTCATTTTTTCTAAACTTCCAATAACTCGTCTAATAGTTGACTGTGACCAAAAAGGGAATTCTTTTTCCCACTCTTCTAATGTTTTATAAAACCATGCTTTTCCGTCAAAATATTTATTAGATTTTAATAGCCAATAATGCATTTGTTGAAGCATTACTGATTCGTTTAATCCAATTTCTGTAGCTAGTGATGGTAAAATTAATAAAGGTGATTCATCTAGTAATTTAATCGATGTAGAAACCATAAGATTCACCTCTTCTATTTTGTTCGTAATAATCATGAATAATTTTACTGATTTTCTCATGATTGATAGCATAACGATTTCTGATATCGAAATCCGATGTTTGTTTATCTACAAAAATAATATTTTCTAAATATAATTTTTTTACCCACCGTTTTACTGTGTTACTGCTAACTCCAGTTAATTCTGCTAATTCATCGAAAGTTACTGCAATACGAAGATGATCGTTAATAACGTTGCCATGTAAATGTAGTAGATGATTTAACGTTGCTAAAAAATAAGTTTCTTTTAGCCCTAAAGTTTGAATTAGCGGGATTGATAATCTGATGAATTCTTGTTCGTATTGTAACTTCGTCATTGTAATCTCCCATATGTTTTGTTATAATTTAAGTACGATTTGAGGCGGTTTTTTAAACCGTCTTTTTTTATTCCAGCAATTCATTAGCCATTTCTAAAGCCTCTATGCGTGATTCGAACCTCATGACTTTTCTTAGAACTCTCTTAATTTCCAAAAAAACACCACTCTCCGTGTTTTTGATAGTCCCTATAGTATTTCCATTGTCATCTATCAAATCGTCCAAATTTTCATCGAAAATATTCATCTGACACAACAGTTTCATGTACACCACTCCTTCTCAATGGATATCCATAAGCATTTAACGTTCTTACGATATCCGCCAAATGTTCTTCATCGTTTGTTTTTTCATAATTTTCCAAAGATTTATTAATGTTGTTCTTCAGTGTTTCGTAATTCATTATCTTTCACCTACGTATTGATTTGTTTGAATTAATTGAACTTTCTCATAATGCTGATTAGCAGCGCCAATCAAGATGCAAATCCATAACAAAGCTATTACTACAAATGCTGTAAAATAAGCAAAAATCTGTGCGAATCTAATCAGAAACCATTTATTAAATGTATTTCGTTTAACTCTTCTATACTCTTTTCTCGTCATATTTTTATCATCCTCACAAGCAGTATATAACCGCAAAAATTACTACAAATATCAACACAAACCCAATGAAAACAGCTTTCTCCGCTATATCATTTAGAACGACACGTAACATGTAAAAAATCCAAAAACAAACAAGTAAAATTAAGTATGAAATAATTGTGAATAACAATGTTTCTAAAAATTTATACATACCTTACCCTCCATTCTTCCTTGTTCTATTGATAATCTCATGTACTCGTATCACACTCTCAAGATCGTTCACTTTGTTTTGTAATTTCTCATTGTTGGCCAACAAGCTAGCAATCATAAAGTACGATGAAACCAGTGATACCGCTAAAATCAAAATCGCAAAACTTTTTACTTTTTCCATATTTCACCTCCTACTTATATTTTTCCCAGTTTTCTTCCAACCATTCAGAAATAGCAGTTTTCTTAAATTTCCAAGGTTGTCCTTTTTTTTCTGGGAAAAATACCATTCGTTCTAATTCTTGTCTGAATGGATACAAGATTTTTTCTTTAGCAGTGTTTTCTGTCATATCCACTTTGGATAAGAACCACTTCATATTTCCTGTATTCCCTAATTCTCTTAATCGATTCAAATCTTTAAATTCTTCTTCTGGTATCATCTTCCAACGCTCACCAGTTGATTCATCAACGATGATATGATTGAAAGATGAAATCGTTAATGTTGCTTGCATGAAATTACCTCCTTTGTTTATTTTTATTGCACTATCAAAAAAGCGTAGTGAATAAAAAGACTTCTAAGGGTTAGCAGTAACGAACAAACTTAAACATTTCTAGTAAAGTTTTAATAGCGTTCAATACTTCTTCAGTGAAACCTTTTTCTTTTAGTTCTTTAATAATTTGTAAATATAACTCTGCAGCTATATTTATTGTCATTTCTGTATCTTTCATGCTCTCACCTCCCTTTATGCCTTAACCTGTTCGTAATTTTTCGATTTCATCAATCGAGCAGTTACACAGCGCAATAATAATTCAGACACTTCGTAATTGAATTTATGATTTTGAAGCACAGTTAGAATTTCTGATTGTGCTTCTCTTAATTCATCTCCAGAAATTGTAATGTTGTTAGAAATCACTTTCTCAACCTTTTTTGTTTCTTCGTTCAAAATAGTTTCCATTCTAAATCCTCCATTTATCTTCAATTCTTTTCGTAATCTTTTTAGCAATTTGTCTCCTATCTAACTCAAACCCAGAATTTTTTTAATCTGTTCCATGCGTGCTACAGAATTTCGTCTACCGTTGTTTAAATCATTCATGTAGACTCTTGAAATCCCCATTGCGTTTGCTAAATCCGTAGCAGACCACTCTTTATCAATCAAAGCTTTGAGAATTTCTTTTTTTAACTCTTTTTGATTTTCGGTCATCGAATCACTCCTTTCGATTGATTTTTAACGATTATTATTATCGATAACTATTGACAGATAATCGATTTTATTCTATTATGTAAGCGTACAAAATAAGCAAAGCAAAAGAATAGCTTTACATCAGTCTTGGCGGACAGTTTTTAATCTGCTTTTTATTTGTTTTGTTGTTTAAAATCAGCTTACACGATTAGTATAATCGATTATTATCTCTTAGTCAACGATTAAAATCGATTTTTTTCGATTATTTTTTTCAGTAAGCTTAAAAGGAGTTGAATAAAAGTGTCTCTTTTAGCTAAAGTAAAAAGATTAGTTGGAGAAAAAAAGATGACTATTGCAGAATTAGAAAGAAAATTAGATTTTAGTCACGGTAGTATCTCAAAGTGGGATAAGCAATCCCCATCTAGTGAAAGACTACAAAAAGTTGCTGATTATTTTTCAGTTACCACAGACTATCTTTTAGGTCGTGTTGATACGCCAAACTGGGCAACTGAACAGGATGTGCTAGATATTGAACATGCATTGCACTTAAATAGCACTGTAGTAGCTTATGACGGTATTGAGTTAACTGAAGATGAGAAAGAACAAGTCAGTGCAATTATACGAGGAGTTTTATGGAAACAACTAAAAAACAAAAAATAAGGGGGGAATCTATTTGGATGTAAAAACTTTAGTAGAAACATATCAAACGGCTAATCCGTTTGCCTTAGCAGAAAACTTGAATATTCCATATCAATACGTGGATTTTCCAGAAAATTTAAAAGGACAAATCGTGGTATATGATGAAAAACCTATTATTCTGCTGAATGACTCTATTAAAGAAACACCTTCCAATTATTTAGTGATGGCTCATGAATTGAAGCATGCATTAGACCATCCAGATTTATTAGGGTATTATTCGTTGTGTTATGGGGGCAAAGGGAAGTTAGAGCGTGAAGCAAACGAGTTTGCTGAACAATTAATGTATTATTTTCAAAAAGAACAAGAATTGGAATTACCAAATGAAATTAAAGAGGTATATTTAAACTAGAGGGAAATCAAAAACGGAAAGGAGGAATACATATGAATATAAAAAAGAATATATTGTTTTATAAATTAAACCTAGAATTTAATCGACAATTAGATATGTTTGAACATGATATTGATTTAAAAAAGAAAATTAGATCGTTTAAAGAACATCATGCTGCTGATGAATTACGTTATGTTAACTCATCAGATAAGTATATTGTCGACATTATAGACATCAATGAAGAATATCTGTTTGCTAGTTATGGAAAGTTGAACGATTATAACAAAAGCCATTTTATTCGAGTGAGAGATAAAAAGAAGCTTACTCCTCAAGAATATAGTGATTATATAGAAATGTTCACCTATTTTTATATTGACTTCAATACAAATAAAATAGTCATGATTAATAGTCAATTCTGTAGAGGTTTCAAAAAGAATATCGCTGAATTTCTAACAAATCATTTTAAATTATCTAACATTTATGAAACTGTTGAAGTTGTATCGACTTTAAATGAAAATATATCTGAAGTAATTGATAAGGCGAAAACTGTACAATCTGTTGATATCAAATATCATTCAAATCGATATGTACTGAATGAATTTGTTTCTCTTGCTGAGTTGTCGACAGAAAATGAATGTGTAAAATCAGCACGCTTAACATTAGCGATTGCTCCCGTTCAATCTAGTAAACCTTTTATTCGTAATTTAATAGATTCGGTTAGTAAAAAGAAAGATTATTACCAATCTGTAGGAATTTCTACCAGTGATGGAGAAATTGAGGTTTTAGAACAAACCGTAACTAAAAAAGTCACCCACGAATTTAACGAAAGTGACTTTAGTGAAAGTGTAATTTTAAAGATTTTAAGAAGATATATTAACTCTTATTAATACATTTTGACATACTCTTATTGATAAATTTTGACATACCATAAAGTTTCACAGCAGCAATTACGGTTTCAGTAATCATTATTGTAAAGAGGTATAAACTATATTCATGATATTTTAACAATCCTGAAATTAGTAATAATAGAGAACTAATAATTCCACAAACTAATGTTAAAAATACAATTTGGATATGTTTGTATCTTTGTAATAAAGCTAATGCTTCCGAACTTGGGAATGCTACAAGAATACCCATTAGAGTTAAGAAAACACCAAAAAATGTTAAGCTTACTTCTACTGAATGTTCTTGCAATCCTTCAGTAGGAATACAATTAGTAAAATGACTTATTAGGAGAATTAATAATAATGGGATAATAATATAAATATGGATATTAAATTTTTCATAAATCCATCTAAAATTCCATGTCATATTATCACTCCTCCTATCATTTATTTTATTATAGAGTATCTATAAATTACTGTAAATACGAACAAAAAATAAAATTTTAAGAAAGCCCATTAGGGCTTTTTCTGAAAAAGAAAACGAACATACGTTCTACATAAAGGAGGAATAACAATGGCTTCATTTAGAAAACGTGGTGAATTCTGGGAATATCGCTTTAGAGCAAAACAAATTGATGGTACTTTTAAAGAAGTAATGCAATCAGGATTCAGAACCAAGAAAGAAGCACAAATAGCTGCATCAATGCGTGAAACAGAATTGATTCAAGGTGGTTCAATTGATGGAGGATTAAGAGTTTTTGCTGACTATTTTGAACAATGGTATTACTTGTATAAAGAGGCTAATCTAGCACCTAAAACACAAAAGAACTACAGAATTTCAATTAAAGTAGCTCATGAGTATTTCAAGAAATTAAGAATTAAAGATATTACAGAAGATGTATATCAAAAATTCTTGAATGATTATGGAAGCACTAGAGCCAAAGAAACAGTTGAAAAAGCTCATACTCATTTTAAACAAGCGTTGAAAAGAGCTGTAAAGAAAGGTTATATAAGATATAGTCCTGCTGAAGATGTAATTGTCAAAGGGAATGACACTCACAAAAAGAAAGAACGTGTTAAGTATTTAAACGAGGCAGAACAGAAGATATTATTAGAGGCTGTTCTGGAGAATATCAATCGTGGTGATAGTTATGTAATATCAGATTATGCTATATTAGTATCTTTAACTTGCGGATTACGTTTTGGTGAACTAATAGGATTAGGAACAGATTCGTTCAAAGAGAATTTTAGTAAGATGGTTATTAATCGAACATGGGATTACCAGATAAACTTTGAGTTTTCTCCAACAAAAAACGAGGCATCTAATCGCACTATCATTGTAGATGAATTGACGAGAAAGGTCATTAAGCAGTTAGTTAAGTATCAATTATCCAATAGGATCGTACACAAGCATAAATTAATATTTATTAATAGTTATGGACAACCAATCAGCAATACTGCAGTTAATAAGAGATTGAAGCACTATGCAGATGAGTTAGGAATAACTCCAATCACTCATCACCACTTGCGGCACTCTCATATCTCTCTTCTACTTTACAAGAAAGTTAATATTAAGTATGTATCCAGAAGAGCTGGGCATGCAGATATTTATACAACGTTAAATACGTATTCTCATATAATTGATGAATTGGAACAATCAGAAAATGATACACTATCAAATATCATCTGTTCACTCAATTCACAAACTTTGTAGTAAAAATTCACTAATAATTTGCCCACAAATTGCCCACAAAATTTTTATTTTTTATCATATTTTATGAGTTTCTTAAAAATATAAAAATAGCTAGAAACGTTGTTAAATCAACGTTTCTAGCTATTTTGCTAAAGTACTTTTAGCTTCTAATTTGTACTAAAAATACCGGCGGCCGGGGTCGAACCGGCACGCCCTCGCGGGCACTGGATTTTGAGTCCAGCGCGTCTGCCAATTCCGCCACGCCGGCATATAAAGGCGGTAAACGGATTTGAACCGATGATAAAGGTTTTGCAGACCTCTGCCTTACCACTTGGCTATACCGCCATTTCTATATAAAAAAAACTGGGGTAGCTGGATTCGAACCAACGAATGACGGAGTCAAAGTCCGTTGCCTTACCGCTTGGCTATACC
>QWCF01001694.1_pt1 | contig 12698 bp, 10 predicted proteins | sample 1972521 | NCBI WGS metagenome assembly QWCF01 (sample SAMN09866715, study PRJNA288562) | Human oral metagenome isolate term4_saliva, whole genome shotgun sequencing...
GCGTCCAATGGCAGCACAGAACAAGTCTATCGGTCAGTTCAACTTGACAGGTATTGCTCCAGCTCGCCGTGGTGTTCCACAGATTGAGGTAACATTCGATATCGATGCTAACGGTATCCTTAACGTATCTGCTAAGGACAAGGCAACAGGTAAGGAGCAGAGCATCCGCATTGAGGCTTCAAGTGGTTTGAGCGAGGAGGAAATCAACCGTATGAAGGCTGAGGCTGAGCAGAATGCTGCAGCTGATAAGGCAGAGCGTGAGAAGATTGACAAGCTGAATCAGGCTGACTCAATGATCTTCACCACCGAGAACTTCTTGAAGGACAACGGTGATAAGATTCCAGCCGACCAGAAGTCAGGCATCGAGTCTGCTCTCCAGCAGCTCAAGGATGCTCACAAGTCAGGTGACGTTGCAGCTATCGACACAGCTATCAACAACCTCAACACCGTTATGCAGGCTGCATCACAGCAGATGTATAGCCAAGCAGGTGCACAGGCAGGTCCTCAGCCAGGAGCAGACGCTGGTCAGCAGGAGCAGCCAAAGCAGGATGACACCATCCAAGATGCAGACTTTGAGGAAGTGAAGTAAAATAATATTATAACCTTGCCCCAATGGTAGAAATATCATTGGGGCTTTTTGCATTAATCAAACACTATGAAAGAAGAAATAAAAGACGTACAATATTTTATTAAAAAAGAAAAAGAATATATATCAGAGCATAAAAACGATGGTTCGATGTTTGTGGAAGGTATTGGTCTAATAGACGCTGACTTTTATAATTCAGAATACTTCTTAAAAAATGGGAAAATACAAAGGTATTATGATGGAATAAAAGGATATATTGGGAACGAGGAAAAATATGAACTAACAGAAGCTGAACGAGTAATTTTGAGGATGTTCTGTGGTGATATGTCTTGTTATTTTAGAGACGATTATTATCACGGAACTGTACCTGAAATCGCAGAAGAATTATTTAAAGTACTCAATTCCCTTATTTTGAAAGCTCCACAAAGTAAGAGCACTCTTCTACGCCGATATTGCAAATCTCAAGATAAGACAGATTTCTCAGAAGGTGATATCTTTACTGTAGATCATTGTCTTACATGTACAGAAGGTAATTGGGAGCAAGAAGATAGTAAGAATGTGTATGTAATTGAACTATTGAAAGATGGAAAGACTAAAGCACACAATCTTTATGAAATATACAATCATGGTGATGAAAAGCAAGTCAATTTTACTCGTGGTACATCTTTTAAGATAACGAAGGTTATTACCCAAAAGAATGATCTTAAGTTAATATATATGGAAGAGTTGCCATAAGTTAAACGTAAAATAACCCTATGTCCCAAGATGAATATAACCAATTACCCTACGACTATGCGCACTGTGTTGGCACTCACAGTGAGAAAACCAGCCAGTGCTTGCTCACACAACCTACACGCTACTCAGAATGAGTACGAAGGAGCATTATATAGTTTAGAATCTGTGATGCATAGTTTCACTGTTCGTAATAGCTATAGCTTTAATGAAATGATTAGGTGAAAGATTTTTTTATTATGCCTGTTCTCAATTTTACTCAACATGGGATAATCTAAATCAAAAATATATCAGACATAGAGTATTTTAAGTGTTTCATTTTGGCTTTTTGCGATGTAGGAAGTATATTTGTGTCGATTTTGTAATACATTGGTTATTACTGTTCATGTACGTCTTGTTATTTACGTAGTCTGTGATTATTGATAGCATCAAAGCAATATGAAAGAAAACATCGTTATCAAGTATCGCCATACGGTACTTTTCTATCTCTTGGCAACCCTTATCCCATGGATATTCTGGTTTGCTGCAAGTTATGTAAGTCATCATGTAGTTTATTCGGAAAGCACATGGGTAGCTCCATTGTTGGGGCTGGCAGGACTTTTCTTCCCAATGTTTCTGACCATTATTTTGGTTTTTCAGCGTCAAGAACTGCGGAAAGACTTTCTTGGAAGATTCCTAAACTTGTCTTCCGATAAGTGGCAATATTATTTCACAGCCTGCCTACTGATGCCAGCAAGTATCTTGTGTGCTATGGCAGTTTCTCTGTTGTTCGGTTACAGTCCATCGCAATTCATTATTACAGGTCATTACACCTTTACTTCGGGTGTCTTTCCTGTATGGTTTCTCCTTATTCTTGCACCTACACTTGAGGAACTTGCGTGGCATGGTTATGGAACAGACTGTCTCCGTTCTCGAATGAGTCTTTTCAAAAAACATCTATGCTGTTTGCTGCTTATTGGGCAGTTTGGCATTTTCCCCTTGCAGGTATTAAGGGTTATTATCACGCTAATGTGGTGAGTGAGGGCTGGCTTTATAGTCTGAACTTCATCGTGAGTATCTTTCCTTTTGTCTTTTTGATGAACTGGCTTTATTATAAAACTAACCGAAATATCCTCGTAGCTATTATCTTTCATATTACGGCAGGTTATTTCAATGAAATATTTGCGACTCACCCCGATAGCAAGTGTATACAGACGGTATTATTGCTTATAGTGTCTGTTATCATTGTGGTTAAAGAACGTCGACTGTTCTTTAACCGAGCATTGGAGTAGTTGGTACTCACCATTTAAATCTTAGTTCCAAGAAGAACATAATCATTTAGGTATTAACCGTGCACTGGCTGGCACTCACAGAGAGTCAGCCAGTTTTTTATGTTGTTCAACCTGTATGATATTTGATGTAATCGTGAAAAAGCTTATTTACTCTTTTCTATAAATCTCTTATCTACTACACTAAGTTTGAAAACTATTTGCTGTCATTTTTAACAGTTGTGGTATCTCGTTGATTTATAAAGTGTTATAAGTCGTGAGTGGGTGATAGGAGTGACAGCAATATAAAAATAATCCGTGAAAAACTTGACAAGGGGTATCTCTGTGTTGTATCTTTGCAAGCAGAAATAAGGAAGATCAACGACACGTTAAGCGTGATTTCCTACAAACTAACCGCATCTTCCTTTTTGAATTTATTTTTCTTAAATCATTCTATTTATGTGTACAGTTTTTTCTAACATGCCCAAAGACTGGGCAGTGTGCTTTATGCACGATTGTATTTTTAAAGAGCAGTGTCTGCGCTATTATGCGGCTAAGACACTCTCTATTAGTCAACATTCGGCATTGACCGTTCTTCCCTCTGCTCGTTCTGGCAATAGCTGTAAGGCGTTTTACGCTATGAAGACAGAACGATTGGCGTGGGGATTCTCGCACCTTTTCCATGATGTGAAGCACAGTGACTACCGCTCTCTGCGTGGTACTATGGAGAGTCATTTCGGAAGTCGCTTTGTTTATTATCGTTACCATCGAGGAATTAATAAACTGAGTGAGGGCGAACAGCAATGGGTTGACGAACTCTTCCAGCGTTATGGCTATGCTGTCCCACGTGTTTATGATAACTACCAGACGTGCTGGAAATAATAGTTGTGCTTTCGGGAAGGAGTTAAGGAGTGAAAGGGAGTAATAGGAGTTAAGACATTAGTACGTTTTGTAAGAGAAAGGTAAGGCGACTTTTACGTTACGGAGTTGAGATAGTAAGCTGTTATTGAGGTCTTGTTTCTGTGGTGCTAACGCTCCGCACATCATGTGTTGATGCTCCGCACGTGTGGTGCTGGTGGACAGAATAATAAAAGACATAGTAACATGTTAACTTTTTCTGTGTTAGACTTAATGACAGCCATAATGACATAAGGTCAGACGGAAAAGACATAGTAAGAGTTTAACTTTTCTATGGCTTGTTAAGCCAGAATGACATAAGGACAGATTTTAGAAAGACATAATAACAGATTAACCTTTTCACTCTTTCTCCTTTCTCACAAGCAACTTGTTCACTCGTAAACTTGTCAACTTAAAACTATCGTATATGCAATACAAGAATCTTAAGAATATTAAAGCTGAAAATCAGCGAAAACGACAGTCGGAAAGACTTAAAAATGATATTACTCGTCGTCTGCTCAACTATCTTGAGCGGAAGTATGAAATGAGATATAACACCGCCTTAGGGTGTACGGAAATCCGTAAGGCAGGGAGTGATGAACCTTTTATGCCTGCGGATGAACGGATGCGCAACACAATCGCTATTAAGGCGCGTCTTGATGGGATTGATGCGTGGGACAAAGATATCCGACGATATACGGAGTCGAGCTTTGTCAAGGCTTTTAATCCTGTGGACGATTTCCTCAAAGGACTGCAAGGACGATGGGACGGAAAGGACCATATTAAGGCTTTGGCTGACTGTGTACCTAATGACAACGCACGATGGACAGACTGGTTCCACACGTGGTTTCTTGCGATGGTGGCACAATGGATGGGACTGGACGTCTCGCATGGTAATAGTGTGGCACCGCTGCTTATCTCCCGACAAGGCTATCGGAAGTCTACCTTCTGCAAATGTTTGCTACCAGAGGCGTTGCAGTGGGGATATAACGATAATCTTATTATGAGTGAGAAACAGAATACGCTGCGGGCAATGACACAGTCGCTGCTGATTAATATTGATGAGTTCAATGCCCTGTCGGCTAAGACACAAGACGGTTTTTTGAAGAATGTCATGCAGCTCGCAAGTGTAAAACTCCGTCAGCCTTACCGCCAACAGCAGCTTACGTTGCCACGTGTTGCCTCTTTCATTGCTACGGCAAACGTCTCGGATGTCTTTAGCGATCCCAGTGGCTGTCGCCGTTTTATAGCAGTCACGCTGACAGGTCCCATCCGTCTGCCCGACCGCATAGACTATGAGCAGCTTTATGCGCAGGCGGTTGCCGAACTTGAGGCTGGTAGACGATACTGGTTTGATGAGGCTGACACCCAAGAGATTATGGCAAACAACTTGCAGTATCAGCAGCACACCCCTGCTGAGGCTCTCTTCTTTGAGTGCTTTTCCATTCCTAAGGACTTGGCAAAGGGTGCCTATATGACAGCTGCCTCCATCTTTGGTCTTCTCCGCCAGCGATATGGCAGTCAGTTACACCTGACAAGCCTTTCCCATTTCGGTCGTGTCCTTGCCAACATCCCCGACCTCCACAGTAAACATTCTTCACATGGCACAGAGTATCTGGTCGCAGTACGTAGCAGCCTTGACCAGTCTACCTCTCCCATCTTAAACCGTTAGTTGTCGTCCGAATAAACTTTCAAAGTTGCTGTCACTGCCGTCACTCCTTGATACGTTATAAGTGGTTTATAATCTGTTCGTTGCGTGAAGTGTTAAAAGTGACAGCAACTTGAAATAAAACTATATTAGGTATAAATTCTATTCTGTAAGTAAATTTTTCTTGTAAAAAAACTTATCCTTTACCTTTTATATAAATATTTTATATTATATTTGCAACATGTTGCCCATATCAATGGGAAAGTGTAACTAAAAACGTATCTATGAAAGAGTGTAGGGAAGAACACAGGATACCTTATCTTTTGCCAATGACCATGAAGTGAAGATGGCTGGTGATTCTATATTTAAGTGCTAAAGGCTTTGAGGCTGCAGCTGTAGAAGTTGAAGATATAGAATGTTGGAGTGCACGTGAACTCCAATTGCTTTTGGGGTATTCCAAATGGGAGAATTTCTCGAAAGTAATTGATAAAGCTAAGACGGCTTGTGTCAATGCTGGCTATTTCGTTGCTGACCATTTTCCTGACGTCAGGAAAATGGTTAATCTTGGGTCAGGATCAGAAAGAGAGATTGATGATATTCTCTTAACTCGCTATGCCTGTTACCTAATTGCACAAAATGGTATCCCACGTAAAGAACAGACTTCTACATATAGAGCACCAAAGCATTTGGTTCAAAGTGCCAGCCTGGAAGTTCCAAAGAGCCATAATGACACTTTGGATTGCACTTTGGAAGAAGTAGCACTTATAAAGTTTGTCAAGGAGAAACCACCTTTGATGAGATTATGGACAAATACGTGGAAATGAAAATTTGTGCTAATGAGCACTATGTGAACTCGTTCACAAATGGTCGAGTACAGCCGAATTTATGCAACGTTGCTCATCCTTTTATGGAGGGTAATGGTCGCAGCACCCGCATTTGGCTTGACCTTATGCTGAAGCGTTCTCTCAAACGAGAATGAGTGATTAATTAAGGAAGTTGGACTTGTATCCTGCGTAAACTTTTAACGTATAAAAAATGTGTCAAGTTATATGTACGGATAGACTATAAAAAGAGAACAGTTCAAATATATATAGCGTTGATGAAAGCGAAATGTAGATGGTTATCAGATTATAATTACCAATTAAAATAAATGCTCTATGGACTTTATAATTACAGCTATTCGTATTTATGAAGGATGTGAACCCAATTTGAAAAAAGGTTTAAAAGATGAGTGGTATCTATTAAGTAATAGAGTCCATGTAACTTCGCAGAATAAATTAGAAATAGTAAAAGGATATACGTATACGAATAATTTATGGGGTAAAGGAATAAATATTAGTGCAATTGTTGGTTCAAATGGAAGTGGAAAATCCTCTTTGTTAGAGATATTATATCGTATTATAAATAATCTTAGTGCTATTCTTCAAAAAGGAAAACAAAGAAAAGCTGCAGAAACATTATATTACATAAATGGCTTATGTGCTGATGTCTATTATATTGTTGACAATCAACTTTTTTGTATTTCTTGTCAAAATGATTGCGTATCATTGTTAATGTCAAATACTCAAAGTATAGTACTATACCCATTTGATACAAATACAATTGTTCCTATGAAAGATTTTATAGAATATGCAAGGACTTGTCTTTTTTATACAATTGTGACAAATTATTCTTTACAAGCTTTTATCTCTCAGGACTTCGAGGAAGAAGAAGTTTTTCTTTTGAAGGAGAGAGAAAATAAATTTCCAAAAGAAGGTGCGATTTGGCTAAATAGCCTTTTTCACAAAAATGATGGTTATATGGTACCGATTGTTTTGAACCCTTATAGGCATGAGGGAATTATAGATATGAAGAGAGAGCATCATTTATCAATTTATAGATTATCTTCATGTTTTATACATGCTCGTAATACAAAACATGACTTTATTACCAAGTATAAATTACATCAAATATTATATAGATATAATGAAATTTATGTAAAAGATAAAATTCAGAAAGATAAAACCATTCCAGATGAATTTATTTGGGAATATGAGTTTGATGCTAATGGTTCTCGTTACGTTGACAGGATTCTGATTTTATATGGTTTTACCGCTGGTCAATTAAATTTTGAGAGTAATGGAATTAATAGAATCTTAAAAGATGCAGCTTTATACCTCGTTCATAAAACATTAGATGTTGCAAGTAAGTATCCTATATTCAACGATAAGAATATAAAAAAATGTTCTATGTTTGACGAAGTACAGGAGAATGATAATAAAGTATTAAAGGATATTATTAGTATTTTAAGAAAGGATAAATCTCACATAACAGTTAAGATACGACAAGTTTTACATTTCTTAGAAGCCTCTATAAGTGGACAATTTAATAATTTTAATTGGTCTAATTTTACTTTTGATGAATACGTAAAATTAGTTGGAGGTAAAGCTGAAAGTACCAAGATGTCAGAAATACAAGAGTTTCTCCCCCCCTCTTTTTTTATTGCAAATATATTGCTTGATCATTTTAAAAATAATAAAGAAAAGGATAATATTGATTCTATTTCTGTAAATCGACTAAGTGCGGGAGAACGCCAGTATCTTTATACATTTAGCACTTATATATATCATGTATTAAATTTATTAAGCATACAATCTTCTTCTAGTGTAAAGTATAGGAGGTTTAATCTTATTTTAGACGAAGTAGAGATTTGTTTTCATCCTGAGTATCAGCGTCGTTTTGTTTTTGAGTTTGTTGAATTTATAAAAAGATTACATTTGAATACTTATGCTTGTTTTAATATCATAATAGTTACCCATTCTCCTTTTGTTTTATCTGATATTCCTTCTGAAAATATTTTGTGGTTGAAAGAAGGAAAACAAGACAATTATGATATAAATAAAAGAAATCCTTTTGCAGCAAATGTAAATGATATTCTTAGAAATTCTTTTTTTCTTGAAAATGGTTTTATAGGAGAGTTTACAAAACGGAAAATTTTAAGTTTGGTAAAATTTATCGCAGGAAAATCACATAAGACTAAGGAATGGGATAAAAAGAAAGCACAACATTTTATATCACTGATTGGAGAACCTATATTGAAAGAGAAACTAACAGATATATTAAATTCTAAGAGTTAATGAAACGTTTTTTTATTTCAGAATCTATAAAAGAAATAGCTGATAAATATTTAAAATTAATTGATCATGATAATAGGGGATTTCAACATCCTAAAAATAAATTGGAAAAACTAATAGAAACTATACCTGATAATACAATAACAAATCCTTACGTCCAGTATGTGCAAAAGATTATTGAGGATTGGGACGAACTTATAGTATTATTACCATCTAAGTTCGAAGATTCATATAATGAATTTAATGATATTTTAGATAGTAGAAAACTCTCTAATAGACTTTGGGGGGAAAAGAAGCCCAGTTTTTATGAAAAGGTAGTTGAAGCTATGAGATATGATTATGTTCAAAATATTGTTTATCCCCAAATTATGAAGTTATTAGGAGTTAAAACTTGTACTTACTGTAATGCCCAATACGCTTTTGCTATACAAAAGGGAAAAGATCTTTATATAAATTATGAGATTGATCATTGGAAACCAAAGTCAATCTATCCGTTTTTATCTACTTCTTTTTATAATTTACAGCCTTGTTGTTCTTCTTGTAATAGAAAGAAAAAGATAAAAATAGCTTTGTTTCATCTATATACTGAAAAGGAAAGTGAAGATTTAAATCCTATGCATTTTTCTCTTTCTCGAGAAGGAGAAATTTTATATTCGATATCTCATGATATTAATGAGTTAGAGATAATGTTCGATTGCAAATCCGATATAGACTTATTGGAAAATGAAGAAAATTTATTTCAGATTTCAACATTATACCAAGCTCATCGTGATGTAGTAGAAGAATTAATATGGAAAAAATATATATACAATGATATTTTTAAGCAGATTTATTATGATGAATTTAAGTCCTTACGGTTTACGGAGAGCGATTTCAGGCGATTTATTGTAGGGAACTATACAGATTTAATAGATGTACACAAAAGACCTCTCAGTCAAATGGTTCATGATATATCTATAGATTTAGGATTAATAAAAGAATAGTTTAGTTTCAGTGACAACATCCAAGATGCTTTCTAATTAATACTGCTCAAATTGAGGAAACATTTTTGTACCATACAAATATAAATCATTGATAATCAGCATAGGATATATTTGAGGAAGAAAACGAAACTTACATATAAACAAATTCGCAGCAACTGGATGGTTGCTGCGGGTTGTTTTGGGGAGATGATAAGCTGAGATAGCCTACATTATAACGTCAACTCAATGATATAATCAATGTCAGTAGGGATGGTGTCGAGGTTAAGGGTGATACCATTACCGGTCTTTGTGAAGTTGACACGCTTGTTGGTGCCAAAGACGGTGGCGGACTTGATTTTGTGGTTGCCAGTAGGGATGAAGAGGCTGGAGTCCATACAGTTTAGGATGTGGATGTAGAGTTTGTTACCACGTTGTGTACTTACGCCCCAGTCATGTGGACCAACGATGCCCCCACGTGTACCGTAGATGGTTTCACCATATTGGTTCAACCATTTACCTAAAGACTGAAGACGGTCGAGGGCAAGAGCAGGGAGTGCACCACCTGGTTCTGGACCGATGTTGAGGAGGAGGTTGGCATTCTTGCCAGCAGCACGAACGAGCATCTGAATCAACTCTTTTGGTGATTTGTAGAGGGTGTCAGTGATGTTGTAACCCCAATGCTCGTTGATAGTCTGGCATGATTCTAAGGGTAGGCGACCGATGCTCTGACCAGAGAGACCAGCCTTGTTCTCCCCCGGTAAGTCACGTTCGAAGATTTGGATATCCTCACCAGGGAAAGGAGTATGATGGTGGTTGTTAGCGACGAGGCACTGTGGCTGTAGCTTATGAATCATTGCATATTGCTCCTCCAACTGCCAGTCGAAAGGCTTTGCATCGCTGTCATGATCCCACCAACCATCAAACCATATTGCTCCCACCTTTCCATAGTTTGTGAGCAATTCTGTCAGTTGTGTGTTCATAAACTTATAGTAGCTTGCCCAGTTAGCCTTCTCTTTTGGTCTACCAGTGCCAGTTCCTGTTCTTCCCACTGGATAGTCTTCGCGTCCCCAGTCAAGGTGAGAATAGTAAAGGTGCAACTTGATACCATTTCGTTGGCAAGCATCAGCCATTTCTTTAATGATGTCACGTTTGAATGGAGTACCATCAACGGAATTATACGTGCTGGTAGCAGTCTTAAAGAGGGAGAACCCATCATGGTGGCGAGTGGTAATGGTGATATACTTTGCACCAGCAGCCTTGATAGCCTTAATCCACGCATCCGCATCGAACTCTGAAGGATAGAAGGTTTTAGCCAACTTAGGGTATTCCTTGTAGTTGATATCCCTGTTGGTCATAATCCATTCGGTAGTACCCATCATTGAGTAGAGTCCCCAATGCAGGAAGATACCAAACTTCTCGTCTTGGAACTGTTCGCGTGCTTTAAGATTCTCAGCCGTTGGATGGTAAGTCTCTTGTGCCATACCGACATAACTTGCCAGTAGTGTTGCGATTAAAAGTAGAGTCTTCTTCATGTAAGAATTTTGTTGTTTAGATTTTGAGTACAAAGATAATAAAAGTACAGCAGATAATGCCCCACTTAGTAAAGAAAGTATAGATACAAGCATGGGGGTAGGGTGATGTTATGAAAAAAAAACAGAAGGACTCAGTCTGTTGGTTGTTGTGTCGGTGGATTCAAGAATGTATAAATATCTTCTTTCAATCTTAGGAATGGTTCAGCGTTCGTATAACCTACATTGCGACGGAGCATAGGGATAATCGCCTCCGTACTATGACCATAACTTGACAGTTCGTTTCGACGTTGCGTATCGTGTACAGCATTGCGATTAATCTCGTCTTCACGTTCACGCACAAGAAGGTCGCATACCCGCTTCAAGACCGGTACGATGATATTATCAAAGAGATGATGACCTTGAATATATAGATAGGTTGTTGAAGGTGTAACACCTAAGGAACGCAGTTCGTCTTTTAGTTTTAGATAGCTATCCTTTGCGTTCGGATTTTCCTTTTGCAGTTGTCGTACACGCATCTGCACCTTATGGCGCAGCCGTTGAATACTTTCAGTTGCCCCTTGTAGAGAGAAATTACCAATCTCCACAACTCGATTAAAGTCGGAGATCGTAAAACGTCGATGAATACCTTGGCAATAATGCCAGATACTCCAGACAAAGAGTGGGTGTATGCTCTCACTGTATAGCTTTAGGAACTCTTCGAAATTAAAGATAGAATGGTCGTTGAGCGTTACTGCTACAGTCACATCATGTAGGCTCGGTGCGTAGCATTGTAGGTTTTCAATGGCATAAGCATAGGTATGGAAAACGTATGGGTTGTTGATTACTTCATCGGATAGTGGGGTAGTTCCTTGTAGCAGATAGTCATAATCAGCATCAACACAAGCAATCATGTTCTCACCAATATTCTGTGAAACGAGGTTCATCAAGACCGACCGTTTGCCCTTGGTAAGGTTTAATCGCGATGGTAACATCACTTCAAAGTAACGCTCCTCGTTCTCAAATCCGCTTAAGACAGTGCGCCAAAAGAAGATATCGTCATATGCTTCTACATATGCGATAATCTTTCTCCGTGCCCGCTTACCGTTCAATCGGTTTGCTGCATCAATATAAGCCGATGATAGGTTGTCGCTCAGTCTTTTTCCCATCGCTCCCTCCTTCAGACAATCAATTATCGGTTATGTCCGTAACCTCTGTTACACGATCAATCCATCCGTTCATGATGACAGCCGGACTGTGTGTCGTAAGGATAATCTGAACATTCGGATTCAGTTCTAAGATAAGGTCGATTAAGCGTTTCTGCCACTCTATATGCAGACTCACTTCTGGCTCGTCCATAAAGAGAACGTAATGTTCATTATCTTCTACCAATACGGTCAGCAGGATAACCAAAATCTGCTTCTCGCCACTTGACAACTGATAGGGAGCGAGGACTTCACCTAATGAAGAGAATTTTATCTCATTCTCCGAGCGAATAATCTTCTTACCAGTTTCGGTGAAGAGGTCGTCTAAGATGTCTTGAAAACGTTTCTTAGGTTGAGAAATCTGCTGCGCCTTCTCTGCAGCATCTGCCTCTCCACTTTGTAAGGTCTCGATAATACGATTACCGATGTTCACCTGATAGTCAAGATACTTACGTTGAAGTTGGAAAAGCTGCCAATCAAGTTCTGTAACAAGATCGACGTTAATCTTGCTGATACTATCCGAGTTCATTAGTGGACGATCAAACGAGCGGATAATGTCATAACGTATCCATCGTGCATCATTAGGACTTACCTTCAGTCGGACACCCTTCAATGAATGGCTGGGGAATTCACCACCTTGTGACAGACTGCGTACCACCTTATTAAGTATGGTACTCTTCCCGACACCATTGATACCACTTAGGATATTCACCTGTCGGTCCAGTGTCCAACGGATATGTTTCTTCCCGCTCCAAAGCGAGTCAATCTCAATCTCTTCTATGTAATCTGCGTATTTCTGC
>QWCF01001916.1_pt1 | contig 12669 bp, 9 predicted proteins | sample 1972521 | NCBI WGS metagenome assembly QWCF01 (sample SAMN09866715, study PRJNA288562) | Human oral metagenome isolate term4_saliva, whole genome shotgun sequencing...
TGAGCCCGCTTATCTGCGGTGTTGGTCGTGCGGGATGAACCGGGTTTATGCGCCTTCTGCTTGCGAGCACGGGATTTACGGGCGGATGCTGGAGCGTCGGAAAGACCTTCGCGCGCAACGGCGGACTGGCTGCCACGTGATGTGCGACCTCGACGTGGTTCCTGCCCCGCCGGGCTTTTGCGTCGTTCACGTCCGTCGCGCTGAGCCATCATGTAGTGCTTTCCTTCCCTGCCCCTAAGTCTCTGGTTACCATTCTAAGCTACCGTAAACGTTCAGACGGAGTTATCCCCCGAAAAAGTGATATACCCGAACTATTGCGGGTGCATTCCCCTAACACCTAGGGAAAACTGAGCTGTTAGATTCGGAGGGATACATGTTCAAGAACCATAAAGCGCGCCATCGTCGTATGCGCCCTTCTAGAGAGAAGTCTACGAAGAAAAACAGGAGATAAAAAATCTGGTGCTCTCGCAGGTCATGGACCAGTCGAGAGCACCAAATTATGATGTATACGGTTCTAGCTGTCCGTATATTATCGCGTTACGCCTTCTTGAAGCGGGGGAATGCTGACTTGCCAGCGTAAACAGCGGCATCGCCCAGTTCTTCCTCAATGCGCAACAGCTGGTTGTACTTTGCCACGCGCTCGGAACGTGCGGGTGCACCGGTCTTGATCTGACCCGCGTTAGTTGCCACAGCGAGGTCGGCAATGGTGACGTCCTCGGTTTCGCCGGAACGGTGAGAAACCATGCAGCGGTATTCGTTGCGCTGTGCCAGTTCCATAGCGTCCAAGGTCTCGGTGAGCGAACCAATCTGGTTGACCTTCACCAGCAGAGCGTTTGCCGCACCCTCGTTGATGCCCTTCTCAAGGCGCTCGGGGTTGGTCACGAACAGGTCGTCACCGACGATCTGAACCTTGTCACCAATCTGCTCGGTCAGGGTCTTGTAGCCTGCCCAGTCGTTCTCGTCTAGCGGATCCTCAATGGAAACCAGCGGGTACTTCGCCACAAGATCAGCGTAGTATGCGCTCATCTCTTCGGCAGACTTCTTCTGACCCTCGAAGTCGTAGGCACCGTCGTTGTAGAACTCGGAGGATGCCACATCCAGTGCGAGAGCAACCTGCTCGCCGGGCTTGTAACCAGCCTTCTCAATTGCCTCGATAATGAGGTCAAGAGCCGCAGCGTTGGATTCAAGGTTCGGTGCGAAGCCGCCCTCATCGCCCAAGCCGGTGGAAAGGCCACGGTCGTGCAGCACGGACTTGAGCGAGTGGTAGACCTCAACACCAGCGCGCAGAGCATCCGAGTAGTTCTCGAAACCGATGGGAGCAATCATGAACTCCTGAATATCAACGTTGGAGTCTGCGTGAGAACCACCGTTGAGGATGTTCATCATGGGAACGGGAAGCACGTGGGCGTTGGGACCACCCAGATACTTGTAGAGGGGAAGGTCTGCGGACTCTGCGGCAGCCTTAGCGACGGCCAGAGAAACGCCCAGAATTGCGTTAGCGCCGAGTTTGCCCTTGTTATTGGTGCCGTCCAGAGCAATCATGGTTGCATCAACAGTACGCTGATCAGCGGCGTCGATACCGATAATTTCTTCCGAAATCTCCTCAATAACAGATTTGACGGCACCCAGAACGCCTTTGCCTAGGTATACGGACTTGTCGCCATCGCGACGCTCGACTGCCTCCCACTCGCCGGTGGATGCGCCCGAAGGCACAGCGGCACGTGCGAAAGCACCATCTTCGAGCAGAACCTCAACCTCAACGGTCGGGTTGCCGCGGGAATCCAAAATCTGACGGGCGTGAACTGCGGTAATAACAGCCATGAAATTGCTCCTTAGAGAGTACAGGATATGACGGCTCGCTCCTGTGATGTTGGGCGAGTCCCGTTGCCCTAAATTTTACCAAAACTCCCACATAAACACACTAGTTACCACGGGATTTTTTGCGATTCCTGAGGGTATCCAACACCTTTAGTCCGTTGTAAACTCGCCTCTCAAAAGTCATTACCCTTGTAGACGCAGCATGTCCTCGCACCACAGGCACCAATTCGAACCCCAACCGATAACGACAAAGTTCTTTATCACACTCTACTAAAACGATTGAACATCTTTAGAGCCGGTTTCTACATCGCGAAACACAGGTGTGTAGTGCTTTATGCCCCACCCACGAACGTAACTAGTGGAGCTCTATGTTCAGGGCATAAAACAGACACCTTTAGATGCGAAAAACTATCGCATCTAAAGGTGTCTGATAAATACTCTCTCCCGCTTCTGCGGTCACGAGGCTATTGGTTGTACTCAATAAACTTACGGGTATAGGTGCGCAGGGCACGTTCCGCATCCAGCCCATTCTGACGCGCGCGGCACACAAGCGAAAAAAGCAGCTCACCGAATTCTTCCTCACTATAAGTAAAAGGAAGATCATCGTCCAAGGAGGTAGGCTCCGGCGGAAGCACAATGTCGGCCTTGCGGGCCTTAGCAATCGTCTTCTCCGCTAGGGCCAGTGCAGGAAGATGAGGGGGAATGCCGTCAAGTGGGCCTCGATCGGATTTCTCCGTCTTCTTAAGCTCATCCCAGAAAACCTGTTGTTCGGCGGCGGTCATCCGGGACTCGTCCGAAGAATCGCTGAAAACATTCGGGTGCCGATCGTGAAGTTTTGCGTCCAGACCCTCGATCACCTGCTCGATCGTAAAGCCACCCGGTTCTGCCGCCGCAATATCGGCGTGGAAGAGAACCTGAAGCAGAACATCGCCCAACTCTTCGCGTAGAAGCTGCAGGTTTGTACCCTCGGGTGCCTCGACAGCCTCCACGACCTCATAGGATTCCTCAATGAGGTATCGAATGAGGGACTGATGAGTCTGTTCGGCATCCCAGGGACACCCGCCGGGCGCGCGCAGGGTTGCCATCGTCTGCACCAGACGCTCGAAGGCTTTCCCTGCACGCGCGGCAACCTCAGCTACCGTTTTCTCAGAAGCTCTATCTTCATTCACGGGCGGGCTTCTCCTACATGCTCCAGTGAGTCAGAGCATTCGCCATATGCGCCGGAATCTTAGCCCCCAGACGCGGGAACATGCGCAGTTCCTCTACGTAGCGATCAGCCTCAAGCTGGCGGGGATACCGTACGAAAGCCTGCTCATTCGAGTAGTCGAATGCAGACTGCACGGGCACACCCGGGGTGAAGGTCAGGCTCATGGCGAGTGGCGACCCTTCACCTTCGCTGTAGGAATCGGCCTTGAGCGTGGGAATACCCAAATCTTCTTCCGAAACTAACTCGAAGGTACGTACCTGCTCCCAGAATCCGTTGCGGCGCACGTGGGTGAGCACATCGTAGTAAGAGCCCACCGAGCGCACCCGGATCAACACGGTCGTTGCGTCCTTGGCGCTGCCATTCTCGCCGAAAAGAGCTTCGGTCACCGGTGCCAGATGCTCGATCACCTTGGCGTCGGTGAGTACCAGGTTACCCTCGGCAAGCGCATCGCCAGCGAGCACGGAGGAATGTGCCTGATGCGCGGGGGTATCCGGCTCGGCCTCTGCGGGAGGCAGATCTGCAGATTCGTGCTGCGCGGTCTTACCGTTTACAGTTGATTCTCCGGGCTGAGCAGCAACAGCGGATGCGGTCTGCGCGGCAGGCGCATCCTGCTTATTCGACGCCGATTCCTGAGGCTTCGTGTCAGTCGAGCCTGTCAGCGAGTCCTTCTCGACTTCGGGGACGAGAGCGAGGTCATCCACATGCTTGGGCAGTGCAGAGGAACTGTGGGTACTGGTGGTGTCAGCCTGGGATTCCTTCACCGCAGCCTGAGTTACATTCGCGCTCTGGTTCTCTGAGGTGTAACCCGCAGTAGTCTTGGCATCACTCTCAGCCTTGACGGTGCTTTCGGAATCAGCCGCCTTCTGTGAGTCCTCGCTCGTCTTATCAGCAGAGGACTTCGAGTCGGTACCCGAAGTCTTCACCGCAGCGGAAGTATCCGCAGCGTCTTCCTTCGCGTTCGATGCAGTCTTCTTTGCTTCGGAGGATGCCACGATAGTCGCCAAAGCCGCCTGCATGCTGTTGAGTTCTTCCTCGTCTTCAGAAGATTTCTCAACCTTGGTTTTCTCTACCTCAGCTTCGGGGGTGGAGAGGTCGGAAGAGTCCTTGGCTGCAGATGCGCCAGACACCGCCGATTTCTCGGAGACAGCACCGGCTTTAGCGCTGTCAGTCTCGGTCTTGCTCTGCTCAGCAGCTTGAGCATCGTGACGACCGGTGACATTCTGCGGATCCGCATCGTAATCGTATTCGTAGCGCGACTCCTCGCGGTCGCTCTTCGACGATGCCGCGATCCCGGCGGCTGTCACGCCTGCGGTGCCAAGGGTACCTGCAGCGAGTGTACTCGAACCGCTCTTGGTCGATTCTGCTGTAGCAGAATCAGACTTTGCAGTATCTGCTTTAGCCTTCGCAGAAACTTCCTGCGCCTTGTCCTGAGCCTCGGAGGGCTTCTTCTCGGAATCTACGGTATGCTCGGATTTCTCAGACTTCTGTAAATCTTGAGTATTGGCTTTGTCGGCATCAGCAGACTTGACGTTCTGGGTGTGGTTGTCAAGATCTTTCGCCTTCTGAGACTCAGCGGTCTTAGCTTGTTCATCGCTCTTATCCTGAGCGAGCTTTGCTTCAGATTCCTTCTGCGAAGAGGTATCATCGGAGGAATCAGCCAGCGCTGAGGTCTTCGCGGTCGACGTTTTCTGAGCTGCAGCATCGGTGGATGCGGTGCTCTGGTCGGCGGAGGACTTTGCCGATTCGGCGCTTTTCGCTGATGAGTCTTTCTGTGAAGCCGAGTCTTTCTCGCTCGTTTCGAGAACGTAATCCGTGGTGTAGCTCGATGCATCGGCGGTGTTCGTGTACGAAGCCTGTACCGCTACTAGCCCGTTCTCGTTGGGGTTTGCTACCACGAGGGCACGGTTCCACACCCTGCCCGCGTCCTGTGCTCGCACGTAGAGCGAGGCAATCGACGAGAACCACGCATCGGTCGGAACCACAACACCCTGTTCGACTTCGCTGCCGCGATGGAAAATCCGGTAGTGCATATCGTCGCCCAGCTGACGCAGTTCGTAGGACACCTTCCCGGAGCCGTATCCGCGCATCGCCGTTACGAGATCGTGCAGCGGATTCTCGGGGGTGAGAACCTCCGCTTTTTCGTTCCCTTCAGCGGATGCTGCTGCATGTGATGATGCGGCTGCGGCGCCGTTCTGAGAGGCTTTTTCATCGCGCGCAGTTTTTTCAACGTCCTGTTTCTTGGAGTCTTTATCTGTGGAAGAGTGGGCTGAGACCTCATCTGCCACGGTCTTCTCGTGCTGTACAGCCATCTTCTCGGCAGAGGTCTTCTCAGCCGAAGTTTCGACGCTGCGGTTCTTCTTCTCGGGAGCCAAGGTTTCAGGGTCGTTACGGTCATCAAGATGTTTGGCGGAGCCCGTTGCCCCCGAGCCGACAAACTCGATCTTGTCGGACTTCTTCGAGGCTGACGGGGTGCTCAAAGACTCCAACCCGCTCGGCGCCTGGGCCTCAGGGCTAGGTGACTTTTTCTCGTGTGCAGAAGCTTTTACATCCGAAGCAGATTCGGATTCTTGGGGTGTGGACTCAAGCGTAGACTTCGAGTCGGCGTTCGCTGTCTTCTTATCGTTTGAGTTCTTAGACTCAACACCGGGCGCGGGCACGAAAGCAGGCTTCTCTTCGGCATCGGTAGGCACGACTCCTGCGGCAAGTTTCTCCCGCTCACGATCCTCAACGTTCGGGGTCTTGATGTCCGCAGATTCTTTCTCTGCAGAAGAAGACGGGGAAGCAGCCGCATCGGCGTGTGAGGATACTGAGGAGGTATTCCCCTCGTGCTCGGTGCCGTATTTCGTCTCGTTAAATTCTTTAAGTGCGTCCTGCACGTTTTGTTTCTGGGAGCCTGCTTCACTCTGTACCGACGCGGTACCCGAAACCGACACTGCGTTCGATGAGGGAACCGCAGTGGCGGAAGAGTTAGTCTCAAATGCATCCGCAGGCATACTCGTTGCGCGGTATTCAGAAATCTGGGGTGCACGTTTCGGGGCGGAAGCGTCGGGTGCCTGAGCTGATTCCTGTGTGAAAGAACCCGTCTGAGCGGCATCTGCGTTCGCAGCCTGTGAGGAAGCGCCCACGGTTTTCTTGCCTTCTGCTGACCCGGAAGTCCTCGCTTCGCCTGCTGTGGACGCCGAAGGCTCAGCAGAAGAGCCGCTGTGCTGTGCAGACTGTTTCAAAGCATCGACGTTAAGGTCAGAAGTATCTTTGCTCTTCTGCTCTTCCTGTTGCATGCGAGTGCTCTCAGCCTGCACAAACCGGCGTAGGATTTTACGTCGTCAGCCTGCGCTTCTGCCTCAGCCTGGGCGGCTTTCGCCTGCTCTTCCCACTTCTTCTTACCGATTCCAAAGAATCCCACAGAGTTCTCCCACTCGTCAGCTGTTCGGCGCCCCGCAATGATGCGGCGCGGTTCGGTCATCCCCTATAGTTTATCCTGCAAATGTTGTTCATGAGTGGGTATGACGCAGGTTTTGACGTTCATGCGCGGCTTAACACCGTTTTTTCTAGGGTAGACATCACTATTTTGGTTTTTCAGGCGCAATCCCACTTCCCCGGCAGATGCCCGCTATTTCGGCGATGCACCCGCACTTGACGTATTCCTTCTGTGACGAAACCCGTTCTTTCATAAAGTTTTCGTAAAGATTTGGCGGAGAGCCCCATAAATATTTCTCGGTGCTGCGTGCTTCGGCGCCAGTGCCCGGAATATCCTCTATTACAGGTTGTCCGTAATATTAACGCGCCTCATCCCGCACCGGGTTCGCCGCCTTCGCAGCCTTCGCGAGCTCAAAACGCACGGCACGCAACGCGGTCGCCGCCATCACGCGCACACCCACGCCAATCGCCTGCTCATTAGGAGCGTAGTCCCCCTGATGTAAGTCGTAGACAGGATCTTCCGGGGCGCGAGTTCCTAGGCGGAACATCGAGCCTGGAACCTCCTGCAGAATCCACGCGAAGTCTTCTCCACCCATTGATTGCTCAACCAACACGATGGACTCTTCGCCTAATTCGGCGCGCGCCGCGTTTTCCAACATGGTGGTTTCCGCGTCGGTATTGACGACCGGGGGCACACCACGAATATGCTCAACCCTCGCCTGCACGCCAAAGGGAACCGCGACCTGCTCAATTACCTCGTCCAGCAGGTTACCCGCCTGACGCCACACCTCAACATCCAGACATCTCATAGTGCCCGCCAAATAGCCTTCAGCGGGAATAGCGTTCGGGGCAACCCCGGCGCTCACCTGCCCCCACGCGACCAGCACGCCGGAACGCACATCGGTACGGCGCGTGAGCACGGAAGGAACCTGCACAGCAATCTGACTCATCGCGTAGATAAGATCCTCGGTCAGATGCGGTCGAGAGGTATGACCGCCATGACCGCTCAGGTGAATCTTAATCGTGTCTGAAGCACTCGTAATCGCCCCGATGCGCGTGCCGATTTTCCCCAGTTCGACCTTCGGATCGCAATGCAGGGCAAAAGCGCGCGGGATATTGCGTAAAAGACCTTGCTCAATCATCTGCACAGCCCCGCCCGGCAACTGTTCCTCTGCGGGCTGGAACAGGATGCGCACGCTACGCCCCAGCGGAGTCTTTTCGTTCAGCTCGTGAAGCGCTAAAGCAACCCCGAGCATGACAGTCTGGTGAATATCGTGCCCGCAGGCGTGCATCACCCCGGGTATGGTCGATGAATAAGGCAGATCCGTCTGTTCGACGATGGGAAGCGCATCAATATCGGCGCGAAGAGCTAAAGCAAACGGCCCGTTTCCGATATCGACGTAGCAGCCGGTGCCTTCGCAGGCGATAGGGTTCAGCCCTGCCTCACGCAGCGTCGTCATAATGCGTTCAGTCGTTTTCACCTCACGGAATGAGAGCTCCGGGGTACGGTGCACCTCGCGGCGGAATTCCACAAGGGTAGGCATCATGCGAGCCACCCAGTCGTCGAAGACAGGGGTCGAAAGATCGTAACGTGAGTTTGCAAAAACCATAGTTCGAGAATAGCGCGAATCCGCAGCCAGTACACACCTTCCGGCTGCCCTCTTACGTTCGTTGAAGTTTTTGTACGCGACGTGACGAATCATCGCGTTGTGTGGCGGATTTATGACATTGTGACGGATTGTGACGAGACTGAAACCGCCGCCTGCAGACGCGGAAATTATCTAGCGAGCATCAGTTCGTCCTAATATCGCAAACAAAAATGCGGTGTGGGCACACCAACCTTGCGCCCACACCACATATCTTGTGTTTCTACGAGTTCTCCAGTCGCCAGGTTTAGAGGGCTCGCGCCAAAATAGCCTGCTTGACCTCGGCAATAGCCTTAGTGATCTGAATGCCACGCGGGCAAGCCTCGGTGCAGTTGAAGGTTGTGCGGCAGCGCCACACGCCTTCTTTATCGTTGAGGATTTCCAAACGCAGGTCCCCAGCATCATCGCGCGAATCGAAGATAAAACGATGCGCATTCACGATGGCAGAAGGACCGAAGTACTGACCGTCCGTCCAGAAAACGGGGCAAGAGGAGGTACAAGCCGCGCACAGAATACACTTTGTGGTGTCGTCGAATCGGGCGCGTTCTTCCGCAGACTGCAGACGCTCACGTTCCGGTTCATTCGAGTCATTGATGAAGAAGGGCATGATCTCGCGGTACGCCTGGAAGAAAGGCTCCATATCGACAATCAGGTCCTTCTCGCAGGGAAGACCCTTAATCGGCTCAACGATAATGGGCTTGGTAATGTCCAGATCCTTGAGCAGGGTCTTGCACGCTAGGCGGTTACGTCCGTTGATGCGCATCGCATCCGACCCACAGATACCGTGCGCGCAGGAACGACGGAATGAGACCGAGCCGTCGAGCTCCCACTTGATCTTATGCAATGCATCCAGCACGCGGTCGGTGCGGTACATGGTCAGATTGAAGTCATCCCAGTATGCTTTATCCGATACTTCGGGGTTGTAACGGCGCACGCGAATCGTCACGTCATAGGTGGGGATGTTCCCGGAGTCTGAACCGGACATACCTTCAAAGAGCTTGACCGATTCCGGTTCGGGAGTTTCGTGTTCAGCCATTTTAGTACTTACGCTCCTTGGGTTCGTAACGAGTGTAGACAACGGGCTTGGTATCAAAACGCAGACCCTGCACACCCTCAAACTCAGACTCGGGATCTAGATAAACCATCGAGTGCTTCATGAAGTTCACGTCGTCGCGCTTCGGGAAGTCCTCACGGTAGTGACCGCCTCGGGATTCCTGGCGGTGCAGTGCGCCCACCGACATCACCTTGGCAAGCTGTAGCAGGAAGCCGAGCTCAACGGCCTCCAACAGGTCAAGGTTGAAACGCTTGCCTTTATCCTGAATCGAGATATTTGCGTAGCGCTTTTCGAGTTCGTCAATGGCGGCGAGAGCCTTACGAATGGTTTCTTCGGTACGGAACACCTGCATATCGGCTTCCATCACACGCTGCAGCTCGGTGCGGATAGCGCCAACCTTTTCGGTGCCCTGCCCGTCACGAATACCGTTGAGCATCGCAAGAGTGCGATCGGCAGCGTCGTCCGGAACGGGCACAAACTCTGCGGAGGCTGCGTATTCTGCGGCGCGACGGCCAGCACGCTTACCGAAAACGTTAATATCCAGCAGCGAGTTGGTTCCTAAACGGTTTGCCCCGTGCACCGACACGCAGGCAACCTCACCGGCTGCATATAGTCCTGGAATAGTCTCTTCGCTGTTGCGGTACACCTCGGTATCGTTGTTCGTGGGAATACCGCCCATCGCATAGTGCGCGGTGGGGAACACCGGATTATGCGGTCCACAGCCGCGACCTTCACGCACCTCGTTCGCCATTGCACGAGCCACGATATCGCGGGGAGCTAGGTCCTTAATGGTCGGTGCGTAACGTTCCATGAAACGCTCGCCCTCGGAGTTACGCAGAATACCGCCCTCACCGCGGGCACCCTCGGTCACGAGAATACCCAGGCCCGCAAGGCCGGTCGGGTGGAACTGCACGAATTCCATATCCTCTAGGGGAAGACCTGCGCGCAGGGCGATTGCCATGCCATCGCCCGTAAGGGTGTGCGCGTTTGAGGTGGTCTTGAAGATCTTGCCGCATCCACCGGATGCGAAAATCACGGATTTCGATTGGAAAACGTGTACTTCGCCGGTTGCCAGGTCGTAGGAGACAACGCCTGCAGGTCGGGGGTTGCCGTTTTCGTCTTCTGACATAATGAGGTCGAGCACGTAGAACTCGTTGTAGAACTCGACATTGTGACGCACACAGTTCTGGTAGAGGGTCTGCAGAATCATGTGGCCCGTGCGGTCGGCAGCGTAGCATGCGCGACGCACGGCGGCTTTACCGTGATCGCGGGTATGCCCGCCAAAACGACGCTGGTCGATGCGCCCCTCGGGGGTACGGTTGAAGGGAAGACCCATTTTTTCAAGATCAAGCACGGCGTCAATGGCTTCTTTCGCCATAATCTCTGCCGCATCCTGATCGACAAGGTAGTCGCCGCCCTTGACGGTGTCAAAGGTATGCCACTCCCAGTTGTCTTCCTCAACGTTGGCCAAAGCGGCGCACATACCGCCCTGTGCCGCACCGGTGTGCGAGCGGGTGGGGTATAGCTTCGTCAGCACCGCGGTTCGTACGCGCTGCCCCGCCTCAATAGCCGCACGCATACCTGCGCCGCCGGCGCCAACAATCACTACATCGTACTTATGTACCTGCATGATGCTCTCTCTCGTATGTCAAAAATCTTTAGTGTTTTGCCCTTAGCGGGCCGGGCAGAAGCTAGGCAGCAGATTAGCCGCCGCGCCCGAGGGGCAGGGATCAAAAGCAAAGATCGTGAGGGTTCCAACCAGCAGCACAAAAGCGGATGCTGCGAAGAGAATAATCTTCAGCCACACACGCACACGATCCTTTTCGGCGTAATCGTCAATGACCACGCGGATGCCGTTGGTGCCGTGGAGCATAGCCAGCCACAGCAGCAGCAGATCCCAGATTTGCCAGAAGGGGTTTGCCCATTTACCGCCCACGAAACCGAAGTCGATCGCGTGAATGCCGTCCCCCACCATGAGGTTCACGAAGAGGTGCCCGAAAATAAGCACAACCAACACGACGCCAGACAAACGCATCCCCAGCCAGGCGAACATTTCAAAGTTGTTGCGCTTGCTGGAAGAGCGGTTGTATTTCACACCATCAATCTTGTTATCGCGCAGGCGAGGAACCGAAACGCGTGATTTGAGTGGAGTAGACATAGCTTAGTGACCTCCAAGGTGTGAGAAGACGATCGGCAGGTGGCGAGCCGCGAATCCTGCAACGGTAATTGCCCACAGGAACAGAACAACCCACAGAATCTTAATGTGCGGGTAGGTAGCCTTCTGGTTGATTTCGGGAGAACCGTCTTTGCCTTTGCTCATCACATGCTCGACTTTGGCGTTAGTAGCTGTTCCCCAAAAGTCGATAAGAATAATGCGAATACCGTTGAAGGCATGGTACACGATGGCTGCCACAAGCGCAGTCTCTCCCAGACCCATCACGGGGTTTTTGTAGAGACCGAGAACGCTGTTGTATGCCTCGGGAGAGATACGGACAACGGCGGTATCAAGTACGTGAACCAGTAGGAAGAAGAATATAGCGATACCTGTCACACGATGAGCGACCCAAGACCACATGCCCCATCGGCCGCGGTACAGGGTTCCCTTTGAACTATTCAGCACTGAATAACCTCCTGTCGCCGCTGAGACGACGTCGGGGTCTGTGTGTTTAACCTCGGCGGGAAGCGCGCTCAGCAACTCCTGTGATTTCATATTGTTAGTTTCAAGATACCAGGTAATTCACAGGCTTATTGACACCTCGTCTCCTTATTTCGCAGGAAACTACAAGGTTAATTACGAAATAGTTATTTTGCGATACCCCTCCGTGAGCTGAGTTCATGCGGAACTAACCTTTACCTAATGTGATGCATCTCTTGATATTTTTTATCTGAGACTTTCCTGGAAATCACTCTAAGAATTCGGCATATTACAAAAGCCCCCGGTATTCTGGAACTGATGAATACTGCATTAACCCGTTTCCGCCCGCTTATTCCAGCTGGCGGTGTTGGTTCGCGTTTGTGGCCGCTTTCGCGTGCTCAGGCGCCGAAGTTCCTTCTCGACCTCACAGACTCAGGTAAATCGCTCTTGCGTGATACTTACGACCGTCTCATTGATTTGAGCAACGGCTCCGTCATGGTCGTGACCGGCACTTCTCATGCCAACGCTGTAACCCAGCAGATTCCCGAATTACGAGCCTCCGACCTCGTCTTGGAGCCCTCCCCGAAGGATTCTGCAGCCGCTATTGGTTTAGCGTGCGCTATTATTCACGAGCGTGAACCGGATGCGATTATTGGTTCCTTCGCCGCTGATCACGTCATCAATCCCGTTGATGAATTTCAACGCGTGGTGACTGAGGCGGTTATCACGGCAGCTTCAGGAAAGATTGTCACCATCGGCATTACCCCCACCGAGCCGTCAAGCGCGTTCGGATATATCAGAGCGTGCACTCCACTGGGGCTTGCTCACGCACCGAACGCCCTTGCGGTCGAGTCTTTTGTTGAAAAACCCGATAGCGAAACCGCACAAAAAT
>QWCF01000626.1_pt1 | contig 12668 bp, 10 predicted proteins | sample 1972521 | NCBI WGS metagenome assembly QWCF01 (sample SAMN09866715, study PRJNA288562) | Human oral metagenome isolate term4_saliva, whole genome shotgun sequencing...
AATATAATTATGCTTAAAAAACATGCCCTATATTTTTTCATCGCTTTTGAGTTGCAATATGAATATGATTATTATGCCCAGAGATCCTCTTAGTTTTCCTCTCTTTTTCTTGTATACCTTAATTCCGCAGCATAAATTCTTGTGAGAACTCCAAGTGTCTGAGAAACAAAGTTCTCAAAACACTTGCGTATGTCAGAAAATTCACCTATCTTGGTGCTGCAAACATAACAAGTAAGCAAAAATCTGACATGACAAAGGTAGCAATTAAAAACGAGAATATCACCTCTTTCGGTGGAATTTATCACATCATGGACGTTTTCTCAAAGTTGGGCTTTGAAAAACTTACCGAATCTGTATTGGGCAAAAACGTGGAAGTAGCGGCAAAGCATTCTGTTATGGAAGTATTTTTTGTGGTTTTTCAAACTTCCCCATTGGTTTGGGTGGGGGATTTTATGATTATGCAAGAACCAAGAACCCCAGAAAATCCCCATATCAATGGATAAATCCAAAAATGTCACTTCAATATACAAAAGTACCTCACAAGGAATAATGCTGCGGAATTGAGGTATAATAAAAAACGAGAGAGTTTTACATTATATTTTTTGAAATTATAATTAAAAAATAAAATTTTATAATAAGAAAAATAGAGAGTTTATTGTAAAGCAATATTTGTACCTTGTTTTATATTTTCAAAATTGTGTTTTAAAGCTATATAATATGGCGTGTTTTGTTATGGTAATACGGATAATCTTATTTTTATGTTAGAAAATATTATTGAATTTAGACGAATTTATAAAAAACATTATTATCTTTGTAGCGTGTCCTTCTTTTTAGTTATGAACTCTTACTGGGGTGGGACTGTAGAGAGAAAGCATAAAAAGAAGAGTTCTAATTTATTTCCTAAACGATGTATTATGAAAATTAAATTTTTATTGTGTGCTGTCTTAATTTCTTTTCCGGCAGTATTGTCTGCACAGACAATAAAAGGCGATGTGTTGGTAAGTGGTGATGGTGCTCCTATTGATTACAAAATTCCTGAAGGAATACGAGAAATTGCTCCAAATGCCTTTGCAACTTCGTCTGTTAGAAGTGTAGAATGTCCTGCTTCGCTCGAAGTTATTGGGCAATGTGCATTCTTTTATGCCAACAGTTTAAAGACGGTTACATTTGCACCAAATAGTAAATTGAAGGTTATTGGCGAACAAGCTTTCAGCGATTGTGCAAGTCTTGAAACAATAGAACTTCCAAATTCGGTTGATTCTATTGGAACAAATGCCTTTGTGCTATGCGAAAATCTGAAGAAAATAGCTATTCCTACAGGACTTAAGAAACTTTCGCGTAGTACGTTTATGTCGTGTTCTAACCTTATGAAGGTGAAGTTTCCCGAAACGTTGAAAGAGATAGACGAAACTTGTTTTGCCAACTGTGTGTCGCTTACTTCTATAACACTTACTGGAGTAGAAACTATTGGCGAACGAGCTTTTTATAACTGTAAAGTATTAACTAACGTAAAGTTAAACGAAGGGTTGAAAGAGATAAAAGCGAATGCTTTTCAGCGTTGCATTGCTTTAGAAACGCTCGAACTTCCTGCAACGGTAGAGAAAACTGGTGCAAAACTGTTCTTACAATGTCCAGAGTTTGGTGGTTTTACGGTTGCAGCTGCAAGTAAATATATGACGGCTGTTGGCGGAGTGCTTTATTCTAAGGATAAAACTACGCTTTATGAATGTCCACAAGTTATAGCAACCGATAATTTTGTTGTTCCAGCTGAAACAAAAGTTATTCGTTCTATGGCGTTTTTTGAGTGTCAGGATATAAAGGCAATTACACTTCCTGCTAATATTGAGAAAATTGGCACGGGTGCATTGGCAAATAATGGTATGACGAAGTTTAATTTTGCCACGAACAATAACTTTGTTTACGAAGACGATGCACTTTATTACAGAAGTCCAAGTGGCAATGGGCTCTATTTGATGGCAGTTCCTTGTAAAGGTAATAGAACCGATTTTGTTCTTCAGTCAAAAACTTCTTATATTGCCGATTATGCATTTGCTTATAACAATAATGTGCAGAAAGTTTATATTCCCGATTTGGTAATAGGCATTGCAAATCGTGCTTTTTATGCTTGCCATGGCTTAAAAGATATTTATAGCTATAGAGAAACAGCTCCCGAACTTGGAGAAGAAGTTTTTGGCGATGTAGAATTTAATAAAGTATATTTGCACGTTAAGAAAGGTTCGGAGAAATCGTATACAGACAATGGTTGGATGTTCTTGTGGGGCGACAATATTGAAGGCGATTATCCAAACATTGCAGATGGAATAGGCAATGTCGCAACAGAGAATATGAAATGCTCTGTAGTTAGATTGAATGCAAACGAAGCTTGTTTAACTGCCAATGTAAATATCAGTTCTGTGGAATTGTACAATGCAGCAGGCTCTTTGGTTAGCGAAGTTAAGCCATTAAACAGTAACAAAGTGTTGATTACTTTGCCTTATCATGGTTTTTATATTGCAAAACTGAAGTTTAATGATGGCAGTGTAAAGGTTGTGAAAATCTAATTATTATCACATCTTTATCACATTAATAAATCTATATATAGATTATCAACATTAAGAATAAATAAAATGATTACTTTAAAAAAAACAGAAAGAATGAAAAATGATAAATAAAGATTTCAAAGACAATGTTACCCTTATTAATGTTATTCCCCTTATAATAATTCCTATAGGCAAAGATTATAGTAAAATTATGTTTTTTATAGGTTTATCAATATTGCTAGTATGCACAATATTAGAAATTGGTATGCTGTATAAAATAGGAAAGGAAAATAAAAAGAACATAAAAAAAGAAGAAGAACTAATAGTTTTGAGTATATTAGATTCTCTTATGTTATTGCAATATCAACCATTTTTATAATGTCTGGCATATCGGGAGTAGTTAATTAGAATTATGTTTTTTATTGGTTTCTTGAAAATAGGCTTATATGACAAAAAACCAAATTAGAATATAAAAGCGAACAATCTGCTATGGTGCAAATTGCTCGCTTTTATATTTATTGTTGTGTTCAATTACTTCTTATCAGCATCTATTACTTCAAGTGCTTTTTTCACAATGTCGCTTTGTTCGTTCCATATTTGGAAATACTCAGTCATATCCCATAAGTCGCGAGCTACAAGCGATTTTAGTTGATAGCGCATATAATCTAATGTCTTTTTAAGTTCATCAGAATCTTTTGGTTCTATCTTTTCTTTCTTTGCTTCGGCAATAATCTGGTTGGTAAGAGAAATAGGAACTTCGTATTGTTTTTTAAACGATTCGAAAGTCTTATAATCCTTCTTTAGTTCTTTACGGTTGTTGTCTACGTACTTTAAGAAAGTGTCCATAATAATATTTTTCGCCATAAGTTTACGATGGAAAGCAGTAAACTTAGTTGTATCTAATGGTACAAAATAATCGGGCATAACACCTCCACCACCATAAACAAGACGGTGTTTTCGTACAGTATAATACTTTAAAGAGTCTGTGAAATGAATGCTGTCTGGATTAGTAAGTTCTCCGTTTTTAAGTCGGTTTTCCAAATCCATATCGTAATCATCTTTGTCTCCTTTCTTATAAGGCTTTTGAATGCAACGTCCACTTGGTATATAATAATGTGCAACGGTAAGTCTAATCATACTTCCATCGGGCAATTCAAATGGTCTTTGAACTAATCCTTTTCCAAAAGTGCGACGTCCTATAAGAGTTCCTCGATCGTTATCCATAATAGCTCCCGAAACAATTTCGGCAGCCGATGCACTTAGTTCGTTAACCAAAACATAAACAGGCATATCTTTTAGTTGTCCATTACCTCTAGCTTTGTAGTTTTGGCGTGGTACGCGTCGTCCTTCTGTGTAAACAATCATATCGTTGTTTTGTAAAAATTCGTTTGCAATACGAACTGCAGCCTCAAGAAATCCACCACCATTGTCTTGTAAATCTAGAATAAGCTGTTTCATACCTTGTTTTCTTAGTTTTTCAACAGCTTCCATAAATTCTTCGTGTGTTTTCATTCCGAAGCTTTCTAAACGTATGTAACCTATCCCAGGACGAATTATATAAGCAGCATTAACTGTGTGAACTGGTATTTTAGCTCGTGTAACAATAAAGTTAAGCATACCCTTTACACCACGACGCACAATGCTTAACTTAACTTTTGTGCCTTTTTTACCCCGTAAACGCTTCATAATATCGGCACGATTCATTTTTACGCCCGCTATTAACGTATCGTCTACCATAACAATGCGGTCGCCTGCAATAATACCAACTTTTTCTGAGGGACCATTTACAACAGGTTGAATTACCACTAAAGTGTCTTCAATCATATTGAATTGTACACCGATACCTTCAAAATCGCCTTGCAAAGGTTCGTTCATAGCTTTTGTTTCCTTTGCATCGGTATAAGTAGAGTGTGGATCAAGTCCTTTTAGCATACCACGAATAGCATCTTCCACTACCTTTTGCTCGTCAACATCATCTACATAGAAATTTGAAATAGCAATTTCTGCCATTTGCATTTTTCGCATTGGCGAATCGCTACCAAAGTTAAGATTGATTTGTGCAGCAGCAAAAGTGCAGAACAATAAAAGTGTTATTGATAAAAGAAAGCTTCTCTTCATAATCGTTATTCTTAATTTCAAATGTGGTAAATATACTATCTTAAGACTATTACAATAGTGCTGTGTATGAATTATTCTGTTGGAATATCGTCTACTAAATCCTCCTCAATTACCAAGTTTTCGATGATAAAGTTTTGACGTTCCATAGTATTCTTACCCATATAATATTCCAATAGATTTTTTACTTGGTCGTTTTTGTGCAGTGTAACCTGCTCTAAACGCATATCAGGACCAATAAAATGAGCAAATTCATCGGGCGAAATTTCTCCTAAACCTTTGAATCGTGTAATTTCAGGGTCAGGTCCGAGAGCCTCAATTGCATTTATTCTTTCCTCTTCGGTATAGCAATAAATCGTTATAAGGTCGTTTTTCTTTTCACCCTTCAGTTTCTTTGCATCTTGTTCCTCTATTATTTTTTTATTCTTAATCTTAGTTCGTTTATTGCGTACACGAAATAAAGGTGTTTGAAGAACATATACGTGTCCTTTTTTTATTAGTTCTGGGAAGAATTGAAGGAAGAATGTTATAATGAGTAGACGTATATGCATACCATCAACATCAGCATCGGTAGCAACAATTACCTTATTATAACGTAATGAATCTAATCCATCTTCAATATCGAGTGCAGCTTGCAAAAGATTAAATTCTTCATTTTCGTATACCACTTTTTTTGTTAATCCAAAGCAATTTAGTGGTTTTCCACGTAACGAAAATACAGCTTGTGTGTTTACATCTCTACTTTTTGTGATGCTTCCGCTGGCAGAATCACCTTCAGTTATGAAGATAGAGCTTTCTTCTTTTTGTTCGTTCTTAGCATCGCTGAAGTGAATACGACAATCACGAAGTTTTCTATTGTGCAGATTTGCTTTCTTTGCGCGTTCTCGAGCCAGTTTTGTTACACCTGCCATAGCCTTGCGTTCGCGTTCGGTTTCTTTTATTTTGTTTTCTAAAATATCGGTAAAATCTTCTTTATGAATGTGCATAAAGTTATCGACATTTGTCTTTATGAAATCGCCAACAAACTTATTTATAGTGTCTCCTCCCGGTGCCATTACTGTAGAGCCTAATTTTATTTTGGTCTGAGACTCAAAAACAGGTTCTTCTACATTTATAGCGATTGCTGCAACAATACCATTTCTAATATCTCCGTACTCGTATTTACCAAAAAATTCCTTTATAGTTTTGGCTATATGTTCCTTGAATGCACTTTGATGTGTACCTCCTTGTGTGGTATGTTGCCCGTTTACAAACGAATAATACTCCTCGCCATATTGGTTTGTATGTGTGAAAGCAATCTCTATATCATCACCTTTCATGTGAACAATAGGGTAAAGAGGGTCTACCGTCATATTGTCTGTGAGTAAATCTTTCAGACCATGTCTACTCAAAATACGATGTCCATTATACATAATGGTGAGTCCTGTATTCAAGTAGGTATAGTTCCGAAGCATAGTAACTACAATATCGTCTTGGAAACAGTAGTTTTTAAAGAGAGTGTTATCTGGCTCAAAATAGATATAAGTGCCCTGTTCATCGTTAGATTTTGTGGTTTTATCGGTCTTTTTAATACCTTTTTCGAATGTAAGTGAACGTACTTTGCCCTCTCGAAAGCTTTTTACTTCGAATTTTGAACTAAGCGCATTCACCGCTTTAATACCCACACCATTTAATCCAACACTCTTTTTAAATGCTTTCGAGTCGTATTTACCACCTGTATTCAGCATCGATACAGCTTCAACAAGCTTTCCTTGTGGAATTCCACGCCCATAATCGCGCACCGAAACTCGAAGATTATCTTCTATTTCAATTTCTATGCGTGTGCCTTCATTCATCTTAAACTCGTCGATAGAATTGTCTATAACTTCTTTCAACAGTACGTATATACCGTCTTCAGGTAGTTTTCCATCGCCTAATCTACCAATATACATACCTGGACGGGTACGTACGTGTTCCATATCAGATAGATGGCGAATGTTATCGTCGGTGTATGCTACTGATGTTTTATTTTCTTCGACCATATTTTTGTTTAAGTGGTGTTTTGTTTTCTGGATTTATAAGTTCTTCTTATAGCAGCGGCGGCGTTTGTGATTTATGGTCTCAAACATATCCCATTGGCTTTGTACGCCTCCATTTGTTTCCATTTCTACTTGACTTTCGCCCCATTTAATGCCATATTTAATGTATCGTGGTATTAAATCGTAGAATAACAAAGCGTTTGCTCCCTTTGCTCGATATTCAGGAAGAATGCCTAAGAGTAACAAGTCTACACCTTCTGTTTTCGTAAACTTTATAACTTTCATTAGATGCCACCACCCAAAAGGAAGGAGTCGTCCTTTCTTACATTTCTGTAAGGCACGACTAAGCGATGGTAATGTTATGCCCATACCAGCAATTTGGTTGTCTTTGTTGGCATCTTCTATCACTGTGATAAAATCTAAATTGGCAAATGGAAAGTATTGTGCTATATATTGGTCAATCTGTTTATCGGTTAATTCCGAAAAACCATATAAATCTTTGTATGTGCTATTAATGAGTTCGAATATCTTTCTACCATAACCGCCTTCGAAAACATCTTTCTTTGTGAGTTTCTTAATACGTAGATTATATCGTTTCTGAATCATTTCAGAAAGCTTTATAAGTTTTTCAGGGACGGCATCGGGTACATTTATTTTGTATTCGAGGTAGTCTACATCTTTTTCCCAGCCTCCCATTGCTTCTAAGTGCATAGGATAATAACTGTAGTTGTAAGCTGTAGCTATTGTTCCCAGCTGATCAAAGCCCATTGTTAGCATTCCTTCGGGATCCATATCGGTAAATCCTAATGGTCCAGCAATGGTTTTCATTTTTTTTGAACGTCCGTAATCGGCTACAGCGTTAAGCAAGGCTTCCGAAACTTCAATATCATCAATGAAGTCTATCCAGCCAAAGCGAACATCTTTTCTATTCCATTTTTCGTTGGCTTTATGATTGATGATAGCAGCAACACGCCCTACTATTTTTCCATCTTTAAATGCTAAAAAGTATTCGGCTTCACAGAATTCGAAAGCTGCATTCTTATCTTTTGAGAGTGTGTTCCATTCGTCGTCATAAAGATTAGGCACGTCGTAAGGACTTCCTGCATAGAGCTCGTAGTGCAAATCTATAAATTTCTTTAGGTCATTCTTGCTCGTAACCTTCTTAATTTGAATTGATGACATGTTTAAAAAATCTTTCGTAACTTTACTTTTCAACTTGCAAAAGTACGCATTTTAGATAATATTGCCAAATTTACACCTCTTTTTTGCTTATTATTAGTATATGTTCTTTCTCTCCATACGTTGTTGCGAAAATATAATTATCGCCTCCATCGTGTAACTTTAGTCGTTTTCTAAGAGCATCTACTCCTATTGGAAAATTTCTTACAGCAATATTTGCTCGTGTTATGTTTGTTAGAGTATGGCGTATTTCTTTCTTGTTTAATGTGCAAATGTCCATAATTCGGAACCTCCTTCCTGGAAAGTTTGATAGCAGAACTGGAGAAACAAATAGATGAGAATTATTACTCAGTGCTGCCACATTATATGTTTTACTTAACAAAGCAAAGCAACCAGCCTTCATAATAGATGCATTCGGCTCGTATAAGTAGAGTGTTGATAAGGCGTTTTTGTTTATTTTCGATAGTTGGAGAGTGTTTCCTTTACTACTGTTTACTTCTTCCTCATAATAAAAAATATCATTGTTGTTTACGCAAAATATCTTTATAGAGTTTTCTTTTAGTTCCTGTTTCTCTTTTTTATGGTTTGCTAGTACCATTAATAGCTCTTTACACTCGTTTTTTACCGATATAATGTGCACTTCAATTACATATTTTAGTTGTTCTACAGCATTATGCCAATCAAGCATAGGCGAGAGCTTTATTATTGTGAAATCGCATTTTTCTACAAGTTCATCGCATAATTCACGCACATTCGGCTCACAATCAGCAATCGAAATAACTTTTTTTCCATTGCTATTGCGACGTGCGGGGTCTAAGAAAATAATAGAAGCATTGTTTAGTTTATGTAAAACATCGATGGAATCTTTATTTTCTGCACTTATGTTATGGAGTTTTAAACATTCGAAGTTATGTGTTGCAATGTTGTAGAGTTGCTTGTTTCGTTCTACATAAACAGCCTTATTAAAAGGTATAGACATATAAGAGAAATCTACACCAAAACCACCTGTTAAGTCGATTAGTGTTGCATTATTTTTCGTTTGAAGTTTTTGCAGCAATCGTCTTACTATATTTTGTTTATATAAAGCTGTTTGTTCGCTGGAACATTGTTCCATATTCAGATGTGGTGGATAAACAATACCTTCTGTACTAGTCCACGTTGGTAGTTTTGTACGTGCCAATTGGTGTCCCCTAATTTGATCGAGTGCATAGGGTAAATCTACTTTAGGAAAATGTTTTCCCATAAGTGCGAGTGTTCGAATGTCGTCGTTGATGTGCTGGCGTATAAATTCAGATGTTTCCAAATGCTATATATAATAAGGTGGGATATCTATTTTATTACTTTTAAATGTGCCTTTGCCCACGCACGTGTGCAAAGATTAAAGTGCCACCACTCTGTTCTTAGTGGTTGGAAACCTGCAAAAGTCATTACATGGCGTAGCAATTTGCGGTTCTCTAAGGTTTCTTTAGTAAGTGCGCCTTGCATTAATAGTTGTTGTTCTTTGTCTATATGACTTTTATTTCCCATATAATCTACTTTCGTTCCCATTGGAATGGTGTCTATTTTACATACTGTTGTGCCATCGCGCCATTGCTTTTCGTTCCATGAACTTTTACAAAGGCTAATATCTACAGCCATTCCATAGTTGTGCATACCTCCTCCGTTAGCAGGATTAGATACATAGAAGCTGTGGTTGGTATTCTTTACAGCATTCCACATAGTTTGCTGTACGCTCATTGGACGTGTTGCATCGAAAATGATGAGGCTTAAATCTGGTCTGATTTGTCTCAATTCTGCTTGTGCTTTCTTTAATGCTGCAGCACATTGGGGAAGCATATAAGCTTTACGCAGACTTTTATAAAGTTGCTTATGGCAGAAATTGTCGGTTCGAGCATACATTAATGCCACCTTAATAGTCGGGTCTATATTTTTTATATCTACCAATCCTTGTTGTTCCATCTGCTGTTCAGAATTAGTCCTTTGTATCTGCTTACTGGTTGTTGGCAATGGTTTGGGGACATCTGTTTTCCAAAAATTTTGTACCATAAAGCTCGAAACAGCGAACCAAAGCACCATAAACAGCCATTCTTTCTTCATTGTTCTATATGTTTTATTACCACAAAGTTACAATATTATCTTGTTAGTAACAAGCCTATTGCATAGAAACTAATAAGGGCATATACACATCACTCATTGTACAATGGTATTAGAACCATTTTGCAAGTAATAGTTTTATTTTGTAAAGGCAATCTTAATCCAGATCAGTCATTAGCTAATAACAGCATTATATATAGTATTTATGTTATTATTTCCTTTCATCTTTTGATATCTTATCTGCCTCTTATTTAGCTTTATAACCTAACTTAGTTCATTCAGTTATGCTATAAAGCCAGATAATATTATTAGCAATAAAACTACAAGTGAAGCTTAGCTAGTAACCTATTAGTATTCAACGCAAAACAGAAACCATCATTTTGTGTTGCAAAAACCATAGTTTTGCACTCCAAAACAGGCACTTTTGTTTTACGAAAATACGGTTTTTACAATCCTACTTGTTGGCTTGCTTCATACGTATGCTTAATTGGAAGAGCGCAGGAACGAGAATACAGAAAGAGAAAAGTAGTCCTAAATACATAGAACGTTCGCTACCGTGGAAGTAATCTATAAGCTTACCATCAGCCATGTGAGGCATTAAGTTAAACATTAAATATGCTATAGTGTTGTTTACCCAATGCAACACAATACCAGGGAGTACGCTTTTGGTGCGCATATACATCCAACCTAGAGCTAAACCTATTATAAAGGCATGCACACCTTGTGCTATATTACCATGTATGAATGCAAAAATTAAAGCTGTTAAAGCAATGGCTATCCATCTGCCTTTATGCTCAAAGGTGTTGAGTAGGACTCGTAATATAGCACCACGAAATATCAATTCTTCTGCAATAGGAGCCAGAATGCCCACAATGAGGTAGCCAAGAGGTTGTCGCATAATGCCCTCAAAGAGTTGAGTTATATTGTCGGACATCGTAATTTGCAATTTTTCGTAAACAAACTGTGCTGGAAGAATAATACCAATCGACAACATAGCAGCCCAGAATAACACTCCCCACGGTTTTGTTTGAAGGTAAGTACGAGAGATAGGTGCCCATTTCATCTTAATATAAATAAGAATTGCGGCAACACTCGAAAGCAAATTGGCTGCTATTAGCACATCGCTATATTTACCCGACTGCATACTTTGGGCTACATTAAATAGGTCCAATCCTTTTAAATATGCGTAAATAGCGATAGTTCCGAACTCGAAAACAGCATGAATAACGATGAAAAGCGCAACGAAAAGTGCGGCGTATAGCAGATTCTTTAAAACGTTATTTTGTACGTTTATAGTTTTTTTCATTATCAGTTCTTATTGTTTTTTAAAATTGTTCTTATCTGTTTTGCATCTAATTTCATTTGATTTACAAGCGCATCTATACTCGAAAACTTTTGCGTAGAACGTATACGAGTAATGAAACTTACCTCTATAATACGTCCATACAAGTTGTCCGAGAAATCGAATATATTTACTTCAACCGATATATTCCTACCATTAAAGGTAGGACGAGTACCAATATTAAGCATTCCATCGTACTTTTTAGAGTCGTCTAATATGCTAACACGTACCGCATAAACTCCCATTTCTGGAAGAAGTTTTTCGGTTTTGCTAATATCGATATTAGCAGTTGGGAAACCCAATTTATGTCCATTTTGATAGCCGTGTACCACCTCTCCGCGTAACGAATAAGGCACACCCAAGCAACGTGTAGCTTTCTCCATATCGCCAGATTCTATAAACTGCCGTATAATAGATGAGCTTATATTGAATTTATCTATAGAGAGAGCTGTGTTTCGGCATACTTCAATTCCTATTTCTTTGCCAAAATGTACGTAATCATCGAAGGATTCTGTTCTGTTATGACCAAAACGGTTATCGTATCCCATAACCAATTTACAGACATTTAATTCTCTTTGCAGCACATTTTGCATAAATTGCTTCGATGTTAATTGTGCCAAAGCTGTGTCAAAGTGGAGCACTACAACATAGCTGACGGCTGTTTGTGCAAACTTTTCTAACTTTTCATCTAGCGTAGACAACATTTTAGGCTTATAATTGCACTGCAAAACTTGTCGGGGAGGACGGTCGAAGGTTATTACCATCGATTTTAATCCATCTCTTTCAGCCATTTCAGCCATTCGACTAATAAGAAACTGATGCCCAAGATGTACCCCATCGAAAAAGCCAATTGTAGCAACCACTGGAGTTTCTACTGCCAATTCGTTAGTATTTAAATCTTTAAGAAATATTGTTTTCATTATATATCTTCGTCTACCTACCTTGTTTCTATGGTTGTCAAGCTGCAAGTTTATTGTTATTGAAGCTAAATGCAATAGTTATAGCAACCTTTTTCCCATACGGTATCCATTCTTTAAAATGCAGTGCAAATATACATCAAATAGACCTAACAATCGTTTTAAAGCACGCAAAATGTGTTAAAACACGAAAAATATCTCATTATTATTCACGTTTTTCCAATTTATTCATTACCTTTGCAGCCGTATTTACGAATACTGGACTTGTAGCTCAGTTGGTTAGAGCAACAGACTCATAATCTGGAGGTCCCTGGTTCAAGCCCAGGCTGGTCCACAAATAGGTTTCAAAAGGATGTCAAACAACACGTCATTTTAGCCTTCAAAACAAGGATAATCGCTGTAAAATCAAGGTTTTACAGCGATTTTTTGTTTTTTATCCATATCCGTTTGACTGCCAAACTAT
>QWCF01001678.1_pt1 | contig 12647 bp, 9 predicted proteins | sample 1972521 | NCBI WGS metagenome assembly QWCF01 (sample SAMN09866715, study PRJNA288562) | Human oral metagenome isolate term4_saliva, whole genome shotgun sequencing...
CAATAACATCGAAATGAAGATTAAGAGCGATAAGGATACTACTGGTTATAAGAAGATAAGTATCATTGATGAGTTAGGAGCAAGTATGTCTTACAATGCGGCAGCTGACTATCATCGTTGGAGCGACCTTAGCATGCGTCTACGTTTGAAGTGGTGGAAGAACTATACATTCTCTATGAATGCACAGTTTGCCACCTACGCTTATGAACTTGACGCCAATGGTAAACCTTATGTAGGTAATCATACGGAGTGGGGGTATGGTCGTTTGCCTCGTTTTCAGGGTATGTCGCAGAACTTCTCATTCACTTTGAACCCAGAGAAGTTGAAGAAGTGGTTTGGACATAAGGATGAAAAAGATGATGACAAGGTATCAGCAGATAGCGACGGACCAGATACTGATATCGAGTCAAATATGGATGATGACCTTGAAAAGGGAAAGTATGCTGCTAAAAAGAAACGTGGTAATATTGCTGAGACGGACGATAACGGTTATATGAGATTTAATATGCCGTGGTCATTGACTATTGGTTATGGTATTACGATGCGTGAGAACACTGCGGGTAAGTTCAATACTAAGACGATGCGTTACCCTTATAAGTTCACACAGACGCTGAACCTCTCTGGTAACATTCGTATCAGTGATGGTTGGAATATTAATTTCTCAAGTGGTTATGACTTTGAGAACCATGCGATGAGTATGACAACAGCGAGTCTGTCACGCGACCTCCACTGTTTTAATATGAGTGCTTCTATCGTGTTAGCACCCTATACCTCTTACAACTTCACCTTCCGTTGTAATGCAGCAACACTGACGGATGCACTTAAGTATGATAAGCGAAGCGGTATTGTCAATGCTGTGCAGTGGTATTAATTCGCTTGATTATAGTTTCTTTGGTGGGTGTTTTCGCTATCTACCTTTGATACAGAACCCTTTATAAACAACACAAATAATTGATTGAATATGAAGAAACAGACACAAGCTATACATCTCCCTTATAAGCGTAGGGATGCTTACGACGCTTTAAGTATGCCTATCTATAACGCTGTTGCTTATGAGTTTGATAATGCGGAAGTGATGGCTGATGCCTTTTGCGGACGTATTGATGCGCCTGATTATTCACGTGTAGAGAACCCAACAGTAACTAACTTTGAACTACGGGTTAAGGCTTTGACAGGCGCAGAGCATGTGATTGCACTTAATTCGGGTATGGCTGCTATTAGTAACACTTTGTTTGCTATTGTCGAACAGGGGAAGAACGTGATTACTTCGCGTCATCTCTTCGGGAATACCTTCTCCTTACTTACATCAACACTAAGCCGCTTTGGCGTAGAAACAAAGCTATGTGACCTTACGAAAGTAGACGCTGTTGAGAAGTTGGTGGATGATAATACGTGCTGTCTCTTCCTTGAAGTGATGACGAATCCACAGCTTGAAGTCGTCGATGTACGGGCTTTGACGGAGATGGCTCACCGACATGGTATTCCTGTTATTGCCGATACTACTATCATTCCTTTTACTCAGTTCTCTGCAAAGGACTTAGGTGTTGACGTTGAGGTTATCTCAAGTACAAAGTATATTAGTGGTGGGGCTACCTCTTTAGGTGGTCTGATTATTGATTATGGGAGATTTCCTTTCATTGGAAAACGACTCTTGAATGAGATGCTCTTCAACCTTGGTTCTTACATGACACCACAGGTTGCATATATGCAGACTTTGGGTTTGGAGACTTTAGATGCTCGTTATCGTGTACAAGCTGCTAATGCTTTAGCGTTAGCAAAACGGTTGTGTACGCTCAAGCCTATCTGTAATGTTAATTATGTTGGCTTGGAGGATAACCGTTATCATCAGCTCTCTCTAAGTCAGTATGGTGAAACGGCTGGGGCGATGATAACGATTGACTTGGAGAGTCAGGAGGCTTGCTTCAAACTGCTGAATAACCTCAAACTCATTCATCGTGCAACTAATCTCTTTGACAATCGCACTTTAGCAATTCATCCAGCAAGTACTATCTTCGGACTCTTCTCGGCTGAGGAGCGTGCAGCAATGGATATCCTTGATACGACGATACGACTGAGTGTTGGCTTAGAGGATGTTGACGACCTATTCAATGATATAAAACAAGCTTTGGAAGCATGATGAAGACGTATAATTTCGATGAGATAATTGACCGTTCAGGGAGTGGTGACTTGAAGCATGAGGCGCTCCTTCCACGGTGGGGACGCAATGACTTATTACCCCTTTGGGTGGCTGATATGGATTTTGCCACACCTGATTTCGTTGTTGATGCACTTAAGGCTCGTCTCTCACATCCTATCTTTGGTTATACTATTGAGCCTGCTGACTATCGCCCAACAATTATTGATTGGAACGAATCACATCATGGTTGGAAGATAAAACCAGAGTGGATAAGCTTTATTCCAGGTATTGTTAAAGGCATTGGCTTCGTTGTGAATGTGTTTACAAAGCCAGGAGAGAAAGTTATCATACAGCCTCCTGTCTATTATCCGTTCCGTATGACGCCTGAAGATAACGGTCGTGAGGTTGTTTTCAACCCGCTTCGTCTGCGTGAGGATGGTTATTATGATATGGACTTTGATAACCTTTCGGAGGTATGTGATGATAAATGTCGTGTGTTGATACTCTCTAATCCACATAATCCTGCGGGAGTATGTTGGTCAAAAGAGACTTTGCAACGTTTAGCCGACTTCTGTTATGAACACAATATCATTGTCATTAGCGATGAGATACATAGTGATATGGCACTCTTCGGTAATCGTCATGTCCCGTTTGCGAGTGTGTCTGAACGTGCTGCTGACATAAGTATCACCTTTGCAGCACCGACTAAGACCTTCAATATGGCGGGTATTGTTAGTTCGTATGCTGTTATCTCGAATGATGACTTGCGTCAACGCTTCTATGGATGGCTAAAGGCTAATGAATTAGACGAGCCTACGATATTTGCTCCGATAGCTACTATTGCTGCTTATCAGAAAGGAGAAGAATGGCGTAAGCAGATGTTGGCTTATGTAGAAGATAATGTTCGCTTTGTGGAGGATTACTGTCGAGAGCATATCCCTGGTGTTCGTCCACTTCGTCCGCAAGCCAGTTTCCTCGTTTGGTTGAACTGTCGTGGACTTGAATTAAGCCATGACAAGCTGCTTGAGCTCTTCATTGACAAGGCTCATCTGGCTCTCAATGATGGTGAGATGTTTGGCCCTGGTGGGGAAGGCTTTATGCGATTGAATGTGGGTACACCACGTTCTGTACTTCGTCAGGCGTTGGAGCAGTTGGCGAAAGCTGTAAATGAATTATAAAACAAAGATGTTATGGAAGCATTAGAAGCATTGTTAACACGTCGCAGTGTACGTTCTTATGAGGCACGTATGCCTGAGCAGGAGTTGATTGATAAGGTGATGGAGGCTGGTCTTTATGCTGCAAGTGGAAAGAATATGCAGACCGCTATCATCGTAGAAGTGACGAATAAGGAGGTACGCGACCGCTTGTCTGTGATAAATGCTGAGATAATGGGCGTAACGAGTGACCCATTCTATGGTGCACCTGTAGTTCTTGTGGTGTTAGCTGATAAGAGTAGTCCTAATCATGTCTATGATGGTGCGTTGATGATGGGCAACCTCATGAACGCTGCCCATGCGGTAGGCTTAGGCAGTTGTTGGATTAATCGTGCCAAGGAAATGTTTGAACGTGAAGAAGGCAAGCAGATGCTGAGAGAGTGGGGAGTAGAAGGCGATTATGAAGGTATTGGCTTCTGTATTCTTGGCTATACTGCGAAGGAGGGTAAGACGGCACCACGTAAGGCAAACCGTATCTTCTACGTGAGGTAAGAATTTGGCAGACTACTAATAAATTAATATTTCCGTAGAAGTTAATCGGCTGTGCCCTGCTATATATAATAAGGTGAAGCTGGATATTCTCTTACGTTTTCAACCTACGTGTTGAAGCCTCGCACAAGTAGTGTTTATGGTCAGCGACAATGGTGTTGAGGATTGTGTAGATTATGCCAGACTACTCGAAGCCTTACAGTATGTCGTCTTATTGGGTACAATTGTTTGTCAGTGTCCTCCAAGATGACAAGTTAGCCTGTTGTTTATTGAGCGGTTTACGCAGAGTGATGATACAAAGTAGCCTCAATATATTTGAATAATTTGTGTTCATTCAAATATATTGAGGCTATTCTTTTCTATCTTTCAGAAGTAGAAAACGTTTGGTTCTCTATGGAAAGAAGGACTTAATTATTCTCCTTCCTCTTCCTTCTTCTTGCGAGTAGCTCTACGCTTCTTAGGCTTCTCCTCAGTCTTGTCAACCTTTACACCAGCCAACTCAGGATCGATGAGGATACGACCACAGTACTCACAAACGATAATCTTCTTGTGCATCTTCACATCCAACTGGCGCTGAGGTGGTATCTTATTGAAACAACCACCGCAAGCATCACGCTGTACATAGACGATACCTAAACCGTTGCGAGCACCACGACGGATGCGCTTGAAGCTACGGAGCAATCCAGGCTCAATCTTTGTCTCTAATTCTGCAGCCTTCTCTTTCAAGAGACCTTCCTCTTCACGAGTCTCCTGCATAATCTCATCGAGCTCATTACGCTTCTCTTCTAAGGCATGCTGACGGTCTTCGAGCAGAGCACGGTTAGCCTCTAAGTCTCTTTGCTTCTCTTCAATCTTGTATTGAGCTTCCTTAATCTTCTTATTGCAAAGCTCAATCTCCAAGGTCTGGAACTCTATCTCCTTTGTCAGTGTGTCGTATTCACGATTGTTTGCAACAGAGTCTAACTGCTTGTTATAGCGTTCCAAGCTTGCTTGAGCCTCAAGGATATTAGCCTTCTTCTGCGTTACTGCGCTCTGATAGTCCTTGATGTCTTGTTCTATCTTCTCAATGCGAATGTGCAAGCCTTCCAACTCATCTTCCAAGTCACGTACCTCAAGTGGCAACTCACCACGCAAAGCTCGTTTCTCGTCGATTCCTGATAGGGTCGTCTGCAACTGGAAAAGGGCCTTCAATTTATCCTCTACTGATAACTCTTTTGGATCTTTCTTTGCCATAGTTCTTATGTATTATTTAATTCAAAATGCTATATTAATCATTCAAAATAGGATTGTCGCTGTTCGCTGTTGGCTCGTCAACATCTTAAGAATTAATTCGTCAACGTGTCAACTCATTAACTTGTTAACTAAAAATACCCGATAGGATTTGTGTTAATCTCAGACAGGTAACACTTCACTCCTGGGCATTCTCGTACGATGATGTCACGTAACACCTCTGTTGTGAATTGTTCACTCTGATAATGACCAATGACACATATCTGTATTTCTTGCTCATGACCAAAGTACTCATGATAGCCCATCTCACCTGTCAGAAAGGCATCTGCGCCTGCTGCTATCGCATCTTTCAAGAGGAACGAACCAGACCCTCCACAGAGAGCAATGCTGCGTATCTCACGACGGAGTAGTTCGTTGGTCTGAACACATTCTACATCAAACTTCTTCTTAAGTAACAGTATTAAGTCGTCTGCTGCTAATGGCTCCTCAAACTCGCCGATGACACCATCGCCACCTGTTACTGATTCGCCTGTCTGTGGGTCTACCACCTGTTTACTTCGACCAAAGAAACGTGGATTCTTAAGGCCTAACTTCTCTGCTATCTTATAGTTGACACCGCCCACAGCTGAGTCTAAGTTTGTGTGCATAGCAGCGATGACGATATCGTTCTTAATAGCCTTTATCACTGTGCGCTGCACGTAGTTGACGTCTGTCACTTGGGCTAATTTACGAAAGATGAGCGGATGGTGCGCAACAATCAAGTTACACCCCCGACGGATAGCTTCGTCTACCACCTTCTCAGTCACGTCAAGACACAATAAAGCCCCTGATACTTCCGCCTCTGTCAATCCAACTTGTAGGCCAGCATTATCATAGCTTTCCTGCAAGGGCAAATTCTCTTTCAAAGTAGAATTACTCTTGAATAATTAGATAACGTGATACGTTCCAGAACTTATCCGCATCGGTAATGGTGAGGGTTGTTGTTCCATCCTCATTCTCTGTGAGTGTGTAACTACCTTCTGGGTTCTGTGAAAGGAGCTTAGGATTGGATGAGCTTATTGTCAGTGTCTTCAGTTCCTTACTGTTAGCTTCTGTAAACAGTTCTTTTGTAACCTTGTTATTATTCACCTTCTTTGAGAAAAGTGATGTTTTCAAAAGACCTTTCTCCTTTAGTGTTTCTTTGGTAGCAATGATATAGTAGACGCTGCCTGACTCTTTTTCTTCGTTGTTTCTTTGCTTTTCCTTAGCCTTCAACTGGGCATATTCACGTTCTAAAGCAGCCATATTGAACCTGTAACGCATTGCATCAACACTGTTAGCTTGGTTCATAACGATGTATTTAAGCTGGTCTACAGTGACATCCTTACGACTTGCAACCTGCTCTAATTGGGTTACACGGTCTCCTTTCTCCTTCAGCTGTGATGAAAGGAACTCTATCACTTTGTAGAGGTTGTCTATGGTGGGATTAGATGCTGATGGTGTATCCACCTTCTTAGCCTTCTCGCTTAGCAGTTTGTCAATCTGGCTCTGCTTTTCTTTGAGCAGTGCACCGAGTCCTCTTATCTGCTGAATAATCTTCGATTTCTTATCCGTATGCTCAGTAGTCTTGCAGAGCATAGCTTCCTGAGAAGAGATGGCATCGAGGTTAGCTGATATTTCGTCTATAGATGCTGTCAGCTGACTTATCGCCTCTGCCTCTCTGGATGGAGGTGTGACATTGATACGTTCTCTGACAGGAGCCGGACGTTTCACATCCTCACAAGACGTGAAAGCTATCATACCTACGAACACTATCAGAGCTGTTAATTTATTACGTTTCATCTGTATAATCATCGAATGACAATGCAAAGATACTCTAATTATATGAAGAAACGTTAGATTATGTATTAAAAATACTAATAAAAGGAGAAACAATAGTGTGCTTCTCCTTTAATTTCGTTATTTCTTTGATAAACAGACGAATATTATCTCACAATAACTTTATATGTCTTACCATTTGTTTCCTTGATAATATTCACACCATGTTGTATATTTTCAAGACGTTTACCAGATAGGTCATAAATCGTTCTTGTGCCTTCTTTCTGCTGCTTATAAACGCTAATACCTGTTGGATTGTCTTCTTCCCAAATAAACGTTGCTGTTACTCCTTCTTCTCCTGATTGTATGCCCTTTTCTACGACACCACTTGCATTCAGGTTATACGTAATTGTGAAATCATCATCACTTGTCCAGCCAAAATAGTGTTTATCTATCACCGTATAGCGCACAGCAGCCACTGGATGCTGGAATACTTTACCAAAGTATCCTGCTAAAAGTTGTCCGTATGGTGAGATTCCTTCATGATCGGCAATTGAAGTAATTGGATTGACAATTAGAGAAAGATATTTGTTGGTAATGCTTTTGTTGTATTCATAAGCTACCTGTCCTACTTTTTTGTTATCCCAAAAATGCTCTACGAGTGTAATATCTCCGTCTGTCCATGTTAATTTATACTCTGTTCCAGTACGTTCATTGTTTGTTATTACAATCTTTGTCAGTTCCCCAGCTGTATTATATGTGTAGTTATATTCTGCCCAATATTCAGGTTCTCCTTCATACGGAATTAAGTTTATTTTTTCTGAAACAACTCTATTATTCTGGAGAATAGTTGTTCGGATATCTTTATTTTTGATATTTTCATTCTCATAGAATGTTTGAACGACCTTGTCATTACTATAAGCATACTTGCTACTACGTTTTAGGTGGTCGTCAGCAATATATTCAACAGACTCTATGATTCTTCCTTTTTCATCATACTTTAATTCAAAGTAAGATTCGCCAAAGGTCATCTTCAACAATTTCTTATCGTTCTGTGCACTGATGGTCTGACCAAACACAATGAGGGTAATAAGTAATAAGTAGATTCTCTTCATATACAATATAATTAAAATTTATAAATAGTCTTTCTTTTATCAACTGCAAAGTTAATGAAAAAACGTTAATCCAGTTTTGTTCTTTATAAAATTCAAATTGATAGATATTTATTATTTCTTGTAGTATCCAATGACCCTAACTTATCTGATAGTTATGCTCCTTGAAGTAGGGGGCAAAACAAGGATCGCAAAGCTTCTTTTGCTTTCCTAACTCTGCTGGAGAATTGATGAACGAACTAATATATATGATTTTTTATCATGAACATAATTCATCTTTGGTTGTTTTTAATTTATTATAAAAGTTGACTTGTATGAAAATCATATTACACGCTTTGTGGATATTTTATTATACAGATAGAACCACAATAATTTTACTTAAAAATAAAAATCAACTTTACGACTTTGTTTTAAGATACTTATAGTATATTTGCATTTTCAAATAGGAAAGACATAGAATTATTGTAACGATAATAGCTTTTTTACCTAAGGAAATATAAATATGGATGCTAAACAATGCATGATTGTTGATTTAGAACGACGTGGTGATAAGAATATGTTCATCACAGAGCAAGTTGCTTCTATAAAGAGAGTTGATAATGGAAATTGGATAATTCGCTTTTCAAATTCTCCTCGTATATTTCAATATAATAGAGCACGTATACTTTATCTTACATATGGAGAATCGATTAATCTTCATGAAAAAGGGGTATATGTTGGAAATAAACGTATAACAGATGCTGTGGAATTACTTAAATTTTCAGATAAACAGCACACTTTCTATCGTGTGACATATTGTAATGGATACTCAGAAAATCTTGATGGAAGAAATGTTTATGTAACACGTACATCAATTGACGTGTGTGGTGGCTCAACATGGGATTATCTGCGAAAACTAGCTGACGAAACAGGTTTGCTAACAGAAGATGAGGAGAGTATTCTTTCCAAGCAGTATGAACTTATTGATTTGAAAAGAGATAATGTACCACTGGCTCAGTACTTAGGTAATAAAACTAAGTTGGCTACTTATCGGTTACCACAATTGGTATATTATCCTTTTGGTTGTAATGCAAGTCAGAAGAAGGCTGTTGAAGCAGCTTTGACGCATCAGGCAAGTATTATACAAGGTCCTCCTGGAACTGGGAAAACACAAACCATTCTTAATATTGTATCTAATTTGTTAGTACAAAAAAAGTCAATTCTTGTTGTTTCTAATAACAACTCTGCCGTTGAAAATGTTGCAGAAAAGTTAGAAAAAGAAGGATTAGGATTTCTGGTAGCCCAACTGGGAAGTGTAAGGAATAAGGAAAAATTCGTAGAGGTTCAGACTGGTTGTTATCCTAATATGGAGGAATGGCATTTAGATAACTTAAAAGGAGTTAGAAAGTTAGCTAAAGAGTCGCTTACTGCTGTTTCTTTGGGCTTTACTGGGCAAACAAGATTAGCACTATTAAAAGCTGAATATGATGCACTGATTACAGAGAAAAAGTATGACGAAATGCTAAAAGTGGCTGTTGATTTAGATAATGAATGGCTTAGAACAAAGCATTCATTTAAAATAATGAAGTTACTTAATCTTTGTAAAATGATGCAAGAACAAGGGATATCTCCAAATCTGTGGTTCTGTTTAAAGTGGGCATTTTTATTAGGTTTTCGTACATATTCATTGCTTAGAAATAATCTTTCAGTTGTAATAGAGCGGTTGGAAAGTGCTTATTATGTAGCCAGAAAGTTTGAGATAGAGCAGGAAATAGATGTAATTGAACAGCAATTGTTGTCTGTAGATATTAAAGAAAGTGCGGAAGAACTGCGACAGTCTTCACTTCAGATCTTAAAACAAGAGATTGCTAAACGTTATGGTGCTGGAAGAAGAGTTGTATTTACAAGAAAGGATATAAAGGCAAAAACGGAAGAGTTCCTAAAGGAGTATCCTATAGTTCTCAGTACGACTTATTCTGCTAAGAGTTGTATCAGTAATGATTTTGTTTTTGATTACATTATCATGGACGAAGCATCTCAGGTGGATATAAAAACGGGTGCACTTGCCCTGTCATGCGCTTTGAACGTTGTTATAGTGGGTGATGATATGCAATTACCTAATGTCGTAAGTGCAGAGGAGGAAAAGGCACTTAGCGCTATTAAGGAAACATATAATGTAGATGAACGATATAATGCTGTAACACATAGTTTCTTGAGATCATGTGCAGAAGTGCTGAAAGATGCTCCAAGTACTCTTTTGCGTGAACATTACCGCTGTCATCCAAAGATAATACAGTTTTGCAATCATCGTTTTTATGGGGGAGAACTTATTGCTATGACTAAGGATTCTGGAGAAAAAGATGTTCTGCAAGTAATTCGAACTGTAAAAGGAAATCATGCACGAGAGCATTTCAATCAGCGTGAGATAGATGTGATAGTACAGGAAGTTATGCCATTATGTGAAGATAAAGGCTCTGTAGGAATAATAACTCCTTATCGGACACAAGCTGAGGCAATTAATCGTGTGTTAGGAAAGGATATTGCAAGTACTGTACATAAATATCAAGGTCGCGAGTGTGATACTATTATCATGAGTATGGTTGATAACTTGCCGACTTCTTTCTCAGATGATAAGAATCTTCTAAATGTGGCTATTTCACGTGCTAAAAGTCAACTTTACATAGTAACCTCTGGTAATGAAATGCCAGAAGATACGAATATTGCACAGTTAATATCCTATGCAAGGTACAACAATTTTGCAGTTAAAGATAGTAAGATACATTCGGTCTTTGATTTACTATACCAACAGTACACTGTAGAACGACTAGCGTATCAGGCAGAACATGCTAAGGTTTCTAATTATATTTCTGAAAATCTTGTATATGATTTACTTGTTAAAGTCCTTGATGAGTTAAGTCGGAAGAATCTTTCGGTAGTATGTCATTATCCTCTGGCTAAAATAATATCTGATTGGTCGTTATTAACGAGTCAAGAAAAGGATTACGCAAAGAATGCTCTGACACACATTGACTTTCTTATTTATAATTCTCTGACAAAACAGCCTATGATGGCGATTGAGGTGGATGGGTGGCATTATCATAATGATATAGTCGTACAGCAATCTAGAGATAGGCTCAAAAATCAAATACTGGAAAAGTATTCCCTACCTCTTTATCGTATTTCTACAACTGATACTATTACTTCAGAAGGTCTGAAGGAGATTTTTGCTTCTCTTTAATTTAGGTTGATTATTTGATGTGATATCATAGATATGAACTAATTTACGCTTTTATTGAATGTAAAATATGATGAAGCAAGTCTGTTGATAGCTCTTCTTTGTAAGAAGGTAGGAGTAAGTGTGTATTACTCAAAGTCCTTTTAGTCTACTGTCTGTGAGAAATGTAATAGTATGGCTTTTTGTGGCTTCGTTTCTTTATAAAATTCAGGCTTATTAGTCCAATTACTTAATCGAGTAACAAGGGCTAATAAGCCTGAAAGGCTTTATCCTAATGCAAGGATACGTTCTAAGTCTTTTTCTTCACCTACTACCCATAGGACGTCACCTGCCTGCAGACAGCGGGAAGGAGTGATGAGTGTGAGGTTCTGCTGACCTTCATCAACACCCACAACCATACAGTTGTATTCATCACGAATACCGCTGTCTTTAAGGGTCTTTCCAATGAAAGGACTTGTTTTAGAGATAGTGAAACTGCGGAGTTTCATCTCATGTTTCTCTATGTCCGTAATCGTTGGTTGTAGCTCAGCCTTCATTGCTTTCGAAAGTTTTGTAAGCTGTTCGTCATCACCAATGGCTTGCAGTTTGTCGCCAGGGAAGAGAATCGTACCACCATTCGGAATATTGATACGTTGAGAACCACGAAGAATACTACTGATATGTACACCAAAGCGGTTACGTAATTTTAGGCTATACAATGTCTTACCAGCCCATAGAGAATCGTCGGGCAGTTCAAGGTTGGAGATATGAATATCTCGGTCTATCAGATGGTCGGCAAAGAGTGGTTTCTTCTTTCCTTGTATCTGTGCCTCGATATCACGACTTCGGAGGTTCTGGATAAAGAGCCGTTCCAAAGTAATACTCCGTTTCTTGAGCCAACGAGAAAGAAGCATGAGTATCAATAAGCCCACCGCAACAGCAATCATCAATGCATTCTTAAAGCGTGTGAGATAGTTACATACGTAGAAGATGAAACTGAGTGCAATAAGTACACGTGCAAGGATGGTTGCTGTGAGAGGTAGACGGTTGATACGTCGGTCTGTCCATAGTTCTTTGAACGTCTCGGAATGGTTTTGTTTCATTACGATAGAACGTAGGAAAGGTGCGATGAAGAGGATCGTAAGGAATCCACACACAGCATTTCCAATCCAGTGACTGCCGGTCCATTTTATAGATAAGTTTCTACAGATAGGTAGGGCAGCAGAGAACATGATTGCGATGACGGCTGCGGAGAGGATACCATAAATAAGGGTGTTGAATATCATCTTCTTCATTAGAACCTTCCATAGATTATTAGTCGATGCACTCTCTCCCGCACTATTTGTTTGGATATGGGTAAGACGACGCACCCATCTTTTTGGAAGATGCTTAACGAGGACATTATAGCATGGTTCTGCCGCACGAATCATATACGGAGTGAGGAAGGTTGTGATAACTGATACGGCTACGACAAC
>QWCF01001014.1_pt1 | contig 12620 bp, 12 predicted proteins | sample 1972521 | NCBI WGS metagenome assembly QWCF01 (sample SAMN09866715, study PRJNA288562) | Human oral metagenome isolate term4_saliva, whole genome shotgun sequencing...
AAAGTTCTCGCATTTCGAATGGTTATATCAGGATAAAAATAAAACCACATAGTGTTTGTTAAGCGAAACAATTCATTAGTTTTTTAAATCGCAATTTAATAAAAAAAAGATTATAAAAATGAGCGAGATTACACAAAAACAGATTTTTAAAGAGATTAGGAATTTCTTAATAATAGCCATCGCTGTATCTATAGGAAGTTTTGGCTGGTGTGCATTTGTATTAACCCATAAAGTCCCTATTGGTGGAATTGCTGGTCTTTCGTCTGTGCTTTATTGGGGTACTGGTATTCCTATACAGGTTACTTACTTCATTTTGAACATTTCGTTGTTGTTGGTTGCATTAAAAGTACTTGGTTGGCGATTTTGTATTCGGACAATTTTCTCTGTCATAGTTTTCACTATTAGTAGTAGCATTTTCCAACATTTAATGACTGGTAACAGTGTTCTTTTCCCTAACGATCCATTCCTTGCTAGTGTAATTGGTGGCGCTTTGTTGGGTTTAGGCACAGGAATAGCTTTACAATATAATGCTAGTACTGGTGGTTCTGATGTTGTTGCGGCAATGATAAACAAACATCACGATGTATCATTGGGTAAGATAATATTAGCTTGCGACCTTATTATAATAACATCTGGCTACTTAGTACTGCACAATTGGGAGAATATTATATATGGCTATATCACACTTTTCATTATGTCTGCCGTTGTAGATTATGTTGTTAATGGTATGCGTGGTTCTGTTCAATTTTTTGTTGTTTCCGACAAATGGGAAGAGATTGGTAATGCCATAAATAGTAAAGTGGAACGTGGCTGTACACTTATTGATGCTCGTGGTTTCTACACTGGTAGAGAGTTGGGTATGCTTTTCGTTCTTGCACGGCGCTCTGAAACACACGATATATTCAGTGTTATCGACGAGATAGATCCTGAAGCATTTGTATCGCAGAGTGCTGTAAACGGTGTTTATGGCGTTGGATTTGATAAAATGAAAGTAGGTAGTCGTAAAAAGATTGCCAGATATGCTGTTAATGATAATGAAAAGCAATAACTTTGCAGTATTATGAATTATGATGAAATAAAGAATAAACACATTGCAGTACTGCTTTCGGGTGGTGTCGATAGTTCGGTTGTTGTTTACGAATTTGCACGGTTAGGACTAACTCCCGACTGCTTCTACATTCGCATTGGCCCTGAAGAGAAGGAAGAATGGGATTGCAATTCAGAGGAAGACGTAGAAATGGCTACAGCTGTGGCACAACGTTTTGGTTGTAAGTTCAATGTTATAGACTGTCATAAGGAGTATTGGGGACAAGTAACTAAATATACTATGGAGAAAGTGCGTGCTGGTTTTACGCCTAATCCTGATGTTATGTGCAATCGGCTTATAAAGTTTGGTGCATTCGATGAGAAGTGTGGACACAACTACGACCTTATTGCCACTGGACATTACGCACAAACCAAATGGATTAACGGAAAGAAATGGCTCTGTACAAGTCCTGACCCAGTAAAAGATCAGACTGACTTCTTAGCACAAATATACGATTGGCAATTACGTAAAGCTTTATTTCCTATAGGACATTACGAAAAGAATGAGGTGCGCGAGATTGCCGAACGCGAACATCTTATTAACGCTAAACGGAAAGATTCGCAAGGCATTTGTTTCTTAGGAAATATAGACTATAACGAATATGTGCGTCGCTATCTTGGTGAACAGGTGGGCGATGTTGTTGAATTAGAAACTGGAAAGATAATAGGACAGCACAAAGGGTTGTGGTTTCATACCATTGGACAACGCAAAGGGTTGGGCTTTGGTGGTGGACCATGGTTTGTTGTGAAGAAAGATGTAACCACAAATGTGTTGTTTGTTAGTCATGGCTACGACCCCGAGACGGCATATAAAAAAGACTTTAGGGTGCACGGCTTGCATTGGCTCACAGAAACACCTTGCTCAGAAGTTGGTAACAATAATGTTGAAGCTACCGAACAGATATCCATTTGTTTCAAAATTAGGCATACGCCTGAGTTCCACAAGGGATATTTGGAATTGCTTTCTACTAACAACGAGAGCGAACCAACAGAAGCTATTGTACACTCTGAAGACAAAATACATGGTGTTGCACCTGGACAGTTCTGCGTTATCTACGATAAAGATCACAACCGTTGCTTCGGTTCGGCTGAAATTACATTTTAAATATACTTCGCTAAAATCACGTTGCTTCATTTTTCTGCAACGTGATTTTTTTTAATCTCTACTATTAACCGATAAATACAATCATAATGTATTGTAATACCTCTGTAATGTTTAAAGAATATATCTTAAGATTATGAAAAACATTACGGTACATTTGTATTTATAATTCAAAGATGTTATTTTTGCGAAAGCATATATCCAACATCTACTATGACATAAGAATCATAGTACGTTTATAAAACCAAATGCCCACACCTCCGACACGGCATTACCAACAATATGGGTTTAAAGGGGAGGTCTAAACACAATGAAGACTATTTTATGGAAGAAAAAAAACACTATTGCAGTTCTAACAGCGTTTATTGCTATGTTTTTACCTTTAAAAGGATATGCAGAAATTGTGGCATACGGTCTTGCTATTGCTGGCAATAAAGTTACTTCTGCTAACTGCAACGACCTTTCAAAGCTCGATGGTGTAAGTGGAAAAGTTTGCTACGACCCTACTAACAAAGTGCTTACGCTGCAAGATGCCACTATAAACACTGGTGGAAACATTAACGCTATATACTCTAAAATTGATGGTATTACTATAAAAATAATTGGTACTAACAACCTGAAAGCACAAAAAGCGGCTATTACACTTATGACTCCTACAACCATTACAGGCGGAGGAACACTTAACGCAGAGAGCGAAAAGGATTGTGGTATATTTGTTTTTGATACCGAACTCACTATAGACAATTGTACCATAAACGCCAAAAGTAAAGCATACGGTATTGCGGGAGGCGATGGAACGTCTGAAAAATTAATTATAAAAAACTCGTCTGTAACAGCTGAAGGTAACGAAGGAGGTTCTATTAGAGACCTTGCCGAACTTGTATTAATAGGCTGTAACATTACTCAACCTGTGGGAGCAACATTCGATTCGTCGCTACATTGTGTAGCACTCAACGGAGAGATGGTAAACAGCAAGGTTATTATTACGAAAGACCCAACTGCTATTGCAACGTCTTCTATTCACACTGTTGCAGCACAAAACGTATACGCTATAAATGGTATTAAGCTTACGAACGAATATGAAAAGCTATCGAAAGGCATATATATTGTTAATGGTAAGAAAGTGATAAAACAATAACGAAGCACTGTAGTTAGAATACATCAAACAAAATATGGTGCAGTTTTACAAGTGCGTATATTGGTTCAGTAAAAAATAAAATGCTTTTGTCTTAGATATCTGTCGCAATCGTTTTAGATATCTGTCGCGATCGTTTCAGATATCTGTCAGTTGCGTTTTAGATATCATAGCAAATTGGCACCTTTATGATGCTGTGTTATAATAGTCGAATAATATTTATTCAGATGAGGAATATTATTCGTTTCACACTATAATATTCCAATTTAGGCATTAGTATAAGTGTCTTAGGAACAATATGCCATTTCAGATTTAAGTATATTATAATGAAACACATTACAATTATACTCTTTTCTATGGAGACTCCTATACCAAAATTGATTTATTAGCGAATTGATAACTTTTGTTTTATTGTTAGCAGATTATTTTCCTCTATAATGCAGGCATTGCAAGCCACAACAAGTTAGAAAAGCTATTAAACTGCCAACAATAAAACGAAAGCTAATAAGAAGCAATTATACAACCTATATGTAATAATGCTACACTCTAACAACTGGTTTATATTTTGCTATACTTAGAATTACAAATATAGTACAGACGCATCGAAAGATTTAGTGTCTTTCACACCAGTATATAGCATCAGTTCAGATAGTTGTTCGTTCATTTTCGTTATTTTCTCCTTAACGCCTGTTGCACCTTGCTGTAACAAAGGTGTCAAAATTCCTCTACCCACCGATACAGCATCAGCCCCTAATGCTAATGCTTTGTAGGCATCGTAGCTCTTCGTAAATTGTACCTACAAAGAGCCAAACAAAACATAGAAATACAAGTGCACTATAATTTTCTCACTACTCGCTTTCGTCGTTCGTAGATATATACGTACACGGAATTTACACTTACGAAACACCATTTCAACATTATATAAATGTAGTTTAAACGGTGTAGCAATACCGTAAGGTAAAAGTAATTAGCTATTTAATATTCTTTCCTCGCTTAGACTTATTTCAAATTTATTTGTCCATTCTTCATCTTGTTCCCACAATGTATTGTCATGCGGTTTAGATTCTGCGTGGTCGCCCTGGTCGCTGGCCTCAGTTAAAAGTTTCTCTATTAAAACACTGTGTTGCTCCACATGTGGTTTTACATAAATTCTCTTCATTTCCATCTTTACTTTTATTTTCCTATTAATAATATATAATGTATAAGCCAAACATTTCAGCAACGTAAGAATTAAGTAAATTAGTAATGTACACAATACGAACGTCAGCAGTAGTAGCTGCATTGTAGTCGTAGAAACAAAACAATGTAGCTATAAAACATTGTTTGTTGTGGAGGCTATGTTGTAGCTTTTTTCTTACTAAGTTCATCACTACATACGTTAATGATTAATTGTTTCATTTTAAGAGAGTTTCGTCTCTCTAATTGTTAATAGTTACACCTGCAAAGTTAAATATTTATTTTATTCTAACAAGATAATTACACCTTATATTAATGCGTATTTAGTTTATAAACCCAATTGAGTATAAATTAGCTATTAGCGGCTCGGTATATTTTGCTTTTTTATTGCACTGATTAATAAAATTCAAAATATATGTATAACAAACTATATCAAGTTGTATATATAATGGTGTTACACTATAACGAACTATCTGTACTTAATATACTTGTTCTATTAGAGCAACAAAACAAGAAGAAAGCTCGCAATATATATCAAACCAATGCCACATTTATTGTTGCTTTCACAGAACAACTGTTGTTTATAGTCAAGAAATAAGTAGAAATTAGCTGTTTTACCAATTATCTTTGTATAAGGTTTGGTTTTCACAAAATAAAGGTTTATATTTGCAATCAGTTATTAGTATTCAGTATTCATATTTTAATACACAACAATATTATGGCAGTAAATTATAAAGACTTAGGTCTCGTGAACACACGCGAGATGTTCAAGAGAGCCATTAATGGTGGTTGGGCTGTGCCCGCATTTAACTTTAACAACTTGGAGCAACTTCAGGCTATTATTACAGCTTGCTCAGAAACAAAGTCTCCTGTTATTATTCAGGTATCAAAGGGAGCACGCAAGTATGCTAACCAAACTTTGCTTCGTTACTTGGCAGAAGGTGCTGTTGAGTATGCAAAAGAGTTAGGTTGCCACCACCCAGAAATTGTACTTCATCTTGACCACGGTGATAGCTTTGAATTGTGTAAGAGCTGTGTAGATACAGGTTTCTCTTCTGTAATGATTGATGGTTCTTCACTTCCTTACGAAGAGAACATTGCATTAACTAAAAAGGTTGTAGAGTATGCACATCAGTTCGATGTAACTGTAGAAGGTGAGCTTGGCGTATTAGCTGGTGTGGAAGACGATGTTGTGGCTGAAGAGTCTCATTACACACGTCCAGAAGAAGTAGTTGATTTTGCAACACGTACTGGTTGCGACTCGTTGGCTATTTCTATTGGTACTTCTCACGGTGCTTATAAGTTTAAACCAGAACAATGTACACGCGATCCGAAGACTGGTCGTTTACTTCCTCCTCCATTGGCATTCGATGTATTACAGGCAGTAGAGAAGCAACTTCCTGGTTTCCCAATCGTACTTCACGGTTCTTCTTCAGTTCCTCAGAAGTATGTTGATATTATTAACAAGTATGGTGGTGCTCTGCCTAACGCTGTTGGTATTCCTGAAGAACAACTCCGTAAAGCTACAAAGAGTGCTGTATGTAAAATTAATATCGACTCTGACTCTCGTCTTGCATTCACTGCTGGTGTTCGCGAAACATTTGCTTTGCACCCAGAATACTTCGACCCACGTCAGTACTGTGGTAAGGCTCGTGAGTACATGATTGAACTTTACACTGAAAAGATTAAAGATGTACTTGGTTCCGACAACAAGTTGGCTAACCTTGACTAATATTCTTAGATAGTTAAAGATATAGGCGGATTCCCATTAGTGGGTTTCCGCTTTTCTGTTCTATCGCTTTCGTTTTATTATTTCAAAATAAAAAAACTGTTGTCCTTATAAAACTTTGATGCAATCAATATATATATTTTTCTAAAGACAATATGAACAAACTGTATTGTTCCTATTTTAACAACAACGCAATATGCACACCATAACCATATTTCTAACAACCATTGTAGCATTAGTATTTTTATTTATTATGTATATCGAAAACTTCGCTACTACTTCTCGTTCCACAGCAAAACTATATAGCGGAGCTTCTATTCTATATCATATTTTATTCTGACACATCTTTTCACCTTTTCTCATTGTAAGCTATATAAACAGAAACACACTATGTTATATCTTCATATTCTACAAACTAAAAAACGCATTATTATATTTGCACTGTTGCTTGTGCTCTCAGCTTTTATAATCTATCTTTTGTTGCCTCCTACAACAAAAGCTATAAACCAATCGGCATTAGTGGTAGAACAACAAGCTTATTACCAACTGGAAATAAATGGTAAACCTACATTCTTTTTCACCAACTACACTCCCACGAAATTGATAGGTGGGGCAATGCAAGCCGACTCTGTACGACCACGAAAAACACGCACACACGCTTATTGGGTAAATAGTTTATCGCTCCCCTTTACTTGCTTTGGACGTGTGGTTACAAAATGGAGTAATCGCCCTTCTACAATATTAAGTTTCAGTAGTTTTGCTTTACACCAGTTAATAGCGAACGAACTAAAAAGAACCGACGATGAATTAGCCGATTTACAAACACAATATAACGAACTTTCCTACTATATGCGTGTGCACAACGTTCAAGATTATGGCTACAATACAGTGGCTGCTTACCATTGGCACATTCAGCGACAACGCGATTCGTTACAAACAGTAATCAATGCTTTAGAAAACATTCCACGCAAAGCTCATCTACGTGTAAAACAAATAAATAGATATATAGCGCTCTATGGTAAACACAATAGCAAACGTATAATGTGTAATAGAATTGCTATTTATGCCGCTGACTCCAGTTTATTGCTGCAAACGCAAACAAAATCTACACCACATAACGAATCGGCTGTGCTATCGGTTGAAACGGCTAAAACAAAATTGTTGCATTGGTCCAACACTTCTATCAACCAACCACTGCAAAAAGGTATGCCCTACAAACAAGGCTATTATGTGGGCGAAACTAAAAACTCTGTTCCTAATGGATATGGGCAACACCACGGTAATAATGGTAGCTTCTACGATGGACATTGGCTTAATGGTAAACCCGATGGATTTGGTTTCTACATTGCTCCGCACGAATATTTACAAGTGGGAGAATGGAAAGATGGAATGTTTAAAGGCGAACGTATGAACCATAATAGCGAACGTATTTACGGCATAGACCTGTCTAAACATCAACATGAAAAAGGAACAAAACACTATAACATAGAATGGGCAAAACTCAGAATTACGGATTTAGGGAAAATAAGTACAAAACAAATAACAGGACAAGTAAACTATCCTATTGCTTTCGTATACATTAAGTCTACTGAAGGACGCACAGTACTAAACCCTTACTACAGAAACGACTATCTGCAGGCACACAAACACGGCATACGTGTTGGAACCTATCATTTCTTTTCTACAACATCGTCAGGCACAGAACAAGCTCGATATTTTTTGCAACATAGCCTTTTTACAAAAGGAGACTTGCCTGCAGTGCTCGATGTAGAACCTTCCGACGAACAAATTGCAAAAATGGGCGGACCTGCAGTAATGTTTCAACATATTCGCAATTGGCTCAAAACGGTTTATAGCGCAACTAAGATACGTCCTATTCTTTACATCAGTCAAATGTTTACCAAACGCTATCTGCCAATGGCTATCGACATACAAGGCGAATACTCTGTTTGGATTGCTCGCTATGGAGAATATAAACCAGAATTAAAGCTTACCTACTGGCAACTTTCGCCCGATGGAAAAGTAAGAGGTATTCACGGCGATGTAGATATAAATGTTTTCAACGGATACCGTAACCAATACGAAACATTTCTACAAAAGCACTCATTCTCTTCCACGCCCACCCAAAAACCATAAGTGTATGTGCAAATAGCAATTTCTGTAACTTACTAAAGATGGACAAGAATTGCTATTTATTGTGTCCGATACTTATAAATCACCAAAGGAAAATCTCTATTGACAATCAAAAGGTGAAGTCCGCCACCTTCTTTGGCACCAACGAACGTGTCTACTTCATAAAGACTAGTAATGGCTTCACCGTTAACTTCGACACTGTCCCTACTGATATTGATTATATCGTTGAGCTGACGTTGTAATGTGGAAATTTAGAAGCTAACGTCTTTAAAAGACAACCTGCAGCAACTATCCTGTTACTGCGGGTGTTGTCGTATGTGTAAGTATAGTTTTCTTCCTCAAATACGCCAAACACTGATTATCAACAAATTATATTAGTGTATCTTCAAAACATTCTTCAAATTGAGCAGTATTGATTAAAAAACATCTTAGAGGTTATCATCCCAACAGTATGTTATGTACACAAGGTTTTTGATTATTTAAAAAAGTAATAAATCCTTAGCTAAATCAGCTTTGAATTTAGATAACGATTTGTTTCTAAAATATTGTGAATCTGTTTCTATATTTAGAATTATGAGATTTAATTCTCTATCAGTTAAACTTAAATTGAGATTCCTCAATTTTCTTTTTATAAAAGAACGGTATTTTTTAGACATCATTTTACTTTTTAAATATATTTCAGCTGCAACATCACAATGGCTATTATAGATTTCTTTTAAATGGAAAGTATTAATATTCTCCAAGAGACCTGAATTGTTTTTTTCCTCAACTATGATTTTAATTGAGTTTTCAATATCTTTAAAGTTTGCTAAACCTTTTTCTATTTCTATCCTGAACTTTAAACCGTCTGTATTTGAAATAAGATAAGGATTTACTAGAGGCCTTTTCTGATTATTCTTTTTAGACTTTCCTCCAGCAGCATCTATTCGATATTTACCTCCTGGCCCATTACAGTCACTGCATGAGGGAACAAGATTAAACTTTGAAATAGCAAGAAATGGATAATCTTCTTTTGAATAAAAATGATCAAGTTGCCCTTTGATACAAGTAGTTCCGTCCTCTTTATCTATACAGTAGATATATGACCTATTACAATATGGACATACTTTTATATCCAAAGCTTTAATAAATTTATCTTTGGGAATTAATTGATTATAAGCATCAACAAATATCTTTTTAACTTGAATATGAAGATCTTTATTTTTATTTAATCTTTCATCATGATTCACTCTGATTTCATTTACCTTATCTATTAATTTATCAGCAGGACAGTTGGCTAAATCAGAAAGATTCTCGTCAATCAATAGATATTCAAGAAAATCTATTGTCTCCTTTTTGAGATATACAATGGACTTTTCATGAACATACTGACCTTTTTCTTTTATTTTTTTTATTTTTGATTTAAATCTTTCTATGGAATCATCATAGAATACAAGCTTACTTTCATCTTTAAATTTTAATGGTATCATATATTATTATATTCTTTTAGTTCAGCATTAAGAATTTTAATTCTCTCTTGAATATCACTACCGCCACCAAGCTTTTCTAATAACTTTATTCTAATAATATCATCTCCAATAAGTCCTATTCTTGATTTAATTATAGTTTTTCCTTCTTCTGTAATCACTTTTTTATTTGTTAACCTACTAATTATTCCATCTATCTCCTTTGATGCAAACTCCCCAATGAAATTTTCCATAAAGAATTTATTCCCCAGGATATCGTATATATTTGCAGCAAAAGTTTGCTCATCCTTGAATGAATTATCAGGTGCCCCATCCTTCAAAGCTAAAATATTACATGCTGGAATATCTGATAAAATAAATGGAGAGTGGGTTGTTAGAATGATATTAAAGGAAAATACTTTGTTGAATCCAGCTCTTTTAATATAAGAAACAAGATTATTAACAAAGATCCGTTGGTACTCAGGATGAAAACATAACTCCATTTCGTCAAATATCATATTTATCATAGAATATGATACTCTTTTATTGGCTTTGGAGTTAGTTTGGTTAGCTTTCTGGATAGACTCTAAATTTGCTAAATGATAGATATAAGTACTCATCATATAAGCAAATTGTTTTTCACCAGAACTTAACCTACTAAATAGGATTTCATTTCTTTGATTCGATTTATCATTTTTGTTTCTATTTCTACTCAGATAAATCTGTACCTTATAAAATGGTGGGGGAAGTTTCTTGATTATGTCCGAAATGTTGTTAGGCAATTTGTTTGAATCCAAATAGGTTTTAAAATTAAAAGATGAATCAGTATTGTTCAAGCTCAATCCAACTCTTTCTTTAATACGATCATAATTATTTATGAATTGAATAGTTTGATGCAGTTTATTTGCTATATGTGATTCATCATCTATTAACTTATCAATGTAATTTTTAATATCTTCATTAACCACTTTATAACTTATGCAGTGCTTAAATCTATGGAGACTTTCATAGTACTGAGCATAATCCGGATATTTTGTTGATGAAAGAACTTTATAAACAATATATACACATGCAGCCTTATAGGAAGCTGGACTGTTTTGTGATAAGTCTAAACTAAGATTTTTTAATCCTTTTAAAATGAGGTTTGTATATGAGCCTTTCGTTTCATATGCTTTTATGAATCTTTCATTTATAAAATTAATAATTTCATCACTTTTTTTAAGGTCAAAAGATTGTTCTTCACTTTGTCCTTCAATTGATCGAGTACGAAAGTCATCATAAATATTCCGGTAATATTTTAGTGGTGCATAATGATATTCTAACCTATTTAAATTATAGCCGTCAAGAAAAGGTCTTTCTTCTGTTGAATTTAATAAGATAGCAGATAAGCGATAATTTGTAAGTTCTGCCTCTATTTCTGTGTTTATACCATAATCATGTCTATATGGGTTTAACACTATAGGGCGCGAATAGCCATCATTTTTATGAAAAAGTTTTTGTACCCAAGGGCCTTCATCTTCATAATCTTCATAATTTAATGATTGTATAGAATAGTTTGTTACTATTGTAAAAAAGAAATTTTTGGCAACAGTAATTATTTCCTCTTTATCATTATCTATCCTAGAATCACAATTCCCTGTACAATTCCCTGTCTCTGCATCAATAATCTTTTTCCTATCGTATTTACCACTCCAAATATGTTCTGTTGTATTTGAACATAGGTACATGCATTTATCTTCACATTTAAGTTCTAGTCTTTGGTCTCCGTATTTAAATTTTATAGAAGCATGGATTCCTTTAAGAAAAATAGGCTCTTCAGCTCCAGGCATAATAGAACCTCTAAAAAGTAAATGTCCAAAGTTGTTTACTATACGGTATAACATATCAAGAAGCGAAGATTTACCACTTCCATTTTTTCCAACAAGAGCGCATATATTTATATTATCACCATATAAGTTAATATCCTCAGTTACTTTATTAGAATAAAACTTATACTCATACCCCTTTTTTAGTATTTTACAATACTTTTTATCACAATTATCTGATATATAAATACTCTCAATTCTGAAACTTCTCATATTAAATTATTTATTTTATTCCTTATTCACAATAAGATAAGTACTGAATATCTTTGAAACGTACAGCTCTATCATCAATCTTTGTGATGAATGCAGGTAGTATAAAGACTTAATATGTGTGCTATTGGAAAATCTATCACACATTACAGATTATTATTTGTTCTTAACTATTTAAACATTTTCTGATTTGTGTTAAATTTGAAGCCATGAGTGGTACTCATGAGTTCAAAAATTTCCTACTTTAACTTCCTTTTCAACCATTGCCAATAGTTACCAACTATAGTATAGGCAATATTATTCTTATTGGTACGAAAATATTTGTTGCAACAAAAGTATTGTTCCTCGTTACACACAATTCCTACCTCACAATCATAGGATATATTGAGCAACTTCTTGTGTTCTTCCTCGCATTCTTTCATAGATAAGCTTTTAGTTACACTTTCCCATAGATACAGTAATTCGTTGCAAATATAATATAAAATACTCATATTAATAATAAATAAAAAAAAAATTTTTATATAAACCAAGATTTTTTTAATAAATACTTTATGGGATTAATAGCATTTATATATAACTTTGTTTTGTTTTTAAGTTGCTGTCACTTTTAACATTTCGCATAAACAACAGATTATAAACTACTTATGGTGTATATGCGAGTGACAGTAGTGACAGCAACTTTGAAAACTCATTCAGATAGCAACTAACATCTCAAGCTGGACTGACCAGACTGTACCAC
>QWCF01000631.1_pt1 | contig 12573 bp, 7 predicted proteins | sample 1972521 | NCBI WGS metagenome assembly QWCF01 (sample SAMN09866715, study PRJNA288562) | Human oral metagenome isolate term4_saliva, whole genome shotgun sequencing...
AAAAAACGGTATTTCTCGGAGAAAATGGTTCGGGGAAATCGACACTATTTTTTTTGTTAAATGGATTGTTAAAGCCAGATAGTGGCGAAATATATTTTAATGGGGAAAAATTAAAGTATAAAAAAAAAGATTTGGAAAATTTGAGAAAAAAAGTTGGAATTGTATTTCAAGATCCCGAAGTTCAGATTTTTGCGCCGACGGTTTATCAGGAGATAGCTTATGGGTTGCAAAATCTGGATTATTCAAATGAAAAAATTGAGGAAAAAATAAGTGAGATAAGCGCTGAGCTAAATATGAAAAAACTTTTAGAAAAACCATGTCATCATTTGAGTTATGGTCAGAAAAAACGGGTTTCAATAGCGGCAATTACAGCAATGGAGCCAGAATTATTGATTCTAGATGAACCTACAGCTTGGTTGGATTCGAAAAATACAAAAAGAGTTTCTGAAATTTTAGATAATTTTTCTAAAGCTGGGAAAACACTTGTAGTTTCGACACACGATACAGATTTTGCATATGAATTTGCTGACTATATTTATGTTCTTGATAAAGGGAAAATTGTAAGACAAGGTAGTAGAGACGAAGTTTTTGAGGATTTTGAATTTTTGAAAAAATTAAATTTGAATGTTCCAAATGTTTTGAAAATTAAAAGTTATCTTAAGTATAAAAATCTTGATGAAAATGATTATTGTAAATTTTTGGAGGAAAAAAATTTGCTATGAAAAAAATATTAATATCAGGAACGATGAGCGGAAGCGGAAAAACTACAGTAAGTAGCATTTTGATGTCTGCATTAGAAAATGTGGCTCCTTTTAAAGTGGGACCAGATTACATTGATCCGACTCATCATGAGGTATTTACAGGACATCATTCACACAATTTGGATATTTTTATGACAGGTGAGGATGCTGTGAGACAGATATTTGAGATGTATTCGCAAGGCAGGGATATTTCTATTGTTGAAGGTGTTATGGGACTTTATGATGGCAGTCAAAAGATGCAAGGTTCATCTGCCGAAGTGGCTATGACATTGGGACTACCCGTTATCCTGCTTGTTAATGCTGCTTCATCAGCCTATTCTACGGGTGCCGTTATTCATGGGTTCAAGACCTTCAAGCCCAATATAAATGTCGTTGGGGTTGTCTTCAATAGGGTAGCGAGTGAAAATCATTATCAGTTCCTTAAGGATGCAGCTTTAGATGCAGGGGTAGAGTCATTGGGTTATATTCCTAAGACTGCTAGTTTAGATGTGCCTAGTCGCCATTTAGGTTTATCCCTAGAGGAATTGCAAAAACTAGATTACTTCCCTGATAAGGTGGCTGATTTGATTGATGCTCATGTAGATGTTGCACGTTTGCTAGAGCTGTGTACTATTCAGAAGCCTCTATATAGAGAAGAGGAAACTAAAGTAACTGCTCAACCATTACGTATTGCAGTCGCTAGTGATGAAGCCTTCAATTTTGTTTATCCTGAGAATATAAGAGCATTGGAACGAATAGGGGAGGTTCAGTTTTTTAGTCCTTTAAGAGATGGTGCTTTGCCCGTCGCAGACCTTATTTATTTCCCCGGTGGTTATCCTGAGTTTTATTTGGAACAGTTGAGCCGTAATACTTCTTTGCGCTCGGCAATAAAAGCTTATGCCGAGGCAGGGGGGAAGATTCTAGCTGAGTGTGGAGGTATGATGTACCTGTGTGCTGCGATTATAGATGAAGAGGGTAAAGAGCATGAAATGTGTGGTATCCTCAAAAATCAAGCGACTATGGAGGGTATGAAGCTGACGCTTGGTTATCGTCATGTCAAGACTGCGCATTTAACCCTAAGAGGTCATGAGTTTCATTATTCTAAACTCGTCTATGAGCCTCAAGAAGAGATTATTGCAGAGCAAACTGCAGCGACAGGGCGCAAGGTGGGAACTTATATGATGCGTTATAAGAATGTCATTGCGGGTTATACCCATCTTTATTGGGCTGAGCAGAATATACTAGAGCTTTGGAATTAAAACTGTTCTTAGGAAACTTATTGAGCCTCTACTTGTCGCTCTTGTCATAAATATAATATAGAAGAATTAAAAGCTAGGACAAATTGTCATATAGTTTGTCAGAGGCTGAGCCCGTGTCTATCTTTGGCACGGGCTTTGTCTTATATATGGGCGTAACGCACTTACTGATGTGGGTGCAGGACAAATTAGAGGTGAAAACCTCACAAGTATTATAATAGAGAATAATTAAAATAAAGAATAAAGAAAATGGGAAAAATCATTGGTATTGACTTAGGTACAACAAATTCTTGTGTATCTGTATTAGAAGGTAACGAAACAATCGTTATTGCAAACAGCGAAGGTAAGCGCACTACTCCTTCTGTAGTAGCATTTATCGAAGGTGGCGAACGTAAGGTAGGTGATCCTGCTAAGCGTCAAGCTATCACGAACCCAACAAAGACAATTTACTCTATCAAGCGTTTCATGGGTGAAACCTTTGACCAAGTAAAGAATGAAGTGCCACGCGTACCTTATTCAGTTGTTAGGGGGGATAATAATACTCCACGTGTAGACATCGATGGTCGTCTATATACACCTCAAGAAATCTCTGCTATCATCCTTCAGAAGATGAAGAAGACTGCAGAAGACTATCTAGGAGCTGAAGTTACAGATGCTGTAATCACAGTGCCTGCTTACTTCAATGATGCTCAGCGTCAAGCTACTAAGGAAGCTGGTGAGATTGCAGGTTTGAATGTACGTCGTATTGTAAACGAACCTACAGCCGCTGCTCTTGCTTATGGTCTAGACAAGTCTGACCGCGACATGAAGATTGCTGTCTTTGACCTAGGTGGTGGTACATTCGATATCTCTATCCTAGAACTAGGTGATGGCGTATTTGAAGTACGTTCTACAAATGGTGATACTCACCTTGGTGGTGATGACTTTGACCATGTAATCATTGATTGGCTCGCAGATGAGTTTAAGAGCGACGAAGGTGTAGACTTGCGTCAAGACCCTATGGCTATGCAACGTCTAAAGGAAGCTGCAGAGAAGGCTAAGATTGAATTGTCAAGCTCTACTTCTACTGAAATCAACCTTCCTTACATCTTCCCAGTAAATGGTGTGCCTAAGCACCTTGTACGTACGCTTACTCGTGCTAAGTTCGAGCAGCTAGCTGACAAACTTATCCAGGCTTGTGTGGCTCCATGTGAACAAGCGCTTAAGGACGCAGGTCTATCTAAGAACGAGATTGACGAAGTAATCCTCGTTGGTGGTTCTACTCGTATCCCAGCTATCCAAGAGATTGTAGAGAAGATTTTCGGGAAGACTCCATCTAAGGGTGTGAACCCAGATGAAGTTGTGGCTCTTGGTGCTGCTACTCAGGGTGGTGTGCTTTCTGGTGATATTAAGGATGTACTTCTTCTAGACGTAACTCCACTATCACTTGGTATCGAAACTATGGGTGGTGTGATGACGAAGCTTATCGAAGCTAACACGACTATCCCAACTAAGAAGAGCGAAACATTCACAACTGCTGTAGATAATCAGCCTTCAGTAGAAATACATGTTCTACAGGGTGAACGTTCACTAGCTAAGGACAATAAGAGCATTGGTCGCTTTAACCTAGATGGTATCGCTCCAGCACCACGCCAAGTACCTCAAATCGAAGTAACATTTGATATTGATGCTAACGGTATCCTTAGTGTAACAGCTGTGGATAAGGCTACAGGTAAGCAACAGAATATTCGCATCGAAGCTTCTAGCGGTCTTAGTGATGATGAAATTAAGCGCATGAAGGCTGAAGCTGAAGCTAATGCTGAAGCTGATAAGCGTGAAAGCGAACGTATCGCTAAGCTCAATCAGGCTGATAGCATGATTTTCCAGACTGAAAAGCAACTCAAGGAACTAGGCGATAAGCTCTCTGCTGATAAGAAGGCTCCTATTGAAGCTGCTCTAGAAAAACTTCGTACTGCGCACAAGGAGCAGAATATCGAAGCTATCGATGCCGCTACAGAAGAGTTGAACACAGCTTTCCACGCAGCTAGCAGTGAAATGTATGCTAATGCAGGTGGTGCTCAGCCAGGACCTAACATGAGTGGAGCGCAGTCTAATGCTAACAACGCATCTCAGGGTGGTGCAGACATCACTGATGCCGACTTTGAGGAAGTGAAGTAAGCAGGCTAATAAACGCTAATCAAAAATAATTAAATCCCAGTAACATAATAGTTTACTGGGGTTTTATCTCTTGATAATATTGAGTCTTGTTTGTTTTTAATTAATTTTATGTGTACAAAGAAAGAAGGTCAAGTTTCTCTCAAAGAAATCAGAGAGACATTTTATAAATTGAGAGACTTTGAGATTTCAAATTTATGGCAAAGGTCAATTTTTTTATCAGCATTATTAGTCTTATTTTTTTCAGGTTATGGCTTTTTGGTGTCAAAACTATTTGAAAAAGAGATTGAGAAAGCTTTGGTAATTCATGAACTTTGTTGTGCCATAGCTTTATTAGCCATTGTTTTTTCCATAATATGGATTATGATGGCAAAAAGTTCTAAAGCATGGTATGAGGTTTATGAAAGGAGAATTTGTGATATAGAAAAGGAAGAGGATTTAAATATCCCATCCGATTATCGGATGGGGGCAGATTGTACTCCTTGGAGCTTAGATAGTAATCTTATTACAACCAAGTCTGGTCGTTATTCTGTTTCAAAGCTCAATACTTTAATAGGAATAATTTTAATGATAACTTGGATTATGATACTTATTGCGCATTATATTGGTGCAATATGCTTATTAAGTAGTCCTAATAGCAATGCTAATTGTGTTATTCATACAATCATATTAGTTCTTTTCGTTGTTCTTTTCTTATTCATCCAGACAACTGCTGCGCTGAATGTATGGGCTAAAAGCAAATCTCTTAGTTCCCCAGAAGAAAGTGAAAAGTAATCATATTTGTATCATGTAATTTCAATATGTTGCAAATTAAAAGGGATTCCCCCAGCAAGTATTTGCTTGCTGGGGGAGTTTTTTTCGTTGCTGATAGTGAGTGCGATTTAGGGATACGACCATTATACCAAATCTCTACTAGGATAGAGATGTTGTCAAGATTGCCCAATGTATAAAATAGATAAGGTGCTAGAACTAGTCTAACACCTTATCACCTCTCGTATCATAAACTAGAGATCGGAATAATCTCTGAACCTATGCTTTTGAATGGTTTAGTTGTGAGGCACTATCTCTCTAGCATTGCCAGCCGAAACAGCCTTAATCGTGTACTTACTATTCCAATTCTGGTTAATAGTAAATACAGCTCTACCTAATTCAGGATAAGAAGCATCAGCGATGAAGAATAGATTATTCTTTTCATCATAAATTTCAAAGGCTACAGTATTATTCCATCCGCTAATTCGGATTGTATTGCCACTGATACTTGCATCTTGCCCCTTTGTCAGAGTCTTCTCTGGATTCTTATAGAGGTGAGAGTTGTTATCCGTAATATACTCTAAGGCAATATCCTTCATGTCGTGAAGATTTAGCTTTTTAATACGACCCTTACCCTCGTCAGCACGTTGCTTTGTAACAGTCATTTGTTCCTTTCCGTAGTCATCAACAGTGGTGTTTACTTCACGGAAGAAGCCCCATTGTTCGAAGAAATGAGTTAGGTCTCTTTTCCCGATATAAGATGCTGAGTAAGGGAACTCTGTCTGTTGTGTACCAGGGGTAGGCTGGTTGGGCTCTTTTCTGACGAACTCGTACAAATCAGGATATAATCCAGAATGACCATCAGCTGATAAACGAGGAGTAAGACCAAGAGTTTTACCGAAGTATAGCTCAAGTTGCCAGAATGGAACAAGATTACAGAATACATCACCAGCCTTGCAGAAAGGAGCTTCCTTGGCTATAACCTCGGTGAATGCCTTTGTATAGCGGTTGTTTCTGTAGTAATCTAATTCTTCTACTTGTAAGCGAGAAGGTTGCTTGAAGACATAGGTAGTGATATATTCAGATGGAATATTCACAGTGACCTCAGTCATCCCTCTCCATTTAATACCTGGGCTTACTTGGTTAACGTGTCCAAGCTCGTGAGATGGTCCCCATGCAGCACCTTGGCTCTTGGGGTCGCGCATCTTATCAGGATTTAGGATGTCCTTTTGAGTACCATTTACATAGGCTGTATGGTACCATGTCGCATACATGAAAGCGTGATACATCACGTGTAGATACATTCTCGTTAATGGCTTTCTCTGAGGGTACTTGTAGTAGCCGTGTAGAATCCATTCATTATGGACAATACTATCGTATGTCTTGGTTAGCTCAATGCCTTCTGGTGTATAGCTCCTAAATGCTTGTGTTTCAAAAGTTAGGTGAGCATATTTACCCAAAACATCAAAGTACTTATAGCTAGCCTTGCCAAGCAATTCTTTCCATCTATCTTTAAGCTTTGAGTCTTGTGAATTGTAATAACCATTAACTTTACCTGTAGCGAAGTGAATATCTATTGGCTGCATCTTGTCAGCTTGACCTTCACCGACAAGGTATATAACATATACAAGACCTGGCTTAGTCATGCGAATCTTATTAAATCCTTGATAAAGATTGTAATAAACAGGGTCGTTAAAGCCATCACCACCTGGTTTGTCTAGATTTTGTACTCGGATGCTCAGGTTTCTGAAGCCATGAGTATCGCCTACAAATGCGATGAGGTCTTCTCCTTCCTTGACATAGATACCGGTAGGGTTATCCAAGATTGAGCAGGCAAAAGTCTTATTTTTGTTAGCAATGATAGCAGGGTCTTGGTAAGGCTTATAGCTAGCTACGCGGAATTCTTTTTGGTACTTACCTTCCTTGATGTAAAAGGCTAAATTACGGAAGAAGGGGTCACTGATAGCGGCTATCTGAGCATCTGTAATGTTAGGGCGAACTACTGTGCAGAGGTCATTGGCGAAGATACTTTTATAGTCAAAGCCCTTATCTGATTTCTTGAAGAACTCCATTTCTGCACAAGACGCAAAACCAACTCCATCACCATACCCCTTGCGCACTATGAAGCGGAAGCTCTTAGCTCTTATAGGTTTATCAAAGCTTAAACGTGTTGGGGCTGTCTTATCTGGAATTTCATACTCGTCTATCTTTGTGTAGGTATTGCCATCAAGAGAGTACTGTAATTCAAACTTATGGAAGCGACCGTTATAGCCAGATGTGCGAGGGTAATAGACTACATAGTCTACATTGGTAGCCTCTGCGAGATTATAAGTTAGTGTTATAGGATAATAGTTGGGACTTCCATTAGCCCATGCAGAGTGATAGAGAGTAGAGTAATCTCCGTCAAAACTCTTTTCAATGCCATCAGGGCTTTGGTATGAAGATGTAGTTCCGCTAACGACTTTAATCTTTTCATCTTGAGGAATATTAGCCGTAGAGCCAGAGGCATATTCAGCTAAGCCATCTTGGTTAATCGCAACAAGTTTGCGCAGAGGTGCTACTCCTTGTTGTGGATTTGTTTGGATAATCTCAATTTGTCCAGAGCGCTTAGCCTCATTCTTATTGGCTTGTACTACATAGTGGCGTTGCTCCTTGCGCATGGCACGAGCTTCACTAGGTGGTGTAATCCAATCAGGAAGTTTAACCTCAAACTGTACGTTAGTGGTAATCTCAAAATCAAGATTGCCTCCTACTGCTTCCATGGAGAATATATCTCTATCGACAAGTATAGCAGGGTCTGTACCGAGCTGTCTTACATTTATCTTTGTCTCCGTTTCGCCACCTTTTACGGTTAGAGTCGCTTGACGTACATCTGTATCGTCGTTGATATCAACAGATATTTTTAGGGTGTTGCCTTGCTGTACTGCGTGACACCAATCTTTGTTTGATGTAATCGTGTACTTAACATTTGCAGATGTACCTAAGCTAATGTTTTTGCTCTGTACCTTGCTCTCAAAGTCTACCTTCTCTGGAAGTTTGATTTGCTTATTAACGACAACCTCTGTGCCATTTTGAGCATTAGATGCCTTTTGGCAGGAGTATCCTGTTAGCAGAAAAGATGAAATAAAGAGACAAGCGATTATCCTTACTTTATTCATAATATTATTTAGATAATGATAGCGACCAAGAGACAAGCTTCTTGTAGAGGAAGAGATGGCATCTTGGTCGCTATCGAAGTTATAGTTTATCAGTATAACAATTCTCTAATGGAAAGTTATTTTATTAGTGCATATAATTAACGCTAAATTTGATTGCTTGTAAGTTGTTGCAGTTATTACTCCTGTAGTGCTATTTTAATTAGTTATGGGCACAAATGTATAACGGACAAAGTGGATAATCCAAGAAAAATAGCTTAGACGGATATAATAAAATTTTAGCTTAAATGTTAAGTGTCTGATAAAGGCATGATTAAGTGGTTTAGGCTCTAACTGTCTTTATTGCTTAAATTAGGCGATAATTCTAAAATAAGAGCCTAAATATGTCTTTTTGTATTATCGTTGGGCTATGATTTCGTTGGATTTAGGAGATATGTTCATATAGATACTAGCTCTTTCCCTTAAGGTTTTGAATGTTGAATGCCACTTTTGATGCTTGCATGGAGCGTGATTTAAGGTTGAGCAATAGCGAGAAATAAATGCACGTATAATGAGGGCGAAATAGCAGTGAGTACATGCACTTACAGAAACGAATACGCGTACTTACAGAAATGAGTACGCGCACTTACAGAAATGAGTACACGCACTCACTGGAACGAGTACGCGTACTTACTGAAACAAGTACACGCACTCACTAAAACAAGTCTGAGATAGGGTAAGACGTTGATGAGAATAAGTTACCTTTGTGTAGAGGTAGGGATATATGAATCTTCGTCAAGTATCCTCTACTATATATTCAAGGAGTGGAAGTCAATATTACATTTTGTGGGTAGCTCCAATTTGCTCCTTGAGATATTATTTTGAATAAATTTTTAGTAAGTAATAATGAGTAAGGTTATTAAGGCTATTGCTGCTGTTGCGCAGGATAGACCAATGGAAATTATTGAGGTACAGCGTAGAGATGTGCGTCCTAATGATGTTGAGTTTGAAGTATTATATTGTGGTATTTGTCATAGCGACTTGCATTCTATTAAAAACGACTGGGGTAGTGCTACTTATCCACTAGTACCTGGGCATGAAATACTTGGTCGTGTTCGTTCTGTCGGGAGTGAGGTAACACGCTTCAAGGTAGGTGACCTTGTGGGTGTCGGTTGTATCGTGGGGAGTTGTCAGCATTGCGAGCACTGCCATGAAGGAGAAGAGCAGTTTTGTGAGGAGGGTGTAACCTTTTCATTCAATTCTCCTGACCCCGTTGCAGGTGGTGGTCAGATGACCTATGGAGGTTTCTCTCAGACCTATGTATGTGAGGACAAGTATGTAGTACACATGCCTTCGTTTGAGCATTTGGCTGCTGCTGCACCACTGCTGTGCGCCGGGATTACGGTATATTCTCCTCTTAAGCATTGGCAGGCTGGACCGGGTAAGCGTGTAGGCGTGTTGGGCATCGGTGGACTTGGTCATGTCGCCATTCGTATCGCTAAGGCTATGGGCGCAGAGGTCGTTGTGCTAACCTCAACAGCCTCTAAGGCAGAGGATGCCAAAAGGCTAGGGGCTGATTATGCCGTGCTAACCTCAGATATGGCACAACTAAAAGCCTGCCCTAAGTTGGATATTATTATAGACACAGCTTCGGGTGAGCATGATATCAATCGCTATATGAGATTGCTGCGCAAAGATGGAAGTATAGTCCTCGTTGGTCTTCCTGCCGAACCGCTACAAATTTATGCTAGGGCGGTTGTTCATGGGCGTAAAAGCTTATCGGGCTCTAACATAGGTGGAATAGCTGAGACAGAAGAGATGCTACAGTTCTGTTATGAGCATGGAATTGTCGCTGATGTGGAAGTGTTGCCCGCACAAAAAGCTAATGAGGCTATGGAGCGACTTCAGCGAGGTGATGTGAAGTATCGTTTTGTGCTGGATATGCAGGAGCTATAAGTTTTTGTTATTAGGCTTCTTAGTTTGTAGATATTAGTAAGCAATAAATCCCTTGCTCCTTGCAAACTGATAAGCATAGTTCAATGTGAGATAGCCCATTCTTAGGCCTATGTATGGGGGACTAAAATCCTTATTAAGGAGTATAGACACTGCTTTTAGGATTATTCTAGATGTAGTCTATCCGCCTATGTGTGCTAGCTGTCACAGACGCTTGACCTCCTCTGAGCAAGGAGTCTGTGTCTTCTGCGCTAGTAAACTAGTCCCTTATAGGCCTGAAAGATGGCATGCCGAAGAGAGGTTGTGGAGTGTACCTGCATTCCGCAACCTCTATAGTATATATGTGTACAGCAAAGAGCAAACAATCCAAGAGGCTATACACGCTTACAAGTATCACGCTTATGCCTCCTTCGCTCGAATGATGGCTCAACGTGCTACGCTTACTTTGCCTTTGTCGGGAGGGGGCTATGATTTGATTATTGTAGTGCCAACTACTTATCAACATATATTAGATAGAGGGTATAATCAAGCTCTTGTCTTTGCTCAGTATATTGCTAAAGCCTTAGGAGAAGTAGAGGTATCAGACCAATATATTCTGCGTGATGAGCGAGCAAAGAGCCAAACTTTACTTGGGCGTTGGAGCAGACAGCAGAATGCTTTGGGGCATTTTTATTGCAATCCTCGTAAGCATGTAGACTTATCAAAACGACATATTCTTGTCGTTGATGATGTGCTGACTACGGGAGCCACACTCTGCGCTGTGCTTAGCCTTTTGGAGCAGTATGGGGCTAAGCATATAGATGTGCTTACGGCTACGGTTGCAGTATAATTCAGTATCTTTGCTCTACAAACCAAAATAGAAAAAAAAGAATATGTATCCAACAAATAGATTACGCAGAATGCGCCGTACTCCACAGTTGCGCGAACTCGTACGTGAGACTTATTTACAAGCTTCTAATTTTATCGCTCCTCTTTTCGTCGTACATGGTTCGGGGTTAAAGGAAGAGATTAGCTCGATGCCAGGTCAATATCGTTATAGTGTAGACCTTCTTGTTGAGCATTGTAAGGAGCTAGAGACTCTAGGCGTAGGCGGTGTTATTCTTTTCGGTATTCCAGAGCATAAGGATGCTACCGGCAGTGAAGGCTATAGCGATGATGGGATTGTACAGCAGGCTGTCAGAGCGATTAAGCAAGTTCTTCCTGACTTTGTCGTTATTGCAGATATCTGTATGTGCGAATATACAGATCATGGTCATTGTGGTATCATTCATCATCATGAGGTTTTGAATGATGAGACCTTGCACTATCTCTCTATGCAGGCCTTGTCTTTTGCTCGTGCAGGAGTAGACATGGTTGCCCCTAGCGATATGATGGATGGTCGCATATCGGCTATGCGTCGGGCTCTTGATGATGCTGGTTTTACACAGCTACCTATTATGAGTTATGCGGCTAAGTTTAGTTCGGCTTTTTATGGCCCATTCAGAGATGCTGCCGATAGCGCACCTAGCTTTGGCGACCGCAGAGCTTATCAAATGGACCCTGCTAATGGTGCAGAAGCATTGAGAGAGATAGAGAGCGATATAGAGGAGGGGGCAGATATCATTATGGTTAAGCCTGCGCTCGCTTATTTAGACGTTTTGAAGGAAGCTAGCTTACGCTATGATATTCCCCTTGCAGCCTACCAAGTGAGTGGAGAGTATGCGATGATTAAAGCTGCAAGCCTGCAGGGCTGGATTGACGAGGAGCGTATCATGATGGAGAGTCTACTCGCTATCCGTAGAGCAGGAGCTAAGCTTATCTTGACTTACTTTGCTGCTGATGCCGCTCGTGTATTAGCACGAAAATAAAGGATTTACTGTCGATTATGGAGCGAGCAAGGATTGTTATTTATTCTGTTCTGCCTCGTCTATGGGGGAATACTGAGGGAGGTTGTACCCCTAATGGAACGCTAGAGGAAAATGGTTCGGGCAAATTCTCTTCGTGGACAGAGGAGGCTTTGTCTTACGTTAAGTCTTTAGGCTGTAGTCATCTATGGCTCATCGGGGTTATTGAGCATGCTACCGCTACAGCCTATAAGGGTATAGAGGCTGACCCTAGTGAAATAGTAAAAGGTGTAGCTGGCTCACCCTATGCAATTAAAGATTACTATGATGTCAGTCCTGAACTCGCTGATGTCGTAGAGGAGCGCATGGACGAATTTCATCGTCTGATAGAGCGTGTTCATAAGGCTGGACTCAAGTTAATCATTGACTTCGTGCCTAATCACGTAGCCCGAACGTATGCTTCCGATGCAGCACCCAAAGGTGTGCAAGACCTTGGACAGGCAGACAATAAAAAAGAAGCCTTCTCGGCTCAAAACAATTTCTATTATTTCCCCAATGAAAGCCTACATCTTCCCACAGAAGTCAAAAGCTATGAAGAATATCCAGCTAGAGCTACGGGGAATGATTGCTTTAGTGCTTATCCTAGCAGGAATGACTGGTATGAGACCGTAAAACTCAACTATGGTGTAGATTATTTGGGTGGGCATACATCATTTGAGCCTATCCCCAATACCTGGCACCGTATGTATGAGATTCTTTGCTT
>QWCF01000636.1_pt1 | contig 12515 bp, 8 predicted proteins | sample 1972521 | NCBI WGS metagenome assembly QWCF01 (sample SAMN09866715, study PRJNA288562) | Human oral metagenome isolate term4_saliva, whole genome shotgun sequencing...
ACCTTCAAAAATCAATTTGCGGGTCACTTATTTACACCATCAGAAATTGAAAAATTACTTGCGGGCGAAACTATCACCTTCTCAAATGGTGAAAAAGATTTCACTGGAAAACTCGCACGTCAAGAATATCAAGGTCGACCTTATGTGGGATTCAAGGCTGAATTCCCTAAACGCGAAGGTTATATATACGGAACCTTTAAGGGTCAAGAAATTTCATTCAAAGGTTCATTCATGGACCATACCTTTACGGAGGATGAAATTGAAAAACTCTTAGCGGGGACTAAAATCGTATTCAAGGCTAAAAACAAAAAAGGCAAGGAAACGACCGTCGCAGGTGGTCTCGAACAACAAACCTATAAAGGTAAATTGTTCTGGGGCTTCAAGGCTGAATTCGACAACAAAAAATAGAACCGAATTTCGGTTCTATTTTTTATTTACGTTTGCGACGAATACCAATACCACCAAGACCTGATAGTGCAACACCAACAATACTCATGAGGCTACCCGCGTCACCAGTATGTGGAAGGCTATCTGCTGATTTCTCCTTGTTTGTGGTTTCTTCGGTTGTTGTCACCGCACCACGAGCTTCAATACCTTTGTTTTCATTTGATTTTTCAGATGTATCAGTTGTGGTCGGTGCACTTTCAGTTGTTTTCACCTCGTCAGATTGGGTAGTGGTTGTTTCTGACGTTTCCGTTTTTGCTGATTTTTCAGCCTCTAGTTTCGCAACTTGAGCCGCTGCATCTGCTGAACTGGTTGTTTCCGTTGGCGTTTCAGATTGAGTGGTTGTTTCTGTTGTTTTTTCAGCCTCAATTTTATTCACCTGAGCTGCCGCATCTGATGAACTAGTTGTTTCTTCTGATGTTTGTTTGAGTTGAGCTGCAACCGCATCGGATGATGTCTTTTCACCTTCTAGTTGGGCCGCTACCGCGTCAGATGATGTTTTTTCACCAGTTTCTTTAGACTCAGAAGTTGTCTCTCCTTTAGCGCCAGTTTCTTTGGTTTCAGAGGTTGTTTCTTCCTTAGCGCCAGTTTCCTTGACTTCAGAAGTCACTGCTTCAGTTGTTTCTTCTTTAGTACCAGTTTCTTTGACTTCAGGAGTTACCACGTCAGTTATTACTTCCTTAGTTCCAGTCTCTTTAACTTCGGGAGTTGTGGCAACCTCCTTTGCGTCATTAACAGTGTCACCATTTACAACTGTTTCAACAGGTGTTACATCATTCACATCAAATGGTAATTCAATTGGCTCTTCCAAGAGTTCAAGTGTTGGTAATGCCTCATACTCAGGTTCCTGAGGTTCTACACCACCACGGTCTGCCAATTCAGCATATTGAGCATAAACGTCACGATATTGCGCGCGTTTTACACGGTTGCGTTCATCGATTTCACGTTTCTCTGTTTCATATGTTGCAAGTCGTTTTGCATTTTCTGCCTTAACTTCTTCCAAAGTGAGAGGTTTTGCCTCAGTGTCCGCTGATGCCGTTTGAGTGAGCGCTGCGAGCCCCGCAAGCCCAGCACCGAAGACAATTGTTTGTTTCATTAATTGTGCCATATTTGACCAATCCTTTCTTCATAGTCATTTTCATTATACCATAGTTTGGTGCAAAAATCTACACAAAATGAATAAAACCACCGAAATGGTGGCTTTATTACCTATTTACGTTTGCGACGTTTACCAACAAGTGCTGATAATCCGGCACCGACAGAACCTAATCCAAATAGACTAGCAATTCCAGAAGCATCACCAGTTTTTGGCAACTCTTTTGGTTTTGGCAACTCTTTTGGTTTGACAGAAACTTTATGAGTTTCAATATCTTTAACCTTGAGTTCTGGTTTTTCTGTCACAACCTGAATTTGTTTCAATTCAACACGTTTATTTTCAGGTGCTTTTGGTTTCTCAGGTTCCTTGTATTCACCCTTAACTGGTTTTGGTGGTTCCTTGTATTCACCCTTAACAGGTTTAGGTGGTTCCTTGTATTCACCCTTAACTGGTTTTTCAGGTGCTACATAAACTTCAGGTTTCGGTTTTTCAGGTTCCTTGTATTCACCCTTAACAGGTTTTGGTGGTTCCTTGTATTCACCCTTGACTGGTTTATTTTGTGGAACTGGTAATTCAGGAATCAATTTACCTTGCTCTACCGGTTCAAAATTGTCAACTCGAGTTTCAGTTTTCACTGAACCTTTTTGGGCTCCGGAAACGGCAGCTGTTTTGTCAACAACATTTTTACCATCCACCGCAATTTGGTATTTGAGTGTACCATTACCAGTCGCTTCAAATTCCACCGTGTAATTACCGTCTGGTAATTTCTCAGACACATCAACCTTACCATCTTTGATAGCTAATGGTTTGTTGACAGAACCGCCTTTGAGAACCGCTTTTGTAACTGTTACGCCGTCGCCACCCAATGTAATTTTGGCAGTTTGGTCTTCACCCTTCTTAGACGTTACCTTTTCAGTTGCAGTTTCTAAGAATTGTTTGATGATTTCTTGCTCAGCCTTGTCTTTATCCTTGCCAGTCATATCATAGATATTTGGATGACCAACCGCTTTCATTTGCTCTATAGAACGCGTAGAGTTTGTGTCTTCATTTGTCACTTGATTACGGTTGATGACGGACATAAAAGTCTTAGCACGTTTCTTAGCCCACTCAGCAAATGTTACGTCAATCCCTTCTGGTCGACCTTGCGTGATACTACCAGCTACTTTACCGTCCATCCATCCGTCTGTATATTGAATTACGGAAACAGTGTCGGTTGGTTTTGTTAGTTTTGTGACAATATCTTCAAATGGCACGTGGGCATAACCAAATTCATCAGTTTTTACACTCGTGTCTTTATAACGCAAATTACCAAATGCGTCACCAATACCTTGGAAGTATGCCTCATAGCTGTTGTAGTGTGGATTTTTCTCAGAAGGGGCATTAATTGTCAACAACTTATCAATAAGTGCGAGGGCCTCTGTTTTGTTCAACACACGAGTTGCTACCCCAGCCATTCCTACATTGTTCGATACGCTCGCCGCATAAGACATTTCATAGTTTTGGTCATAGGTCAAGAAGATATGCTTACTTTCAGGACTATTTGCCTCAATAATTTTCTTACTGAGTCGAAGTGAGTCTTTTAGTTTACCAGCGTATGAACTTGAGTAGTCAAACACGTGCGCCACTGTTAGTGGTGCTACGGTATTTTCTTTAGCCGTCACAATAGGAGCTTTTGTTGTGAATTGAGCCGTACCAGAACCAGCACCAACCTTATCAGGTGTTGTTACTTCGAATTTGCTTGTGATATCGCTAGCCTTATTCGCACCCGGTTTGAACGTATAAGTGAGTGTATATTCACCCGGAGCTAAGTCATTTGTGTTGTGATAAACATTATTAGATGTATCGCTACCTAATTTAGTACCTGGTTTGTTTAGTTTTTGCTTGAATCCATTTGGACCAACCAATTCGACATCGATGATTTTAGTACCAATTTTAGACGAAACTGTAATCTCAACGGTTGCACCTTTAGTCACCGTTTGTTTAATGGTTTGCTGATAGTTGTCACCAACCTTAGTCGCTGTCGATTTTGTTGACAATTTAGCTACTGCATTTTTGAAGGCCTCTTTAATCGCTTCATTTTGTTTACGAATTTCTTCGTTTTGTTTGTTGACCTTGTCAACCTCGGCATTATATACCTTCAAAGCTGCTTGATAATCAGCTTCAACTTTTGCTTTACCAGCTTCAACTGCAGCATTCCATTTAGCGAGAGCATCTTGATATTCTTTTTCAACTTTCGCCTTACCGTCTGCAACGGTTGTTTCCCACGCTTTTAACGCTTGAGCATTTTTGGTGTCAACTTGAGCCTTACCTTCTGCTACCTTAGATTCCCAAGATTTCAGAGCATCTTGATATTCTTGTTCAATTTTAGCCTTACCGTCAGCTACTTGAGCTTCCCATGTAGCTAGTGCATCTTGATATTCTTTTTCAACCTTGGCGTGACCATCAGCGACTTCCTTGTCCCACGCTGCAACGGCAGTTGCATAATCAGATTCTACTTTAGCCTTGCCATCTGAAACTGTTTTCTCCCAATCATCCAATGCTTTTTGATAAGCAGCTTGACCGTCTTTTTGGGATTTTTCAGCATCTTGAAGTTCCTTAATCATTTGGTTCACTGTCTCTTCCAATTGATTAGTTGGTACATTTACAGTACCTTTTTCTTCAACAATAACACCGGCATCACGAGCTGATTTTACCGCACCTTGCAGATTTTTATCGCTAGCTGATTTTTTCTCAGTAATTGATTTGAATTGAGTTTCCAAATCTTTCAACTTCTGATTGACATCATCAACATTTGTAGCATCAATTTCAATTGTTTTTACGCCATCAAACTTGACACCTTGTTTTTCGAGGTCACTTGCAAGAGATGTAATCGTCTTATTTACACTCTCAACTTGCGCAATTGCTTTTTCAATACGCGCTGCTTCTTGCTTGACATCAGTTAGTGCAGAAACATTAGTATCGTGCACCTTCGTGTCTTTGATTGTAATCTTTAGACCAACGCGTTCAGCATCTTTTGACAATGTCTGAAGACGCTGATTTAAGTCATCAAGATTATTAGTATCGGCCGACACCGTTTGAACAGCACCAGCGACTACGCCAGTCATCGCAAGACCTGTCATGACCGTGCGTTTTGAATGAGTTAATTTCGGCATGTTGTCACCTAATCTTTCTATTTTATATCGCCATTATATCATAATTAGTAGATAAAGTCAATAAGAAAAAAGGTTGAAAGAAACGGCATTATTATGCCATCTTCAACCTTTGTGTAATGTATTATTTGATATCATGGGCATCGATACCCAAAACCTCATTAGCGAAAATTACAGTTGATGCGACTACATAAGGTGTCACATACAAACTGAGTAAACCACCTGTCACAAAGACGCCCGCAAACCACCAAAAGAAACTAAGGTTTTGGACAAATAATGTCCACTTGTGACCGTTCATCTTCTGTTTGCTCTCTTTTAGCAAATCAAACAATCCTGAGTCTTCATTTGTCTTAGCCAGGTAAACTGCTAAAGCGTAGTCGTAAGTCTTAACCGCACCAAAGGCTAAACCAAATACAACCAAAGCGATACCAAATAATAACATCAAACCAAAATTGTTAGACACCAACGAAGTGATAATCAACACCAAACCTAGAATGTAAGGTACAAATAACCACAAACAAACCATAAAACCAACCAACAATCCTGTTTTGAAGGTTTTGGCTGTCAAACTACCGAACATATCGGAGACCCTACTACCCAAGTCTTTTCTTACTGAACGACGTTTTTGCAAAATGTCAAAAATATAAAGGCTTGCGCACAAATCAACAATCATAGTCAAACCTGAGATGGCTGAGGATACACCTGATGCACTCTCATTAAAGGCGAACATTAAGTTTACCAATGTGAGTACAAAAGTAGGTAAACCTACTGCAAGCCATAAATTGTCTTTGGCAAGCAAGTTTCGTGCCTGCTTTTTAATTTCTTGTCTGGATGTCATATTGACGTCCTTCCTTGTCTAGATTTCTTGACGTCCTCCTATGACTGAAGTCATGGGATTCCCGTTTACCATATGATAAACGCGCTCAGTTCTCGTCTCCAATTCACGGATGAATAAAAGGCGAATGCGTAACCGCAATGACCTGCTTTAGGTAAAGACCTAATCTCGATATGTGTCTGAGCATTGGAAGTTTCACAAGAAGGTTACACTCAAAAGATTGAATCTAACCGTTTCATCAGTTCTTTATACACCGTAGAAAGAAGAGCCAATGTCTTGTGCGTTAACGAAGGAGCGTCAGTCCCACGGGTGTTATTGTGATGTGTCTTTTCCTTGACAATCTGTTTAGTTGAGATACCAGACTAAACGACCGGTTTTTGGTGGTTGATGAAGGAATTCTTTCATCAGTTTATAAAATACAGGGAAATCCTGTGTAAGTTGTTCTTGTAGGTAGTGACCGTTCTCAATATGTCCGATGAGAAAGGCCGAATAAAGGTCACGTTGTACACCTGTCACGTCTTCTGACAAGTCGTAGATTCGAGTAGATAGTGATTTTTTCTCAAATGTTTGAGTAATGTGATTGTATTGACTGGGTTTTACATCTTTTGGTGAAATCACCTCAAAGTCAATTCCCAGTTGATGAGCACGTGTTTGGAGAGCATTTCTAAAGGTGCTTGGTGCGGCTCTAAAAATAGACTTTCCAAAACGCTTTTTACTAAATGGTCGATTCGTTTTCGGATTCATTCTGATTTCTCGGCTACGTCTTTGAAGCCCTTTTACAGATAAGTCTTCTATTTTGATAAGGCGAGCTTTAGATACAATCCGATTCACTAATTGCCTTTGTAGTTTATGACGCTCTTCAGATAAGGAACGATAGGCTTTCTGCCGTCGTACTTGCAAACGCAACTGACGATTAGAAGGTCGTTTGAATTTCACCCCTTTCTTGGCGGTTCCGTCTTCGTGATAACAATCAGGATTATTCACTCTACGACTTCTCTCGATTTTTCTATCGAGAAGTTTCATGAGTTTTTCCTTCTGATTGATATTCTTTGGAACTAAATCTACGAGTGCAACCTCAGAATGTGTCGCATAAGCGACTGTTGAAATTCCAGGGTCGATTCCAACGGTTTCATTTCCACGAGTGGTTTTTGCTGGTGGACATCCTTGACAGACAATCTGCAGGATATAAATGCATTTTCCTCGGATGGTTTTTCGAACGATTTGGACATATTTGATTTTCTCACTACACAGGAGACTCTCTTGTTGATGACGATTAAAGGACTTTATGGGAATATCCACAAAGGTTGACATCTTATGGAGATAGAGTCTATAAGCAATTCCTTGTCTATCAGATTTAACCAATCTTGTCCCTGTCGTATTGACTCGATTTCGATAGCCCACGTTTAAATCATATTTACTACGAAAACGTAAGGATTGAGCCTTTATCTTATAGAAAAGAACTTTTTCAAGAGCTTTGTAGACTTGAGCCGCAATAACTTGAAGTTCCCCTGAGTTTAATTTTTGATAAGGTGAATTTGGTATTCTTCGCTGTTGACCTAAATGAGTAGACAAACCATATTCAGTCAACCCATAAGATTTTCTCAGTTCAGATAGAGCTTTATCACATTCTTTTTGAGCTTCAATATCCCGTCTCTTCTCTAAGAGTTCTTGATAAAAAGAGTTTTGTTTAAGCGCTTTAAAACGCCGCAATCCAAAACTAAGAGCCTCATTGTAAGCACTAGCTGCAATGCGAAAGCTCTTTTCCAAATGGTTTTCAACAGATGTTGATAACTTAAGTTTGGTCTGAACAACAAAACTTGCAGTTTGTGCTCGCATGAGGTCACCACTTTCTTATTCTTAATAATATTATATCATATATGTTACAATAATGTCAAGAGATAAGCCGCTCATGAGTGGTTCAAATTTCGTCTAGGAGACAAGGGGAACCCTACGAGAGTCGCCTTTGGGGCCCCGAGCTTCCCCATATGGGTTGTTGGAGTCGTTTCGAAAGGGGAAGTGACGGAATACGTCCAAAATCAACACACAAAAGAAAAATGTCGGTACTGATTCGTCCCGCGACTGAAGTCACGGGTTTTCTCACATCATTCTTATAAAAAAAGGTTGTAAAAACCGCGTATCTACGTTATTTCCACAACCTTTATCGAATTTATTCGCCATTTCAATGCAAATAACCGAGTTTATATCTGAAATATATCTCAGCACCTGCCCACTGTACAGTCCCGACTATAGCTCCAACTGCAAAAATCGATTCAAAACTGAGCTGTAATTTATGCAAGAATAACCACAGCAGAAGGGGCGTCAATATAGCCGTTGGTATCGCATAAATCATTTGGGCCGTACCATTTAAATCATGGCGATGGGAACGGCTGATAGATAACCACATATAATATCTTAGTTTCGTCACAATTTCAATAGGTAAGAAGAGCCAAATAATTGGAGACACCAATCCTTGATATATAGATTCTGGTAACCAAGACAATCCAAAATACGCAATTACATAAATAAAAGCTATGGAAATGACAGCCCCAACGGCAGACTTCCAAAATACAAATTTATTATCCTTGTATGGGAATTCTTCACCTAACCCGACATTTCTAGAAACATGGCTATTCAAAAGCACCGCCATCGAATCTACCCAACCGCCCGGCAACATCATGAGGTTTTCTATCCAGTATTTGATAGCAGCATAGATTGGATTAATAGTGATTGTCAATCCGACACCAACAATGCCTGATATTCTAGGAGCTAATCGTCTGATGAGTTCCCATTTAACAATTTTCCAATAGGTTTTAATTTCTTCCCAAGAAAATTCGAACCCCTTAGAAAAGAAATGAGGAATTGGTTTCTTCCATAGGAACCAATAAAGAGGAATAGCATTCGTTATAATATTTACAATTAATGCCGTATTCACACCCAAATGCAATACATGAGTTGTGAAGAAAATACCAATTATCATAGACCATGCAATACTATGGTCCAAAATCGTCGCCTCTTTACTTCTACCACGAGTTCTCAAATATGCGGGTATAAATGCCGACCAAGGTGCTGCTATCATAAGTGAAAGAATAGAAAGTTGGAAGTAAGGGATATAAAAAGGTAAATCAGCTGAAGATACCCCAAGTATAAGTAATAGTTTCGGTAGGAACATAAAACTACCAATAGCTGAAGGTAGGAGCATGAGATAGAACAAGTAGATATGATTTTTAACCACCTTAGATTCTAAATCTAAACCATATTTCTCAATCAACTTAGGTAAGGTTGCCGTCATCGATGTTCTGGCTGCATAATAAGTTGCCGATAGAACAACCCAAAAGGCATCGTTGACCCCGAATAAAACAGTTATTCGTTCCACCAAACTTTTATCAGCTAATAGACTAAAACACAGAACCCATCCAATTTCAATCGCATTATCAGCCAGGGAACCTATAAAGGCATGATAGAGCATTTCTGTCAGTTTTTGTCGAGTCCAAGGTTTATTCACTGTCATGCACAACCTCAACCAATTGTTTCAATTCTCTAAAATAATTCAATACCTCATTGAGTTTTTCAACATAAGGTGTGTCCAAATCTTGCACTTCACAAGTCAAATACCCAAATGGTATCATAGAAAAATGAAAGCGCATCGGGTCTTTTTGCATCATAGCAATGGACCAGGAGTCATGAACCATTTCCTCTGTTATGTCTATACCAGCAGATAAAGCGGTTAGGACGAGTTGCGTATAAAATGGTACGAAACTAGGTGACAAAATCGAACCTTCTTTTCTAAAAGACATATCAACCTTTTCATAAACAGAATGGACATAAGAGTCACCGAATCTAGTCGTCGTTTTCAAAATGACACCTGAGAATGTGAGATATTCACTCAAATAATACGGTTTATCAAATACCACGACCTTGATATCACCCCTACCACTGTATTGTTCTAGTGTTTTATCATAATAACCTTTCAAATTTTCCCAATACCGGTCATTATTACCACGTTTTTGACTACGTTCTTTGTAAACGTCTTCGTAATCACCAATATCAACCAAAACAACTTCTATATCATATCCCCTATCGAGTAAATAATTGAGGCAGTCTTCTTGTAACCAACCAGTTACGACGTCATATTTACCAGAATCAATCACCTCACACCAGTCAGTCATATAACGGTCAAACCAACCATCTCTGATTGTTCTTCCAGGTAGTGATTTGAATTCTTCGTCCGATAAACCTTCAAAACCCACCCTATCATATTTGTAGTCTAATGTGTGTTTGTCAAAGTCATAAACGTTAACATAACGTCTATCTGCGTATGTCTTTCCGACACAACCGACAGTCAAAATAATTCGTGTCATTTCTACTTAACCTTTCTTTTGTGCTATCTTCATTATATCATATTTGATAGACAAAATCCACATTAAAAAGGTGGGGTAACCCACCTTTTCTTACATTGTTAATGCATTCTCATCAATTGCCAAATCATCAAGCGAAAGTGACACTTCACTCTTTTGTGATTGTCTCAATTCCTGACTGATTTCACAAAAATCCTTGAAATCAGATACGAAGGACTGGACATCATCTTCCGCCCAATCACATGGAATGAGTTTATAAGCAGTGATTGCATCGGATGTATCCGTCAACCCATTACCCAGATATAAGGTCACATAAGGTTCGTCATATTTCGGGTCCTCTGGTTTATATACCGTTACTGAATATTCATCCGCACCGGACTCACGAAGTGCTTTTACGACCGACGAATTCTCATCAAACATATGAGAATCTTTATCAACTTCACCATAGTTTAATGCCATTGTAGCCGTTACATCACCAGACTCCTCAAATCCACCATTTGTGAACGCATCAATGGTATCTGACTTAATGCGTGCATCGTTTTCATTAATTTGTAGAACCACGTCTCGTAGGTTACTAAGTGATGTTTCAAATGTTTCAACTTCGGGTCCACTATCAGCATAAAATACTGAATTCTCTTTGAACATTTCTACACATCTACGATTGAGAGCTTCATACGTAATCTGAATGTGTTCGCTATCTCTAATATCAAACGACATTGTGTCGAAATCATCGTCTAATTGGATAAATGACGGGCTGATATCGGTCACCAATTTATCAAATCCTCTAAAACACGGTTTGATAGTGGCAAGAGTGTCAACGGTTAACGCATAATCATGAAGCGTCTCATCGTGGCTGAGGATACCAATGGTATCGCCGTCATTGTTTTGTATTTCACCGTCTCCGATTGTGAATGGTAAGGACCTATCGTAAAATCGGTAGCGCAATTCGGTTTCTAAATTTTCCATTTTTCCATTTTCCTTTCTACTGATACAAGGCGTTTTCCCACGCCAAATCTTCATTTGTCAATGGGATATAAGTGTAGTGACCATCAAGAGTGTCAAATTTCACTTCTAATTTCTCAGACTCCTCGCGACAAATTCGTTTGAAGTCATTAAAATTTGATAACAATTGCGGAGCCAAATCTGAGAATCGTTCAGACGGAATCATTTGGTAAGCTGAAGAGCCATATGACACAGCCGATTCACGGCTTCGATTCACTTCACCTAATTCATTTGACATGTCCCAAAAAATATCCGCACGGATGAATTTTTGACCATCTTTTTCATAATCTAGACAGTCCATCAACCAGTCACCGTCAACCTGTACAATGACACCATCATACCCGTCTCGTTTTAGAATTTTGCCAATATTTGCATTTTCAACGCGAGCCCTCAAATCGCCGGCATTACCAATGCGTCGATAGGTATATTCATCCGCGGGTAAAACATCACTGGCGCGATTTACACCTTCATCAATTAATCGATTATGTAGTTCTACATGATGGGTTTTTAACAGGTTATTAATATCACGACTATCCTTATCAGATTCGTCCAACCATGTTAATAAGTTATTAACATCGCCGTCAAAACCGTCGGTGAAATTAATATGGTCTGAATGACTAAATTTTCCACCTTCTTTATAGGCTACGACTGAAGTTGAGTAGCTATGTTTTTGTGAAATGGATAAATCACCATTCCATAGGGATATTGTAATATCTCGGTTATCGCATGATAATTCACATTCGTGTTCATTTAAGTCATCAATATTGTCAAACAATTCAGGATGTTGTCTATGCACAGTAGATAGCACATCTAGAATTGGCCGATACTCATCAAATTCGTCATAATCGGCACGTCCGATTGTGTATCCTGATTTGTGTTCGATATAGCCGTCATCATGAATAAACGGGAGACCACTCTCTTTGAAATATTCTTCAAATGTTGTCATAATATATTTCCTTTCATGATTCTATTATATCACAAAATTAAAACCCCCAGTAGTATTACTGAGGATTTATATCTATTTTAGGCGTCGTACACTAAGCGACTTAAAGGACGCGTACAATTTACGAATTGCAAATTCTGTCCTTTCTGGATTTTGTCGAGATTCACGAACCTTTTCACGTGTTTGTGACACAGTTTTATTTGTTGGTCGTAAAAGGTGCACGTATTTGCGAGTTTTACCAACTCGTTTCCCTTCCGCAACGGAATAGAAATTGATGACAACGCGTCGACCGCCAGAAGGCGTTTTTTCAAAATCCATTTCTGACAGGTCTTCACGAGTTCCTACATTGATGATTTCATCAACTGGTTCCGTTTTAATTGTTTCCGTAACTTTTGGTTCCCCAGACTTCTGTTTGTCTTTGAGAATCCATGTACGGATAATGTCCTTGACCCCATCTTGACCCTTTTGGACAACCTTGCGCTCACCTTTGAGAATTGTGCTATCCTTGACGATTTGTGTATCATACGGAATTTTTTCTTGCGACGTTTCCGACACCGTTTCAGTGATTGTAGGTGTATCTACCTTATCTACTGCAGGTGTTGTAGGTGTATCTACCTTATCTACTGCAGGTGTTGTAGGTGTATCTACCTTATCTACTGCAGGTGTTGTAGGTGTATCTACCTTATCTACT
>QWCF01000638.1_pt1 | contig 12482 bp, 8 predicted proteins | sample 1972521 | NCBI WGS metagenome assembly QWCF01 (sample SAMN09866715, study PRJNA288562) | Human oral metagenome isolate term4_saliva, whole genome shotgun sequencing...
TGTGAAGGCATAGTTATAGCGAGGGGATTTATGGCAAATTGCGCTTAGAAAGCGCAACACCTATGGCATTGAAACGTGCATTTTTCGATACGATTTGTTTCGTTTTACAACATGATTTAATGGCTTGTTACGCGGAAATAAACATTATCTACAACATTGATTCAAATAATTTGTGAAATGATATATATCGTGGCATAATTCAACATCCAATACCTCATGTCACAATCTGCGTCATTTCACGCGATAATCTGCGTCATTTCATCGTGTAAAACACGGCAAATTACGCGATGAAATGCACCAAACTATTTTATCATTAATTATCAACAACATCAACACCTCTAACTAACCCCAAAACAACCTCCTCCATTTCAAGGGGTAACTACTCCCCTCTCTCTTCGGAGAGGGGCTGGGGGTGAGGCTTTGTTTCCCTTCCTTCGTTTTGCAAAAGGGCTGGGGGTGAGGCTTTGTTTCCCTTCCTTCGCTTTGCAAAGTAACTGTACTTGAGGCTTTATCTCCTACTTTCCTCCTCAATAACTATTGTATTTCGTTTCACTCTTACATGGTAAGTCTTACCCGGAAAGAAGCGTTTGGTAACCTTCTTTGTAAAGAGTACATTTCTGATTGCTGGCTGACGGAACTTACTTGAGGTATAAACTTCAAAAAGAAGAGCGTGAGAATCGGCATCAATATAATAGCCATTAATCCACGATAAGCATACACCTCGGCCGGCTTTTACGCCATCTACACTGATAAGAGATATGCCTTGAATATCTTTTATGTGGTTTTCGTGGTGGAAAATCAACCTGCTATGCTGTGGATGTTGACGCATCCAATGATGCTTTTCATAGAGTATCACGAAGATAATCCAGCAAAAAAGTGCGCCAAAAGGTAGCATAAAGCGATATGTAAACATATCATGTAAAGAGTGATTGAATAGCCACTGTTTATAAACTGGAAACCATTTCTCGGCAAACACTATCGTAATTACACACAGAATTGCGGCAACTTCGATGCTCAAAACAGCTCTTAAACGCAATGTTTTGAAGCTGGGTAGCGTTTGAATTGGCGAAATATTGAAGGTAAAATAATAGGCCACGATGAGTATAATGGTTGGCCCGATAGCCATTAATAAAAGAAAAAGGATGCTCTCCATAAGGATATTGTTTAATGAAATGATATTTTTTTATTCACTCTCTCTATCAAATTAACGGCTACAAAGTTACATTTATTTTCATACTTTCAATGGTTTGAGGGTGTAAAATATATATTTTGACTTCATAAAATGGCAGAGTTGGCCTCTCTATCTGCGTGATTTAGACTTGGGAATCGGCCGTTTTTAAGTGATAAACAGATAGGATAGCAGATGCAGAATCTTATGATTTGTGTCGCGATAATTAGGTAAACGTTTGCACAAATAATATTGCATGTTGTTTGAAAAAGCGAAAACAACTTTGCCATTTCCTACTTATATTTGCGCAAATAAGATGTAAATCTAAACAAATCTAACTTAATTCTCAGTTTAATCTAATTTTATTTAAATGCTATGAAGATGAATATGATGAGGGCTTTACTGCTCTTTTGTGCTATCAGTGCAACGCTTTTAGCCTCTGCAGACAATGGCGTTACGTTTTCAAGTAACCGCACTGACTTCCGCGATGAATCCATTTATTTCCTCATGACGACTCGTTTCTATGACGGAGATCCGTCAAACAACGTGCTCTGTTGGGACAATCAAGAGCAACAAAAGGCTACAAAAGACCCCTGTTGGCGTGGAGATTTCAAAGGTATTATAGACAAATTAGACTATATAAAGGCCTTAGGCTTCACGTCAATCTGGATTACTCCCGTTGTGGAAAACGCCTCGGGATATGACTATCACGGCTATCATGCGATGAGTTTTGAACGTGTTGACAGTCGCTATCAAAGCAAAATAGCCGATGGAGCGACTGAAGACGTGGACTTTCAAAAGCTTATTGACGCGGCACATGCTAAGGGAATAAAGATCATTCTTGACATAGTGTTGAATCATACGGGTAACTTTGGAGAGTCGTTCCTTTGTCCAACCTTCACAAGAAGCACCAAAGTGACGGCTCAAGGCAGTGCCGATTACAGCCTTTCTCCTAATCTTAAGCTGCTGGGTAATGACTATCTGCAACTCAATCCGAGTGCACAATACCAGCGAAGACTGGCACTTATGAAGAACACCGATGGCAAAAACCATGATAAAAACAATTATTGGCATCACTTTGGGAACTTTAATTGGGACGACGATACACGCTGGTGGGCTCAAATAGCGGGTGATTGTGTGGACTTAAATACCGAGAATCCCGCCGTGTATAATTACTTAGTGAAGTGTTATGGGTCGTTTATTAAGATGGGAGTTGATGGATTTCGCATCGACACTTCAGGCCATATAGCACGTCTAACGTTTAATAAAGCGTTCATACCTCAGTTCAAAGCCCTCGGCGAACAATACGCTTCAAAGCGCCTTTTGGCTGGACAGACCACACCAACTCCCTTTTATATGTTCGGAGAAGTATGCGCTCGATACAGTGGACCGGTATATCGTGGGCAGTCAGCCCTTAGTCCTTTCTTCTATACTTGGGCGAGTGAGCATGGTGGAAAGACTTATCCTTGGAGCTCAGATGTTTCAGAATATGAGGGAAAAGACTTTCCAGTAGGCGAAGGTTTGACCTTTTCGGACACCAATCGGAATAGTTGTGAGGCTGAGTATACAGACTATAAAGGAGAGCCCGGCAATGCTTTTAGCTCGGAAAATGCTTTACTTCAGGGCAACAACTACCACAAACCAGACTATAAAGAGGCCAGCGGCTTCAATGTAATTGACTTTCCTATGCACTGGAACTTCGGCAATTATGCGTCTGCTTGGACTACCGCCACGGGCAATGATCGCTTATATAACGACGCCACTTGGAACGTTGTGTATGTTGATTCGCATGACTATGGCCCCGATTCTGACAATCGTTATAACGGCGGTACAGCCGCTTGGGCCGAGAATATGGATGTAATGTGGTTGCTACGCGGCATTCCTTGCATCTATTATGGCTCGGAAGTAGAGTTCCAAGCGGGTGCTCCTTGCGACAAAGGACCTAATGGTCCGCTTGCAAATACAGGCAGAGCATACTACGGACAGAATCTAATGGGCAACGTATCGGCTGAAAACTTCGGCTTGTTCCAAGCAGATGGTCAGGTAAAGAAAACGCTTGAACACCCTCTTGCGCGTCATCTTCAAGCCTTGAATCGCATTCGTCAGGCTGTGCCGGCATTGAGAAAGGGGCAATATTCGACTGAAGGTTGCTCGTCAAATGGCGGCCGTGCATGGAAGAAACGCTACACTTCGGGCGATGTAGACTCTTATGTGCTCGTATGCATGAATGGAGATGCCACGTTCACGGGTATCGAAAACGGAACTTACAAGGATGCCGTTACGGGCGATGTAAAGACAGTTCATGACGGAAAACTAAGCACTTCGTGTGCAGGTAGAGGCAATGCGCGCGTCTATGTGCTTGGAGGCACGTTCTCGCTTGGTGAGGATGGTCCATTCCTTTACGCCACTACACCCGCTCAAGCCGACCAAAGTGCGTTGGCAACTGACGAGGGTACGACCTGGGTTGAAGCCACTCCAGTGACTCATCCGGCTGTAGAAATGACTCCTGAAGGCTGTACTTTCCGTACAGAAACGCTCGATATAGACCTTAAACTCAAGGATGCTACAAGTGGATGGTATAGGATTGACAATGGAAACAAAGTTGAAATCCACGGCGATACGCGGATAACCATCGGCAGTGACATGAGATTTGGCGACACAAAAACCATCCAATGGGAAGCCAAAGGCATGCAAGATGGGGAGGAAGAAACTACAAATGGTGAGGCCACCTATAAGAAAGTAGATCCCAACAGCATGATAACCGTCTATGTTCACACAACTTCGACGGCATCACCTAAGTTATATGCCTGGACAACAACAAACGGAACCACCACCGAACTCAATGGAGCTTGGCCGGGAAAGGTGCTGACCAATAAGACAAGAATAGGCACAACAGACTGGTATTCGTTTGCTGTTGAGGGTAAAGAGGCCTTTAATCTCATCCTCAATGACGGCAATGGGCAAACCAAGGACATTCTAAACATTACGCAAGATACTTATTTTGAATATGCGGGAGGAGCCAATCTACATCGTGTTTCTAAGCCTTCTGGTGTTCAAGAACAGCCTGTTCAACCGCAGCCTAAAGGCGAATGTGCCGCTTATTTCATTAATGATAGAGGATGGAATGAGGTATATGCCTGGGTGTGGAATGGCGATAATGTGAATGAAAACTATACAGGCGGTCAGTGGCCTGGCGTAGTTTGCACGCCAACGGACCAAAAAAAAGACGGCTTTACTATCTGGAAATGGACTTATACAGGGCAAAAGCCATTGCCAAACAACACAAAGATTATCTTCAATTGTGGCACAGGGGGCAATGTTGGCACTGTACAGACCTCAGATTTAGACTTTAAGTGTGGCACATATTATAATAGTAAGGGGCAGACTGCTTTCATACCGGAACATGAAATGACACAACAGGCACAACCAATCAAGGTCTATAATCTGCAAGGATATTTCCTTTGGTCGGCCGGTTCGATGGAAGAGGCTGTGCGAAATGCACCTGCTGGCGTCTATATCATAGGCGGAAAAAGAACTGTAATCAAATAAAATGCGAAACAATCTCTTCAACAATCGCAATATAAATGATTCAAATCAACAAGCAATTCGCCACGATGCTTGGAATCATCTCGCCGATAGTGCCGTGGCAAACAAGGCTAAACCAAACGTGGTTCAATAGCAATGCTATACGATTGTCAGCGCTTTTGTCCATTCTCGGCATTGATATTTGCGAAAGAAGAGAGGTTGTTGTAAGGTAAATAAAACTTAAACGTAAAAGTAGAAAGGCTCTTGGTGCATCATGAAAAATGATTGCCAAGAGCCTGTTTTGCATCTCATCGCACCCTTAATCGCTGGATAACATTGACCAGACGCTAACAAACCATAACGTCATTCCACGCTAATCATACAACAATTAGCGTCATTTCACCATGCGATTTGCGTCATTTCATCGAGTAAAATGAGCCAGATTGTATGGTCATTCGACGTGTTTTATAATGCATTTGCAGTTCAACGCTGAAGGCGTTGTACGTTTTATAGCCCAGGGTTGGCATCAGTCAACCCTGGGTTATGCATGTAGTGAGGAGGTCAACGCCGTAGGTGTTGTACGTTTTCTGTTTGGAATGCCGCGATAAAACATTGAGGAATAAAAGGTACAACGCCTACAGCGTTGTTACCACTCACAACAAATAACCCAGGGTAGACTTCGCCTTCGCTCGTCAACCCTGGGCTATCAAAGGTACAACGCTTACAGCGTTGCATAGTGAGAACATTCATGGTAACAGATGTATTTATTGGAATATTAGCGCGACACCTATGGTGTTGCGTCGTTATAACATTCATAATGGAAAATATATCCATTGGGATATTGACACATTTTGCGATTCTTTTATTTGTATGTTGGCATTAATTGTATTATAAAATAAACGTATCAACGCCGTAGGTGTTACGCTTTTGATAGCCCAGGGTTGCCAAACGATAGTGCAGGCTACCCTGGGGTAGGGTATGGTTGGTGTGGAACAACGCCGTAGGTGTTGCGCTTTTTTTGATTAATCCGCCATAAGAGGTTTCATTATAAGCGTGTCTTTATAGAAAAAGCTCAACACCTACGGCGTTGAATCTCCTTGTGGATGCTCACCCGGGGGTAGGCTCGTTCCTCGCCAACCCCGGGCTATCAAAGGAACAACTCGTACCGAGTTGCGAGATGAAACAATTGTGAGCGTGACATGGCTGATAATTAAAGGGGAAATAGTGTAAGGCAAACAAAGCCTCACCCCCAGCCCCTCCCCGAAGAGGGAGGGGAGTAATTAGCCGTGAAAATGGAGGAGGTTATTTTGAGGTTAATTGGGGGTGGTGATGTCGTTGATAATTAAAGGTAAAATGATTTGAGGCAGTTTGTCGTGTGATTTGCCTTGTTTTACCGTGTAAAACAAGTCATTTCGCTAAATAAAATGCGGCATTTCATTGCATGATGATTTACTTCTTGCGCCCAAAATCGGCGGGAACCTCCCCCCACTTCTTAGTTTCCCATTTCATCACCCGCGTCATTACCTGATGCGTACGCAGCCAGTTCTCGGCGCGTTCTACAATTTGAAAGAGGGCTTCGGTTTGCGAATTGCGGTCTAATTTCGTTTTACATTTCTTGTTCTTTACCCACAAAATGGCGTTATAACTGTCTGAATAGACAACACGATTGCGGTCACCTTGCTTGTCAATCAAGGCCAAAGCGTGGACAATAGCAAGGAATTCGCCAATGTTATTTGTGCCATACATGGGGCCGAAATGAAACACACGTGCCCCCGTTTGCAGGTCGACGGCCTGGTATTCCATAGGACCTGGGTTGCCCGAACAAGCCGCATCGACTGCCCAGGCATAAGCTTCTACGTCCTCAGCCAATGGTAAAACCGTATCGTTTCGCCAGTCTGGGACATCTGATAATTCGTGTTTCTTTGCCAAAGATATAACGATTTTTGATGTAAAACGATTCAGAAGATAAAACAAGGTACGTATCTAAGCCCGTCAATCCCCTCCATTTGGAGGGGTTGAAAAAGGGGTTTACATACGTTCTGGAACTTCGATTCCGAGCAGTTCCATGCCATTTTTGATGACCTTTGCTACGTTCTTGGCCAACACAAGGCGTGTAATCTTCTCGCCATTTGAGTCGGCATTGAGGATGCTATAATCGTGATAGAACTGATTAAAGTCTTTCGTTAGCTCGTAACAATAGTTGGCTATGCCGCTTGGACTATAGTCCTTACCCGCTTGTTCGACTGCAGCACCAAAGTCATTAAGCTTTTGAATGAGTTGGATTTCTTTCTCATTGAGAGGTGCATCCATGCTCAACGTCTCGGGAAGTGTGATGTTTTCGGCCTCAGCCTTACGCAAAATAGAACGTATTCTCGCGTAGGTATATTGGATGAAAGGCCCTGTATTACCATTGAAATCAATGCTTTCTTCAGGATTAAACAGCATATTTTTGCGTGCATCTACCTTCAAAATAAAGTATTTCAAGGCACCCAAGCCAACGATACGAGCTACGTTTTGTTTCTCTTCTTCGGTCATATCCTTGAACTTTCCGAGTTCATCGCTTGTCTTACGAGCGTCATCTATCATCGCCGCTACAAGGTCATCAGCGTCTACAACAGTGCCTTCGCGGCTCTTCATCTTACCATTTGGCAGTTCAACCATACCGTAAGAGAAGTGTACTAAGGCTTTACCCCACTTGAAACCAAGGCGATCTAACAAGATGGAAAGCACCTGGAAGTGATAGTTTTGCTCATTACCCACGACGTAAATCATCTTATCTATCGGGTAATCCTTAAAGCGCATATCGGCTGTTCCGATATCTTGTGTCATGTAAACCGATGTGCCATCGCTTCTAAGTAGCAACTTTTGATCGAGTCCTTCATTTGTAAGGTCGGCCCAAACACTATTGTCTTCTTTGCGGAAGAATAGGCCTTTAGCGAGTCCTTCCTCAACCTTTTTCTTGCCTTCAAGGTAAGTTTCTGACTCATAATAAATCTTATCGAAGCCCACTCCAAGTGTTTTGTAGGTCTCATCAAAGCCTGCATAGACCCAATTATTCATCTTTTCCCAGAGTGCTCTGACCTCTTTGTCGCCCTGTTCCCATTTTACCAACATGGCATGTGCCTCCTTTATGAGAGGCGCTTCGGCTTTAGCCTTCTCGGTAGCAGCCTCTTCTGACAAGCCCTCTTGCATGTATTGAGCTTTGAGTTGCTCGCATTCGGCTCTGTAATGTTTGTCAAAAGCCACATAGAAATCACCGATTAAGTGGTCGCCTTTCTTGCCCGCTTGCTCGGGAGTAATGCCATTTCCCCACTTCAACCAAGCCAACATAGACTTACAAATGTGTATACCGCGGTCGTTAACGATATTGGTTTTGACTACTTTATAGCCGTTAGCTTGCATGATTTGAGCCAAAGACCAGCCCAAAAGATTATTGCGAACATGACCCAAATGCAATGGTTTGTTCGTGTTAGGTGAGCTATATTCAATCATCACTAATGGCGAATCATCGGATACTTTCTTTTCACCAAACTTCTCATCGGCATTGATATCATTAAGCAAACTCAGCCAAGCGTCTTTGCCAACAACAAGGTTTAAGAACCCTTTTACTACGTTGAAAGAAGACACTGCACTACATTTCTTCACCAAAGCTTCGCCAATTTCCTGCGCCGTTTGCTCGGGATTCTTCTTTGAAAGCTTTAAGAAGGGGAACACAACCAACGTGAGATTGCCTTCAAAGTTACTACGTGTCTTTTGCAGTTGCACCATTGTTGCCGGCACATCCTGGCCATAAAGTTCTTTCACTACAAGGAGAACAGAACTTGATATTGCGTTTTCTATATTCATACCGATATGTTGTTTCAAATTGATTTCTGTTGCAAAATTACAACAAAAAGGATGGATTACAAAATAAAAGGCATAAGAAAAGGTGCAAAGGAATGGCAAACATTGCGTGGATTACACTTTTCCTATGAGATGATTTGATTTTATCGAGGGTATAATTCAAGCCGACATCAAATTAAAAAAGCGTTTGCTTTGCCATTCATCTTTTTTCCATTAACTTTGCATTCATTGTTATTAATCATTCGAAATATGGAACAAAATCTCATCATTTATAATACATTGACACGTCATAAAGAGCTGTTCAAACCGCAACATGCACCTAATGTGGGCATGTATGTATGTGGACCGACCGTCTATGGTGACCCACATTTGGGGCACGCTCGACCCGCAATAACGTTTGATATCCTATTCCGCTATCTGCAACACATAGGATATAAGGTGAGATATGTACGCAATATAACCGACGTTGGGCATTTAGAGCACGATGCAGATGAAGGAGATGACAAGATAGAAAAAAAGGCAAGACTCGAACAACTGGAGCCAATGGAGATAGCACAACACTATACTAACCGCTATCATGCAGCCATGGAAGCGCTCAATGTGTTGCCACCTTCGATTGAACCACATGCTACTGGGCACATCATTGAACAGGAAGAACTCGTAAAAGAGATTCTAAACAACGGCTATGCCTATGAGAGTAACGGCAGCATTTACTTCGATGTAGTGAAATATAACAATGACCACAGGTATGGAATCCTATCGGGTCGCAACCTAACGGACTTGATAAATAACAGCCGAGAGCTTCAAGGCGTCAGCGAAAAGAAGCATCAGGTGGACTTTGCACTATGGAAGAAGGCGCAGCCTGAACACATTATGCGATGGCCAAGCCCTTGGAGTGTTGGCTTTCCTGGCTGGCATTGCGAGTGCACGGCTATGGGAAGGAAGTATTTGGGCAGTCATTTCGATATCCATGGTGGCGGTATGGACCTCATCTTTCCACATCATGAATGCGAAATAGCGCAAGCAGTTGCAAGCCAAGGAGACCAAATGGTACACTATTGGATGCATAATAACATGATCACGATCAATGGTCAAAAGATGGGAAAGAGCTTGGGAAACTTCATTACTTTGGAACAATTCTTTACCGGGAATCATGCAAGTTTGACCCAAGCTTATAGCCCAATGACGATTCGTTTCTTTATTCTTTCGGCACATTATCGTGGTACTGTCGACTTCTCTAATGAGGCTTTGGAAGCTGCTCAGAAAGGATATGAGAGACTGATGAATGCCTTTGATGACCTCGAACGCGTTCCTGTGAGCGATCATTGCGATGCAGAGACCCAGCAGTTTGTTAAGAATTTCCGCCAACGTTGCTATGATGCAATGAATGACGACTTGCAAACGCCACTCGTAATCAGCTATCTTTTCGAAGCATGTCACCTCATAAATACTCTTCTTGACCATAAAACTACGATTGATTCTGATAGTCTTCATGAGCTAAGTGAAGCGATGAAACTCTTTGCTTTCAACCTTTTGGGCTTGAAAAACGAAAAGGGTGATAACAACGAAGCACGTGAAGAAGCCTATGGAAAGGTGGTAGACATGGTGTTAGATTTGCGTGCTAAGGCAAAGGCGGATAAGGATTGGGCGACCAGTGACAAGATACGTGATGCACTTTCTGAGGCTGGTTTTGAAGTAAAAGATACGAAAGATGGAGTCACTTGGAAACTAAACCGATGATGATTGCATTGGACTAACAATAGGAAACTGCGCTATACTCACACGAATATAGCGCAGTTTTCTTTGCTTTATAAATGATATGGTTCTCAAACTCCACTAAAACGAAAAAACAAACAGACTGAAATCACATTGCAATCTGCCTCATTTTACTCGATAATTTGATTCACTTTACTCGGTAATTTGACGCACTTCATTTTGCTATCCCATTCATTCTTCAAAACTTTAACACTTGGGGCGCGTGACTATATCGTGCAATTTCTTCTTCAGTCATATATTTCTTAAGTGTTGGATAATGGTATTTGAGATAGCTTTCTAAGTTTGATGGCACATTAACTTGCAATGGACCAAAGGGGCGTTTGACTAAATTTTCAAGGTCGACTACGGGAATATGGTCGGCCGAAATCATCACATTATTATAATAGGTGACGTGTTTCTTATTATAATAAGTCAGGATTTTGTGAAGCAAAGCATAGATAAGGCGCTTTGGAATGAAGGTAGCAACAAGACGGGTCACCAAGCAATTCAAGAAAGTTTGACGCTGAGGATGCTCTATTTCGCAATGACCGAAGTAGCGCCAAAGCCATACTTCTTTCGCCTGGAAGCACACATCAATGAGATTTGCGAGTTTTCTTTGCCGACGTTCTGCCTTCGGAGAGTCTGGAATATGGTCGAAAGGAATCACATCAATGAATATACCTTGGTGCATAGGGATGTTCTTTACCGTTTCTTCTACATACAAAGTATTGTTTTTTCTGACCTTAGCGAAGTAATAAGGGGTATGTGGTTCTGTCGCGAAACATTGCAAAAAATACGACGAGTTCAATAGTTTTGGTGCCTCTTTAATAAAGCGTTCATAGTCATCTCGCTTCATTCCAATGTCAATATCATCGTCGAAAGGCACTATTTCGCCCCAAAAGTGAACGCCGATAGCCGATCCTCCAATCATAAAGAAAGGGGTATCAAGCAGTCGACACACACGATCGATTTCGACAAGTATTTCATATAGCACGCCATGTAACTGTTTTAATTCGGCAGGCTGATAGCTTTTATTCTCCATTTTCTATGTTGTTGATAGCTCATGATGGGGAATGTGAATTGCAAAAACATTGTTATATTGGCATGACAAAGCTGTCATTAGCTTGTCATTCAACAGCACATCCTTCATGAGATGACGCAAAGATAGTGAAAAAACCATATATCTGAGTGGTTAAACAAACTTAATTATAATTTTTGTTTATATGCTTTCATCTTGGCATAATAGTTGTATTATAACAGAAAACGAGGCAAACTGACAGCTAAACCATGCAAACCCTCATAATTAGGTATTGCAGTTTTGAATATTTTTTGTTATCTTTGCCACACGAAAACATAGAGAACTCTATAACAAAAAGAACTATGAAGATTGAAAAAATCCATGCAAGAGAGATCCTCGATTCAAGAGGTAATCCAACAGTTGAAGTAGAAGTAACCCTCGAAAACGGTGTAATGGGCCGTGCAAGTGTACCATCTGGTGCATCAACGGGTGAGAATGAAGCCCTCGAACTGCGTGATGGCGACAAGCAACGCTATGGTGGTAAGGGTGTACTTAAGGCTGTAGAGAACGTCAATAACGTTATTGCTCCTGCCCTAAAAGGCGAGGATGTACGCAACCAACGCGCTCTCGATTACAAGATGTTAGCACTTGATGGTACGCCAACTAAGAGCAAACTTGGTGCTAATGCCATTCTTGGTGTGAGCTTAGCTGTGGCACAAACCGCTGCAAAAGCACTCAATTTACCATTGTATCGCTATATTGGTGGCGCCAACACTTACGTGCTTCCAGTTCCTATGATGAATATAATTAACGGTGGAGCTCATAGTGATGCACCAATCGCTTTCCAAGAGTTTATGATTCGTCCAGTAGGTGCTTCTTCAGAGAAAGAGGCTATTCGAATGGGTGCAGAGGTATTCCACGCATTGGCAAAGAACTTGAAGAAGCGTGGTCTTTCTACTGCAGTAGGTGATGAAGGCGGTTTCGCTCCTAAATTTGATGGTATCGAAGACGCTCTTGATTCAATCATTCAGGCTATCAAGGACGCTGGTTACGAGCCAGGAAAAGACGTTAAGATTGCTATGGACTGCGCTGCTTCAGAGTTTGCAGTACAGGAGAATGGCCAGTGGTTCTATGACTATCGTCAGCTGAAGAACGGCATGCCAAAGGATCCTA
>QWCF01002135.1_pt1 | contig 12476 bp, 14 predicted proteins | sample 1972521 | NCBI WGS metagenome assembly QWCF01 (sample SAMN09866715, study PRJNA288562) | Human oral metagenome isolate term4_saliva, whole genome shotgun sequencing...
TATTTTCGACATTCAGGCTTGGTCATTTACAAGAGTAAACTCCCTGCGCCTTCAGTCTCAATGCCTTGCGATTACCGCATTCTGCAAAGCCCCACAAAAAACAAGTAAAGGGTGTAGCTAATGATTTAGCTACACCCTTTATTATTCAACATATTCTCCGACTCTAATTAGCCCTCATAACTAAACTCAAACTTTATATCGTCTACGTATTCTCCAAAGAGACACGAACCAGAAGTTTCCCAGCGCACGAACTCAGGAGCCTGAAGGATTTGCGCTTGGATATCCTTATCACTGCGTCCCCAACGCTTGAGCATCAGCAAGGCGGCACGTTGCTCACTCGTCATATAAGGCGCATCTTCGTCCAGCGTCTTGAAGGCACAGCGTAGCAAACATTGCTCCCAACTCTTGTGAGCAAACTTATACCCAAAGGTAAAATGACGTGCCAAGGTCGTGTAAGCAATCGTAGACAAATCCTTATAACGAGCTTGCGTTAGCCAAGCAAGAGCATACTGCGGAAGCATCGTATTCCTATCAAAGAGGTTCTTACATAGGCAGTCACGCAGCTCGGGGTTAGGCATCGAGCGCTCAGCCAAAGCCGTTGCAATAGAGAAATTTAAGCATGATGCAGGATATATCTGTTGCCCGATAAGCTGTAATTCACGCACATCACGACTAAGCAAATAGCTTGCTAATAAGCCATCTTCGCCAAGTTCCTTCGCTAGGCGAACGATAAATTCCATGGTAAGCCCAAAGTTAATACCATAGTCAAGCCCCTTATCTCTCATCGAAGTCGAAATAACTCCGTCCATAGAGTGCCTAAGTTTTGCACGCAATTCTTTCGCTTTCTCTAGGGTCTTAGCTGAGGGACGTGGGTCACGTAGTCGCTCTTCTTGCACTGGGTTAAGCGGTAGCGTCCAGTACTCACGACTATAACGGAGCATTTGCTCTGCATAACCCTCGGTGTAATCAAGCTCTACATCTACAATCGCTTCGCCCTCGTATCTTAGCGTCATCTTCGGATTGACAAAGCCCTTATAGGGAGCAAGATTAAGCGCTTTATAACGCTTTAGCACTTCCTCATGCAGGTCGGCATCTATCTGAACGGCATAACGCTCAACCATTTGCTTGCAAGCGGCAAAATCGCCCTCACTCTTCATGCGCTGTACTTCACGGAGTAAGTCTGCGAAATATCCACGCAAGGCTTCATAATTAGTAATCTTAAGGTCTAAGCCATTCAGTTCGATTGTCCCCTCTTGCTCACCTCGCTCAAGTGCATAACGCGCTATCAATGCACGATTGCGCATGTGCGCTTCTTCTATGTTTGCGCCCAAAGGAATGCGCACGAGTTGAGTTACAAGACCATTGAGGAGATAACGATAATAGCAAGCCTTATAGGCATCGGCATCAGGAAGCAATCCTAATTCAAGCAAATGCTCATCAGCCATATAGTAGAGTGCGAAAAGGTCGGCACGTGCTTCCTCATTGACTGAAGCATAAGCCCCAAGCGCATCAGGCGAGACACCCGGACTGAGTTGCCCCGAACCATGACCCAAACACTCGTGTAGGTCTGTATGCAGTTCGTCTGTAAGTCCATCATAACGTTCAAGGAGAGCGCGCACCTCGGCATCAGCAATAAAGGCTGCGTCCATACCATTGTGACGAGAAGCCTCTCTGTAAGCCGCATGGATATTATCAATCGTTACGCTCTTCGAGCCATATTCAGCACGAATCCAATCCGCATTAGGTAGGTTAATCCCTATAGGCGTCGCTGGATAGCTATCTCCGCCCAACATCGCCACGGTTACGACAGACGCACTTATGCCCTTAGGCTCAGCCTTCTTAAAGCGGTCATCAATAGGGGCATGCTCTTCAAACCACTTAGCTTCACGACAGATTTTATCTGTGCGTTCACTAGCGATAGGATTTTTAATGTGCACAAGACCTTCCCACGAGCCTTTCAAACCAAGAGGGTCTGCATATACCTCTGTGAAACCATTGATAAAGTCCACCGAAACGGCTGTATCCTGCACCCACTTAATACAGAAATCATTGTAATGCTTAAGATTACCCGTGCGATAATAAGCTAGCAAAGACTTAATGGCTTCGGCCTGCATCTCGGTATCGACATACTCAAGAGCATCCTTAAGATGTGCAGAAATACGATAAAGCGCCTCGCCATACAAACCTCCTTGCTTGTACACTTGCTCGTAAAGCGTGCCATCAGCCATTTGTGCGATACGGCTATTCAAGCCATAACTAGGCGGTGCCTGACGTTCATCTTCGTCAGCCTCATCTTGCAAGGCTTGATAATAAGCCTCCACAGCCTTCTGCTCTACTCCTCTGTCGTAGAAGTTTACGCTACTCGCCTCTACTAGGTCTGCTTCTCCACTCTGCTCAGTACTCTTGGGAGAACGTGTAGGGTCAAATATCTCTGCGTAAATATCGGCTAATTCGTCTTGGCTATACTCCAGAAGCAAAGCATGCTCCCTCTGCAAGCCCTCAACAATCCCACTTAGATAAGACTGAGAGAAATTCGGAACAAACTTATCACAGCCATAATGGTGATGTATGCCCGAAGCAAACCATACCCGATACAGGTACTCCTTGAGAGCAACAAACTCATCTGTCTCACGTGCACCCTCATAATGAGTATAAATAGTTTCTAGGATATGACGAATGCGCAGATTATAACGCCCATTTTGGTCAAAAATAATATCCCTACCTGCTAATGTCGCTTGGCTCAAGTGGTAAACAAGCAACTTACGCTTAAGGGGAAGAGCCTCAAAGCCATCAATCTGATAGCGTAGGACTTCTATATCGGCAAAGCGGATAACGCTCTGCCCTGCTATATTCAATTTATTCATAGTAGCAAAGATACATATTTGAGTCCATTGCATTGTGCGGTACTCGCTACGTTCTTATCGCCATGAGGGTAGGCAGACAATCATCATCTGAAAGCACATTAATCGCTTTAGATGTGATAAAAGCTACCTATTTGACTTTTCTCTGCAAGTCTGCAAAAAGTTTTTTGTTTTTTTAGACTAAATAAAATGGCACATAAAGCAAGAACAACATAATCTTTTTCCCAATTTATTTCAGACCGTTATATCATTTTGACTAATGAATAAAAATGATGTAGGAACTCTGTGCAACTTGCCTATACGCAATCATTCTTCCGAGGTCAGCAAATATTTTATGATAGGCCTTGTATATTAAAAGAGAACCATTACCTTTGCTCATAGAATATTTGATTCCCTTCAATCAGTAGGGATACCTCTTAAGTTTTTTTCATATCATTGTGTTAATTCGGATGTCCTAATTTGGGAAAATTGGGGCATTCTTTTTTTTATGCTCAAAATCAATCCTATATACACCTACTATCAGCAAGTTAGCCACCAAAGCAAGAGCAACATAAAATAAAGGCCTACATCTTTATTTGTCCTTAATTGACATCAAATCAGGACAAATACACCTTAGTTTGTCCCGAAAATGTCCCGAGAAACAGGCCTATTTTTTGGAATAACACCCTATCTTTGTTCACTAGAAAGTAACCAAGGACAAAAACAGGTAAATAGTACCAAATTGGAAACAAAGAAACCCACAAACACCAAACAGAAAGTACGGCTATTTAGCAATCTCAATGCAGACGGCAAAACACAGAGCTGGTATTTATATTACCGCTATGGGGGAAATCGTGAAAGGTTTGCAGTAGGTATAAGCACCCTAACAGATGAAGCCCTGCAGACGGCAAGCCCTGCAGAGAAGATAAGCAATGAAGAATTATTGCGCCAAATAGAAGCTATCCGAGGAGCTAAGGAGAAAGAGCTAGTAAACGCAACGATACTAGAGATAAGCCCCGAAGAGCTAAGAGCCGAGAAGAAGCGAGCGAAAGCCAAGGCAGGGGATTTCTTTCCGTACTATGATAGCTACATAGAGAACAAGACCGAGGACAACACACGCAAGCAGTACGAGAACACACGCAAGTATCTAGAGGAGTACACCAACGGCAAGGCGGTAGGCCTTAACAAAATAGACCGCACATTTGTACAAGGCTTTGCGCAGTGGCTATGTAAGCGACAGAGTAAGCAGACCAAGAAACCACTAAGCGCAAATACTAGGTCTGTAGCCTTACGCAACCTTAAAAGCGTACTAAGGGAAGCAGTAGTACAAGGACTAATAACGAACGACCCAACGCAGGGAATAAGCCTACCCAAGGGCAAAACCATTAGGGCAGTACTAAGTATATCAGAAGTGCAGGCCCTGCAGTCCTTAGAGCTTTGGGCGGACTCTAGATACTCACTAGTTTGGCGAGCCTTTTTGTTTTGCTGTAATGTTGGCCTGCGTTACTCTGATGTATCTAGTATCACATTTGAGAATATACAGCACCGCAAGGCAGGAGCGAACGAAGTATATACACTAACCCTAATACAGAAGAAAGGGGCAAAGCCTAATACAATAGCCCTAAATGCTTTTGCGGTACGCTTACTTGGAGAGATACCGAAGAGCAGGAAAGAGCGAGGGCGGAAAGTGTTCCCACTTACAAGTAATGAAACATCTAATAACCACCTGCGAGCGATTGCACAGCTAGCAGGGATTGCCAAGGATATAACCTTTCACACCGCAAGGCACACACTAGCAAGCCAAGCACTAGCAGGAGGCGCAACACTTAAGACAGTACAAACAGTCCTAGGACATTCAAGCATACAGACCACAGCGGAGTATCTGCACAACACAGACGCAGAGGGGCGCAGGGCAGTAGATATGCTTAACGACATATACGGCAACAACGACTAAATCAGTAAAAGCAATGGCAACACTAACCAAACAAAAGACTTTGCTATTTATTGGTAGACTTTGCACGGAACTAGCCGACTATTTAGACAAGGTAGGCGCAATCCTAGCAAAAGACAGGAGATTATCCCCCGAAGATACGGAGCAACTGAAAACAGCGTATAGAAAGCTAGCAGAGGCAACAGGATATGAGATACCCGCCGAGCAAAAAGAACAAGCGATTACAGGGGTAGTAAGCACAGATAAGGGGCAAGAAGTAGAACCACCCACCAACGAAGAAACAAACAACTACACCTTAGACGATTGGATTAAGGATTTAACAGCGAGGGGAGGCAGGGTTAAATCAGTTCCCGAAATGCTAGCCGAACAAATGTTTATAAGGAAAGCTAATGAGATATTAAAGATAGAGAACCCAACAGGGAAAAAACACAAACAAAGGGGCTATAAACTAGAGAAACAAGGGGTATTTTTTGTTCCGTGGGTAGCTTTTATCAAGAACTTAACAGCGCAACAACTAAGTGAAGCAAATAGAGGTATTGACGATTTTACGAGATACACACGGATAGACTCTATTTTAAGCAAACTAGGAGAGGAAAAATAAAAAGGGAACAAGCCATTTTATTTTTGGTGTAACAATTATTACACCAATTTCAGCACCAATCATTGTTGATATACCGACAATAAAAAGTTCCGAAATGTTGGAACTAATCAAACAACACACAGAACTCAAAAAACCTAGTATCTATACGAGTTTTAGAGATTAAAAACAGATAGCCATTTTACAAACCGAAACAAAAAAACAAGCTAAAAATAAGTGTACAAATTTGTATACTTTAATTGTTGATTATACGCAATAGAAAGACCACAGAGTAAATAATACTCTGTGGTCTTATTCGTCAAAATAACCATAAGAGCAAAAAATATCCGAATACCTTTGTGCCGTAAGAGTCCGCAAGGACAACAAACCTAAATTTTTAAGAAAATAAAGACAATGAAGAAAAGCACCACCACCCCAACAGCGGGGGCAGATGAATGGCTAACCATTCAGCAATTTTCTAGAGAGTACGGATATAGCGTTAAGCAGGCGTACACCTTTACACGCAATAACGTAATACGACACTACAAGCCCAACGGACGAATGATTTTATTCAATCGTGCAGAGGTGAATGAGTGGGTAAGACGAGGACTAGTTAAAAGCAAAAGCGAACTAGAAGCCGAAGCAGAAGAATATCTAAACGCAAGAAGTTAAAACACTATGAGTACACGAAAGATTAAGGGCTATCCCTATAGCCCCGATTTAGAAGAGCAATTTGATTTAGAGGAAGCAAAGGAGGAGGAAAGACGCAAACGCAGGAAGTAACCCCAAGCCCCCAAGGCGCAGGCCTGCACAATGCAGGAGAGAGCGCAACAAATAATACAGGGTAGTTGTACTTATCATTTCTTTAGCTACCTTTGTAGAGCCAAATTTTACCAAACATAAAAACGGAGTACTTTTGTACTACGATATATTAGGCTATTACTATAGCCCCCTACTTTTACAAGGGTATTCCCTTTGTGTTTGGTAAGTTTGGCGACTTTTGGGGGTTAGGTAGTAGCCTTTCTTTCATTTATAACCTATATAAATTCATTACCATAATGAAGCCAAATTTACCAATTACAGAAGCCGTGAATAATAGTAGCGACATTCTAGGGCAAGCAACAACCGCCCAAACGAGCGACAACACAACAGCAACAAGCGACAGCCCCAAATCTACAAGGGTACGCACTATCCAAGTAAGCGAGGAAACAGCGGACGCAATAGAGCTGTATTTAGAAATCTCAAGGCTGTACAATGTTTCCTATAACTATGCAGACAGACGAGTAGACCATATAGGATATTTTGGAAACTACAAAGCTACTGAGCGAGAAAGGGAGGAAGCAATAGACCGAAGCACCGAAAGATTTTATCCGCACATTACTAAAATGCTAGAGGAAGCAGAGGAGTATATAATGGGTAGTATTATTGATAGGCTTGTAACCTATGAGGGCAACAGCAACACCGATACAATAACAATCTAATCACCTAACACAATGAGAGAGCAGGACAGCGCAACGCAGACCCAAGAACCGAGAGCCAAGACAAGGCGCAAAGTATTAGATATACTTTCCCAAGGCGGTAAATATAGTGTAGCGGATATAGGGCTGTGCGACCCAAGAGCGCATATAAGGGATTTACGCAAAGCAGGTATCCCGATTGCTGATACTTGGGTACACCCTAAAGGCGGAAGCCGTTACAAGTTGTACTACCTAAGCAATAATTAAATCAATTATAATCTACAGAATTAGCCCCTTTGCAATGCTGTAGAGGGGCTTTTATTATATCCTTACAACTATGATTAAGAAAGCTTTTACAATGGCTGAAACAGCCGAAAAGATGAATATAAGCACAGACGAGGTTTGCGAGCTAATCGATAATAACACCCTGCAGGCCTACGAAGCTAGCAACGGAGAGATATTTATAACCGCTAATAGCGTATATGGATTTATCCGAGGAGCGAAAGCCCCCACACTAGACGAGGTTTGCGAGTATGTAAACTATAAAGGGTTACAAATAGACCCCGAAGAGTTTTATCATCATTACGCTAACAGAGGTTGGAGAGTAAAAAGCGGAGCAAGGATTACTAAGAGTTGGCGAGATATAGCCGAGAGTTGGGAAAGACGACAAGCAAACAATCACTAATTATACATCTATCCTACACCTATTACACAGGTATTATACATCTATCCTGCATTTATTACGCAGGTATAAATACCCTAGAGAATGGAAGAGATACTAAACACCCAACGAGTAGCCGAGATACTAAGCATAAGCCCCCGAAAGGTAGGAGAACTTAGGACAAGCGGACATCTTAAAGGCTACAAAGCAGGGCGCAATACCTACTATTTGTTTTCAGACTTGATACACTATATCAAGGGAGAGAAGAGCGAAGAGCAAAGCACCACAACCAAGCCTAAGAAAGCAAGCCAACAAAGGAGCAAGCCCCCAAAGACCGAAGCCAACAAGCCCCCAACACTAGAAGAGGTTAAGCAGTATATCCAAGAAAAGGGATTTACAATGAGTGCGGAAACTTTCTATAACTACTACACCGCCAACGGCTGGAGAGTAGGCAAAAACAAAATGAAAGATTGGAGAGCTAGCGTACGTAATTGGAACACACGAGAAAAGGAATTTAAGTCAAACCGCCCTAACCAAGTCAAGCGCAACGCAAATAGCGAATGGGCAAAAGCAAAAGAAGCAAATAAACTAATTAACGATGATTGGAAATAATTTCAGACCCTGCAGTGTTGGCTTTGATGAACTGATACAGAACTTGAGGGGAAAACGCTTTGTAGGAGGTATTGAACGCTACGAGTATACCGACTATGATATAAATCAAGCTTTGCAAGTTGTAGAAGCTATAGGCAAGAAGAGAACCCCAAATTTTGTGATTGACGATGACAACCGCTTTACTTACGTGAATTTCATCAAGTGGCTACACGCAGACCCAACAATGCAGGCCTTAAACCCAATGAGCGGAGCGACTATTAGCGGAAATCTTAAGAGGGGTATTTATATTGCAGGTAATACAGGTTCGGGTAAATCTTGGTGCTTAGACATTATGCAAGAGTACGCAAGATTGATGTCATTTAAGATAAGGTTTGAGCAAGAGCCAAGGGCGGATTTTGCTTTGTGGTGGCTAAACCATAGGGCGGACGATATTTGCAGAGTATTTACACAAGAGGGAGATATACACGAACTCAAGAGAAGACAAATACTAGGTATTCAAGATTTAGGGGCAGAGCCTAAAGAGTCCCTATATATGGGAAATAGGCTGAATGTATTGCGCCAACTAATAGAATATAGGGGCGACCAATACGGACAATTAACCCTTATTACGTCTAATCTCAAGTTATCGGGCGAAGCGTTAAACGAACAATATGAAGATAGAGTACAATCCCGATTATTTGAGATGTGCAATTACTTTGAAATTAAGGGTAAAGACCGCAGAATACCATTATCCACTACTGAATAATCCTGCCTATGCAATACGATAAAGTCCACGTAATAGCGGAAACAATAGAAGACTATGTACCGCAAATAATACAAACCTTTGGGGGCTGTGATTTCGTGAAGCGCAACAACTCTAGCATATCGGTAAATATGGCAAGTTTAAGCGCAAGGATATACCCTACTAAAATAGAACTAATGGGGAGCTTTGACAAGCTAGAGAACGATATAGCAGGGATAGAAACAACCGCAATCCCAATAACGACAATACAGAACGTTGCGGGATATTTGGGGGTAGATGATAGTATTTTATTGGCTGGTGCTGTTACTTATCTAGAAGTAGGCAAAACAATTCTAGAGCCTGCGTATATTGACGAGAACGGAGAGATACACCCACTTACAAGCCGTGAGATAATAAGCACTATAAACGGACATAGTAAGCTGAATAAATACGCAGATTATTATACCAATAACGAGTACTCAGGCAAGTATTTTATCAGTGGTAAAAAGAAGAACCCCAAGAGCAAACCCGACAAGACTTTAATCATATATGACAAGAGAGCGGAGATACTAAGCTGTGAAGGGATAGACAAGGGCAAGGAGCTGTTAAGATTGGAAGTAAGATACGGAAGACCATACCGACAATTAGGGGGGCTTATATCCACGTTAAAAGACTTGACGGACAATTACAAGGCCTACAAAGTAGCCGAGATAGCAACAAACGATTTTAGAGCAATACAATATATGGAAGCAATAACACTAAACGCAACAGCCGAAATACTACCTAAAGAAAGCGACCGCCTATTACTATGCTACATTAAGCAGGTAGGAATAAACCAATACAGAAAGGATATAGCCGAGTTAGCCGAGCAAGGGCGCATAAGCCAACCGACAAAGGCAAGAAAACTAAGGGACGCAAACAGAGTTCTGCAGACCTACGAAGCTAGCACCCAAGGCGGAGAAATTGAAGCAGTCGTAAGGGCTGGAGTAGAGCAAATGAAGAACGATTTGCAAAAGACATTAACACCTGCAGAAATTGACGAAATAAACCGAGAAAAGGAGGCCATAAAATGGGCAAAAAATGAGCGTTCAAGAAGACGGCAAAAAACGTGATTTTCCACCACTTTAATATTAAGCTGGAAAAAGTATCATTTCTTGATAGTTTACACCTTAAAAATAGGTGCGCTTTTTTGCACGCTCAAATATTCATTTTGCGACCTGCAGGGAGTAAGTCGGGAGTATCAGAAATTGATACTTTTTCCGAGGGTCTAAGATGAATAAGAGTACATCAAAAAAGGGGCTGTGCAGGTATCAATAATCATACTACCTTTGCAGTACTTACGAAACCTAACATATACAAAGGGGAGCAGGCCTGCGAGCTTGTTCCCCTTTCCCTTTGTGCTACCTTTGCAAGATGAAGCAATAAGCAGGTAAGGATATGGAGCAATTAAAATTGATAGACTTTGACGCAGTCAAGGATATAGCAGTAGGGAAAGTTGGTACACCTAGCAGGGAGGAATACGAGCAAGGGTACAGCGATTGGAAGCATAAGCAAAGCAAGCAGGACTAAACACCACCACCCCACCCCAAGGGGGCTACCGCCCCCGATTGAGTTGTATTGTGTGTAATGTACTAAAGTAGGTATATAGTAGTCTGTAATATCTTAGGATTGCTTACATTTGTAGAGAGGACATAATAAACACCTAAAAAAAGAGAAGTCCCCCAAAGTCCTAAAAGGGGATAGGCAACTTGTCCTAGTTTAGCCCCCCTTTTTTCTCATATCATTATCCCTTACATTCTTACTGACATCTTGACAAATGTCCCGAAAATGTCCCAAAATTCAAAACGCCATTTTTATAATATATTGATACACATTTAATTAGACAAAAATTTTCAAATAACATTGTGTTAATTCAGATGTCCTAATTTGGGAAAATTGGGGCATCTTTTTTTATGCTGATATAAGCCAATACATAAGCAACTTATACCCTATAAAAGACCGCCCGACGGTCTCCAAAAGGACAAGTTTTACTTGTTCTTTGTGGAACTTTGCAGAATGCGGTAATCGCAAGGCATTGAGACTGAGGGCGCAGGGAGTTTACTCTTGTAAATGACCAAGCCTGAATGTCGATAATAACGCAGCGAACCTAATAAAACAAAAAAGAGTAGCTGCATCAAATCAAGTTTGATACAGCTACCGATATAACGACTTAGTATGTGAAAGAGGGCTACTAATTACCCTAAGGTTGGATTAAGCAAGGTATGCAGTAAGCATCCAAGCATCCTTTTCCTGTTCGCTGAGGAAGTCAGTCATAAGACTTACTGTTACTTCATCACCGATTTCGCTTGCTTGCTCAAGGATGTTACGTTCAAGAGCGATAAGCACCTTATAATCTTCAACAATCTGTGGAACGATTACCTTAGGGTCGCTAACGAATGAAGTTTCCTTAATCTTGCTCTGAGTTAGATATACGCTGAAACGGTTTTCTGGTTGTTCGCCAAGCTGAAGAAGACGCTCTGCGATTTCGTCTACCTTTTCAGCTGCACCATTGTACATATCTTCGAAAGCCTTATGTAGTTGGTAGAACTGAGGACCCTTAACGTGCCAGTGGTAACCACGTAGGTTAGTATAGTACACTTGGAATGAAGCTAGAAGTTCATTCAAACTACTTAGAACTGGGGCGATTTTATTCTGGTCTAGACCAGTAACATTTAATACGTTGCTCATAATCTTTAATTCTTTTATATTTTTTATGTACTGCAAAGGTAGTCCAATTTGATAGGTATAGCAAATCAAATTAACTATTATTTGATAATCGCAAGCTATCAATAAACACAATCTAAGTCCTTACTTTTATCTCTTAATATGCTCAAGCACATAGGCTGACAAATAAATACCGAATATCGCAGGCATATAACTAATAGTCCCTGCGGTACTGCGCTTACATTGCTCGCCACTAATCTCTATCACAGCACTTTCATCAGGCAATTCGCTTGAGAAAACAACAGGCAAATCTTTACTAATACCCAATTTACGCAATCGCTTGCGCAGAGCACGTGCCAAGGCGCAGTTGTAACTCTTACTCAAATCGGCCTGCGCTACAAGAGCAGGATTACGCTTAGCTCCTGCACCCATCGAACTAATAATAGGGAGCTTGTATTCCTTAGCCAAGCGGATAAGATGAACTTTAGGGCTAAGCGAATCAATCGCATCTACAACAAAGTCGTAAGCATGACGCTGAATAAGCTCAACCATATTATCATCTTTCAGAAACTCTTCAATGACTTCAATCTGAACATCAGGGTTAATATCCTTGAGTCTATCGTGCAGCACGCTAGCCTTTGACTGATAGAGTTTGCTGGTTGTGGAAACTATCTGTCTATTGAGATTGGAGGGCTGAATAATATCCGCATCTACAATAGTTAGCCGACCTATACCTGCACGCACAAGCATTTCAGCCGTTATGCCTCCTACTCCACCAAGACCAACAACGAGGACATGGCTATTGTGGTAGGCATCGACACGCTCATCACCGAGAAGCAGACGAGTACGTTCAGTCCAATTATTTTGATTCATCTTCTTGTATCTTAATATATCACGAAAGCTACTTCACATAACGTTATGCGAACTAGCTTTCGTATTATAATAGAGTTTTAT